>Ga0256842_1003091_pt1 | contig 11337 bp, 11 predicted proteins | sample 4559240metaG_FD_185973 | JGI IMG/M metagenome (GOLD analysis project Ga0256842, IMG submission 185973) | Hydrothermal vent microbial communities from Guaymas Basin, Mexico - 4559-240 | ecosystem: Environmental > Aquatic > Marine > Hydrothermal vents | place: Mexico: Guaymas Basin | collected...
CTATCATAGCTAATGTTAGACTTTTTCCAAATCTTCTTGGGCGAAGGAAGTATAAAAAGTTTTGTTCATCTTCTAGTTTTTCTAAAAAATGTGTTTTATCTATATAGTAATAATTTTCTGTTTTTATCCTTTTAAAATCACTTAGTCCGTATGGGATTTTTTTCTTTTTCATTTTTATACTACTTTTTTATAGGTATTTTAGCATCTATTTGTGAATGTTTGTATTAACCATTTTTTAAATTTATATAGCTCCTGCTATCGTTATGGATTTAAAATAAACCTCTTTTTTTATGATAAGTTCCTTATACTCTGATGCTAAAACAGCACTAGGCTCTGCAACACCTTTTAGTCCAAAAAACTTAGTAGAAGCTGATGGGCTAAACTTATTTTCAAGAGAGTTTATAGCATCTTTTTTGTAAAAGGTTATATCCAAATCATTCTCTTTTATAAACTCTAAAAGTCCAACCTCATCACTTTTTGCATCAAATGATGCAAATAATGCTATATCTTTTAAAGTTAGGTTATATTTTTCTAAAAACTCATCTACTGCTTTTTGTATCATCTCTTTTGAAGTATCTCTGTTACAACCTATACCTATAAAAACTTTTGGTTTTAAAAGTAGGTTCTTACTCTTGTGGATTGGCGATATAACAACTGTGTTTTCATCTTCATCTTTAAAATCTATAAGTTTTAGATTCTCTTTTTTTGAAAGTTTATCAAACAGACTTTTGTAAGTTGCTACATTTACCACCTGTTTATTTAAAAGTCTGTTTGATATGTTTGCTAGTGTTTTTAAGTTTTCTATCTTCCAGCCATTTTTCTTAGCTTCCATCTCAAAAGCTAAAGTATTTGTTTGATCTGTTGCTGTACTTATAAAGTTTATAGCATTTGGTAGTTTAGATACTAAAGTGTCTGCTAACTTATTTGCACCACCTAGATGCCCACTTAGAAGTGGTACAATTTTATCTAATGCTAAGTTTATCACTAAAACAGCTGGGTCAGATGACTTGTCTTGTAAAAGTGGGGCGATTTTTCTAACCACTGCACCCATGGCTAGTATGCAGATAATGGCATCATAATTATCCCATGCTGATGGTAAAATATCATCTAGTTTTTTATAAGTGTGTAAAAAATCAAGGTTATGTTTTAAATCTTTTTTTCCATAAACATCAACTTCATACTCTTTAAGATATGGTACTAAGTTACAAGCACTATCTAAACTTGGTTGGTTTATGGTTACTATGGCTATTTTTAGTTTATTCATATTTTTACTTTTGTATTTTTTAGTAAAAGTATAGTCAAATTTTAGAAACTTAAGCTAAAATTTGATTATAGGAGTTAAGTTTAGATGAAAAAATCAGTATTATATTCGTTGGTTGTATTATTTATGTTTGGGTGTCAAGATAATGATAAACACCTTAATCTTGATGGAGAAAAACTACTTAAACAAAAGTGTAGTAGTTGTCATAACCTTGATCTACCACCAAAAACATTTGAAAATGAAGTTGCACCACCTATGATGGCCGTTGCTTTTCATGTAAGTGATTTTATAAAAGTAAATCAAGAGGATGAAAGGGTTGTTAAAAGTATAGCTTTTGTAAAAGACTATGTTGTAAATCCTAGTGTTGAGAAATCTTTTTGTGATAAAGAGAGTTTAAAAGCTTATGGTCTGATGCCTTCTCAAAAGGGTAAAGTAACACAAGATGAACTTCAAGCTATAGCTGAATATATATTTAGCCACTATACACCTAAAAATCTACAAGAAGCACAAGCTATACAAAGAAAGCTAGATATGATGCCAAAAGGTCAAAGACTAGCATTACAAAACAACTGTTTAACTTGTCATAGAGTAGATAAAGACTTAGTAGGTCCATCTTTTGCATCTATAGCAAAAAAGTATAAAAACGATACAACAGTTATGCAAGAGAGCATAGCAAATGGTAGTTCTAAAAAGTATAAAAACTTTAGAGGTGTATTGATGCCAGCTTTTAAAGATAAAATTTCTAAAGAGGATATAAAAACTATATCTGAGTGGATAGTAAAAAGGTAGGTAGGATTATATGTTTCATAAAGGTAGAGTTTTAACTATATCAACAGCACACTTTGCTCATGATGTTTTTTCATCATTTTTAGCACCACTTTTACCACTTATCATAGAGAAACTAGGACTTAGTTTGTCTATGGTGGCATTGCTTGATATCATTAGACGGATACCAGCACTTTTTAATCCTATACTAGGTTTGATAGCAGAAAAAAGAGATGTTAAATATTTTGTAATTTTTACACCTGCTGTAACAGCTATAAGTATGAGTCTTATAGGTTTAGCCCCATCTTATGGGATACTTCTTATACTGTTACTTGTCTCAGGTATATCGTCGGCACTTTTTCACATACCATCACCAACAATGATAAAAAAAGCATCTGGAGATAAAACAGGAACTGGGATGAGTTTTTTTATGGTTGGGGGAGAGTTTGCAAGAACAGTTGGTCCTATACTAGCTACGGCTGGAGTTTCTTGGTGGGGGTTAGAGGGAGTTTATAAACTGATGCCAATAGGTATAGTTGCATCTTTAATCTTATACATAAAACTTCGTGATTTTCAAACACATATAGCTCCTAAAAAAAGGGAAAAAGGGGATACTAAAGCATTACTTTTAAAGTATAAAAGTTTTTTTATCATCATAGGACTTTTTATACTTTTTCAATCAGCACTAAGAAGTTCTTTGACTCTTTATCTACCAGTATATCTTACTCAAAACGGTTCGTCATTATGGTATAGTGGTATATCTTTGGCTGTTTTACAGTTTTCTGGTGTTCTTGGTGTTTTTTTCTCGGGTAATATTTCAGATAAGATAGGTAGATATAAAACTATACTTTTTACCTCTATAGGTTCTACTGTTTTTATGGCATTGTTTATATACTTTCAAAATATATTTATTTTAGGGGTATTGGGATTTTTTGTTTTTGCATCTACTCCTGTTTTGATGGCTTTGGTTCAAGATACAAACTCATCAATGCCTACTTTTATGAACAGTATCTATATGGCTATAAACTTTGGTGTAAGTTCTATCATCGTTTTTGGTATAGGTTTTTTAGGTGATAGTATAGGTTTAAATGAAACATATATGGTGTGTAATATAATGGCAATAGGAACAATTTTTGTTGCTTTATATCTAAAAAATGCTAAAATCGTAAACTAAAAACCTGAGTTCGACAATAAAAATACCCAAATATAGGGCAACTAATGTCGATTTCAAGTTAAAAGGATTTGTTGATGAATTATGAGATGATATATAATGTTGGGGGTGTTTTACTCTTTGTATTTATAGTATATAAAGTTTTTAAAACTAATGTTTCTGATGTTACAAAACCAAAAAAAGTAAAAAAACAAGAGATAGTTGAAGAATATACTCAAAAACTCAAAGATGAGCTTGATGCTTTAAAAGATGACAAACAAGCACAGGTGGCTAAAAAGTCTCAACTTTTAAAAGTATATAGTGATGAGTTATCGAGAAATATCTTTTTTGAAGAAGATGAGGTTAGAGAGATAATCTTAGAACTTTCAAAAATGTAAAAGTAAAGTATAATGAAAAATATAAAAAAAGTTGGTGTAGTTTTAAGACCATCTACACCAGAGTTAAAAAGTGATTTTTATAAACTTAAAGATATATTTGAAAAACATTCTATAGAGGTGTTTATAGAAAGCATCAGTGGTGGTATGATAGATGTTATGGGTATGGACTTTGAGTCTATATGTAAAAAGTGCGATATCTTAGTAACTTTGGGTGGAGATGGAACACTTATATCATCTGTTAGACGCTCATTTGAGTATGATATACCTGTTTTAGGTATCCATGCTGGTAATTTGGGTTTTTTAGCAGATTTGAGTTTAGATGAGTTGGATGGTTTTGTAAAAAATATAGTTAAACAAAACTATAGAATAGAACAACGAGCGATACTTCAAGCGACAATAGAAACAGATGAAGATGACTTAATCATATATGCTTTTAATGATATAGTATTGACTAGACCATCTATATCAAATATGATTCATGTTGAGACATTAGTAAACTCTCAATCATTCAATACCTACTATGGAGATGGTGTTATCGTATCAACACCAACAGGCTCAACAGCTTATAACTTATCGGCTGGTGGACCTGTTTTGTTCCCTCTAACAAATGTTTTTGCACTTACACCTATATCTCCACACTCTCTTAGTCAAAGACCAGTTGTTTTACCTGGTAAGTTTCCTATAGAGATGAAAACCCCAGAAGAAAAAGCACTTATCATCATAGATGGACAAGATATGCATGAACTTGTAAAAGGCAAAAGCATACATATAAAACTATCATCAAAAAAAGTACAACTTGTTCATAAAAACGAGTTTAACTACTTCAATACTCTTAAAGAGAAATTGGGGTGGGGTAAATAGGTAGTTTAACTAAAGAATACAATTTTACAAATAAAAGGAATACATATGGAAGCATTTTTAAAAGAAGCAAAATCATCAAGTAGAGTTTTTAACTCTTTGAGTTCTAAAGAGAAAAATCGTGTGCTAAAAGAGATGGCTCAAGCACTTAGACACAATACAGAAGAGTTGTTAAGAGCAAACTCTTTGGATATGCAAGATGGGGAAGAAAATAACCTTTCATCTGCACTTATGGATAGACTTTTTTTAGATGAGTCTCGCATCGAAGCTATGGCAGTTGCAGTTGAGGAGATAGCATCTCTTAAAGACCCTGTTGGTCGTGTTCTTGATGGTTGGATAACTGAGGATGACTTAAAGATAGAAAAAGTATCTATCCCTATCGGTGTTATTGGCATTATCTATGAAAGTCGTCCAAATGTTACAAGTGATACAGCAGCACTATGTTTTAAAAGCTCAAATGTTTGTGTACTAAAAGGTGGAAAAGAGGCTCAAAACTCAAATAAAGCGATAGCAAAAGTTCTTCAAGATGTTTTAGAAAAGAACAATTTACCTCGTGCTTTAGTATCACTTATCCCAGATGCTTCTCGTGAGGGGGTAAGTAAGCTTATAAAGATGGATAAGTATGTGGACTTAATCATCCCTAGAGGTGGAGCAGGGCTTATAAAGTATGTAAGTGAAAATGCAACTGTAAGTGTAGTAAAACACGATAAAGGTCAATGTCATACTTATATAGATAAAGATGCAAAACTAGATGATGCAATAGCAATATCTTTAAATGCAAAAGTGCAAAGACCAGGAGTATGTAATGCTATGGAGACTTTACTTGTAGATAAAGCGATAGCAAAAGATGCACTTGTTAAGTTAAAGAAAGAGTTTGATAAGGCTGGAACATTGTTAAAAGGTTGCATGGAAACTCAAAAGATTATAGAAGTTGAAAATGCAACAGATGAAGATTATGATACTGAGTATTTAGCAAATATACTAAATATAAAAGTAGTAGATGGTGTTAAGGGTGCGATAGAGCATATAACAAGATTTACATCAGGTCATTCAGAAGCGATAGTAACTGAAAATATAACTAATGCGGAGCTATTTTTGAACTCTATAGATGCAGCAGCCGTTTATGTAAATGCTTCAACTCGTTTTACAGATGGTGGAGCATTTGGTTTTGGTGCTGAGGTTGGTATAAGCACAAACAAACTACATGCTAGAGGACCTATGGGTATAGAGGGACTTACTACTTACAAGTTTAAGATATATGGCAGTGGTCAAATTAGATAAAATAAAAATTTATAAAGATTTATGTATAATTTTAAGATACATTAGTGTAGGAGTTTTCTTATGTGTGCGATAGAGTACTATACTTACCAAGATTATGTAAAATGGGAAGGTGATTGGGAACTTATAAGGGGGATGCCTATGGCTATGAGTCCAGCTCCTATGAGAAAGCATCAGAGTATCGCTAGTGAGATGATAAGGTATATTGGAAATCAGCTTGATAAATGTCCTTTTTGTGAGGTTTTAGGTGAAGTTGATTATAAAATCAATGATGATACTGTTTTAAGACCAGATATAGCTTTGACTTGTGGTGAGACTCATGATGCTTACTTAACTAAAGCACCAGAGATTATAGTTGAGATTATATCTCCATCTACTGCAAAAAGGGATGAAAAGTATAAGTTTGAGATATATGAAGCAGAAAAAGTGAAGTATTATATCTTAGTTTATCCAGATGCTTTAAGTGCAAAGATTTATAAGTTAGATGGTAAAGAGTACGATAAGCAGGGTGATTTTTCAAAAGAGAGTTATAAGTTTGAAGAAACGAGTTGTGGTATCGAACTTGATTTTGAAAAAGTATTTAAAAGATTTAGAAAATAAAGGAATTTTAGTTGGAAAATATCCCACATATACCAGTTTTATATAGAGAAGTTATAGATACTTTTAAAGATATAGATGGTGGAATTGTTATTGACTGTACTATGGGTTATGGTGGTCATAGCTCGATGATACTAGAGTCCAACCCAAATATAAAACTTATAGGGATAGACCAAGACCAAACAGCTATAGATTTTTCTACTAAAAGACTAGAGCCTTTTAAAGATAGAGTAGTTATAAAAAAAGGGCGATTTTCATCTGTTATAAAAGAGATTATAGATGAGTATGGGGCTGATTCTATAAAAGGTGTTTTAGCAGATATAGGGGTTTCTTCACTTCAACTTGACCAAAAAGACAGAGGTTTTTCTTATGAGAGTGAAAACCTAGATATGAGGATGGATAAAGATGCACCTCTAAGTGCTTATGAGGTTGTAAATGAGTATTCACAAGATGAACTTGAGAGGATTTTGCTAGAGTATGGGGAGCTTAGAAACTACAAAAAGATAGCATCATTTATAGTACAAAATCGTCCGTTTAACTCAGCAAAAGAGTTAAGCGATGCTATAAAGCCACTTATGCCAAGAGGTAAAAAGATACACCCAGCAACACTACTTATGCAAGCTATCCGTATAGAGGTAAATGATGAGTTAGGGGAGCTAAAATCACTTTTACAAAGTTTATATGATGCAAAACTTAAAGATGCTATAATCTCTATAATTTCTTTTCACTCTCTTGAAGACAGGATAGTAAAACAAACATTTCAAAAATGGTCAAAAAGTTGTATATGCCCTCAAGAGATTATGAGATGTGAATGTGGAAACAACCATTCTATAGGTAAGATTTTGACAAGAAAACCACTTATGGCAAAAGATGATGAGTTAAAAGAAAATGCAAGAAGTAGAAGTGCAAAGATGAGAAACTTTAAGGTTAGTAGAAGATGAGTGATAAGATAGAACTTTTAGATGAAGTACAAGATATAATCACACCAAAGAAAAAGTTAGATTTTGAGTATTTTATATATGTTTTTTTAATGATGAGTTTTTTTGTGTTGCTTGCATTTCCAAAAGTTTATCTATCTGAACAAATCTACTTTAAAAGTAGAGATATAGCTAAACTTCAAGGTGAACATGATGTTTTAAAAGCAGAAAACCAACTTATTCAAGCTTCAGTTGAAGAGCTAAAGTTTAAAAATCAGATTTTAGATACACTCTTTTAAGGGCATATATGATTCGTCGTTTTATAGAGTTTGCCATAGATAAACCACTACTAAACCATATACTACTGATATTTATAATGTTGTTATCCATCTTTGCATATATAAATATTCCAAAAGAGATATTTCCACCTATGAATATGGATAAGATCACTATAACAGGTGGTTATGTAGGTACAAGTGCTGATGTTCTTGATAAGATGGTTGTAAAAACCATAGAGGACGAGTTGCAAAATATAGATGAGTTGGATGTTATAAAAACTACTATAAAAAATGGTTTTTTCTCTATGGTTATAGATATAAAACCAGACTCAGACAATATAAGTGTTTTAAATGATGTAAAAGATATAGTAAGTGGTGTAAAAAAAGATTTACCAGCAGATATGGCAGAGCCTATAGCCAAGATAAAACTAAACACATTTCCTCTTGTTCTTATCGCTATTGCTGGGGATAAAACTCAAGAAGAGTTACTTCAAAAAGCAGATGAACTTAAAAGAAAACTTAGTCATTTTAAAGATTTAAGTGATATAACCATCCGTGGGGATGCCGATGAAGAGTTGGTTATATCTATAAATGACAAAAAGATACAAGCACTAGGACTTCAACCAACTCAAGTGGTATCGTCTCTTAAAAATTTAAGTTCAGTTTTTCCAATAGGTACTATAAAAGAGAGAGGTTCTCATCTTTATATATCTACATTTAACGGGGAAAAAACAAAAAAAGATATAGAAGATAGTATCATAAGTGTAGGTAAAAGTAGGGTTAGAGTTGGGGATATCTCAGAAGTAGAGTTTAAACTTAGTGATGAGTCTGAGTTATCACACTTTAACGGTTTGAGAAATATATCTATAAATATAGGTAAAAGTGAAAATGGAAATGCCATAGAGTTGGTAAAAAAGATAAGAGAACTTCTAAAAAAATCTCAACAAGAAAATCCAGAGTTTAAGTATGATATATATACAGATACTTCGGTATGGATAAAAAACCGTTTAAATATAGTGTTTGCAAATATAATATTTGGTCTTATACTTGTTTTTGTAGCTATGCTTATATTTATAAACAGAGGTATAGCTATGGTTGTAGCCATTGGGATACCTATGAGTTTTATGATAGGGTTGATAGTTACAGAACTTATGGGCGATAGTCTAAATATGCTTTCTCTTTTAGGTGCATTGATAGCTTTAGGTATGTTAGTAGATGAAGCGATAGTTGTAGCTGAAAATATCTACAGACACCTTGAAAATGGTATGGATAGAAGAGAAGCTTGTATCGTTGGAGCTACTGAGATGTTTCCAGCAGTTCTATCTGCTACTTTAACTACTGTATTTGCTTTTTTACCTATGCTTTTGATGAGTGGTGAGATGGGTATGTTTATAAGAATCATCCCTATTATGATAACAGTTTTACTTTTATCATCTTTGTTTGAAGCTTTTTACTTTCTGCCTCTTCACTCTTATGATTTTTTAAAAGTAACTCATAATGATAGTTGGACAAAAAGATTATGGCAGAGGTTAAATAGATGGCATTCTAAAGCATTACATTTTGTTTTTAGAAAAAAGTATCTTTCACTTTTTGTTATAGTTTTTACTATACTGTCTTTAACTTTTGTACTTATAAAAAACTCAAAATTCCAACTTTTTCCAGATTTTGATAATACTCAAGTTTATATATATGGAAAAGTAAATATAAACAATGAGCTAAGAGATACAGAAAAGATAGTTACACAACTTGAAAACAAGATATTGCAACATATAGATAAAAACAATGTTTCATCAGTTACTTCTGTTATAGGTTTTAAGATGGATGCAAAAAAACATGTTGAAAATGGAGATAATCTTTTTCATATATTTATAGATTTGAAAGAGAGAGCCCCTGTAAATGTTTTTGACAAATATATAAGTCCATATCTATCTGTTGAGTATGATAAGGATGTTTTAACAAGGGTAAAAGATGCTAAAGATATAGCAAAAGAGTTGCAAGAGGCTGTAAAGCCATTTGAAAAGTTAAAAAATAAAGATGGTTTAGTTTTTGAAGAGCTTGTAGTTCAAGTTCCAGGAGCAGGTGTTATAGCATCTGATATAGAGATAAGTCTAAGTGGTAAAAAAGAAAATGAGATAATAAAAGGTGTAAAAGAGTTAGAAAAAGCACTAAGAGATATATCTGGTATTAGCAATATAGCAGATGATGCAAACTTAGGGGAAAAAGAGCTAAAACTTCGTGTAAATGAGTATGGGCAACAACTAGGATTTAATGAGGAGTTGATATCTCAAGCTTTAAGAGCATACTACCTAAAAGGTGAGTACTCTAAAATGTTTAATGATAATGGTTTGGTTAGAATTAGGTTTGAGAGTTCATTAAACAAAGAGATAAACTCTATAAACACTATAGAGGTTCAAGTACCATCAAGTGAGCAGTTTGTTGCTTTAAAGGATATATGTGATTTTATAACTACTCAAGGTTTTGTAGCACTTAAAAAAGAAGATGGTATAAGGATGAGAACAGTTGTAGCATCACTAGATAAAAAAGTGATAACATCAGCTGAAGCTATGAAAAAGTTAGAGTCAACTTTTGAAAAGCTAAAAATAGAGGGTTTTAAGATAGATATAAAAGGGGAAGAAAAAGAGAACAATAAAAACAAAAGAGAGATGATGCAATCAGCTGTTATAGCTATATTTTTAATCTTTATCACTCTTGTTTGGTTGTTTGACTCTATAAAAAAATCTCTTATAGTTATAAGTACTATCCCACTAGTTTTACTAGGTGTGTATTTTGGACACTTAGTGATGGGTATAAATCTAAGTATGCCAGGTATGATAGGTATAGTTGGATTAGCTGGTGTTGTTGTAAATGATGGTCTTATAGTTGTAAGTTTTATAAAAGATGCAAAAGATACAGAAGAGTTGATGGCAAAAGCCTCAACAAGACTAAGACCTGTTATATTGACATCATTGACAACAGTTTTAGGTCTATCATCATTAATCTTTTTTGCATCAGGTCAAGCTATGATACTTCAACCCATGGCTATATCTCTAGGTTTTGGTATAGCATGGGCTACTGTTTTAAACCTTATATATGTACCTCTTTTATATGCTGTTTTATACCATATAAAAGAGCCAAAATCTATAAAATCTTTGGATATCTATTTGTAGTTTTTGTATTTTAAAGTCTTATTTCCTAGTTATTATTTTTGAAAAAGATGCTATGTTTTGCAATTGGTTATAATCTATAACTGCACTATTTGATTCATAGTATTTTTCCTCTATATCTATACATACTGTAACAGATATATTATTTCTATATTTACTTTTATGAGTAAAAGTTATAAAGTTATCATTTTTATCTTTAAAATATAACTCTTCTACTACTACATAGTTATTTTCAAAGTACATTTTATAATAAACTTCATTATCATTTAAAGTATCTAAATTATTTTTTAAAAAATCAATATGTAATTGATAAGCTATCTTTGAAAACTTTTTATATAGTTTATTAATTTTTTTTCTTAATTTATCTTCGTTTTCTTTTAGTTTAGTTCCCTTTTTAAATACTTTTTTAATATCTTCATATATCATCATATTTTTCCCATTCAAACTTAACTATATTTTTATCATCTTCATCAAAGTTAATTCCAACTAGGTAAATATCTTTTTTAAAAGATAATTTTTCTATACTTTGTTGTGTTATATGGTCTATGATAAAATCATTTAAAGAGATTTTCACCTCATTGTTTGGTATCTTTAACTTATATGAAAGACCACCAAATGGTTCTTCATATACTTCATCTATAGTAAGATAACCAGCTTGGTATAGTATAACT
>Ga0256842_1003092_pt1 | contig 11335 bp, 12 predicted proteins | sample 4559240metaG_FD_185973 | JGI IMG/M metagenome (GOLD analysis project Ga0256842, IMG submission 185973) | Hydrothermal vent microbial communities from Guaymas Basin, Mexico - 4559-240 | ecosystem: Environmental > Aquatic > Marine > Hydrothermal vents | place: Mexico: Guaymas Basin | collected...
TTCATCTACCAAAATCAACACTTTTGATGCTTGTTGCCTCTTTTATAGGGCTTGAAAAGACCCAAGAGCTCTATGCCGAAGCCATAAAAGAGAGATACCGCTTCTACTCTTATGGCGATGCTATGTTGATTATATAATTATATCTTACAAAACTCCTACTAAAACCCCATATAATAGGGAGTTATAAAATAATCTAATTTTTATTTTGAACCACTTTAAACCACTTTTATACATTATAAGGTGTATAAAATAGTGTTTAGTGTATAGTTTCATACACATAAGGAAGTATAATGAAATACAAAGGTATATACTCAAAAAAGTCAAAAGATGGTGTAGTGTCGATATATGCGAGATTTAAACATAACAATAAAACATATCCAGTAAAAAATCTAACTAAACTTTTCGGATGTAGAACTGAAAAACAAGGAAGAGATAAACTTGAAGAGATAAAGATTTTAATTAGTCAAGGTAAAGACCCATTTAATACTACAATTTACACATTAGATAGTATTTTTGATAAAAATAGAGAACAAAAATATAAATCTGGATTGTGGGGTAAAACAACTTATGATAATTACGGATATTTTTATGATGCTTATGTTAGAAAAACAATAGGGTATTTAAGATTAGAAAAAATCACTTATGAAAAATTATTAAAAGTTCAAGAACAAGTCCAACATTTATCAAATTCAAGTAAAAATTATTTAAGAATGATACTCAAACCAATTTTTGAAGAAGAAGTTAAAAAGGGAAATATTTCTGAAAATGTTGTTGCTAAATTAAAATATCATGGTTATTCTGTAAGAGAAAGTCTTGAAACAAGAATTCAAGAAAATCATTTAGAAGTTATGAAAAAATTATATAAAGAAATTCCTAATTACATTCCAAACAAAAAGAATCAGAGAAAAGAATTAAAATACTTCTTATATCTTACACTTCTTTCAGCACATAGATATGGAGAAATACTTCAATTAACAAAAGAAGATTGTTATATGGAAGAATGTCTCATTAACCCACCAGAAGATATTACAAAAACAGATAGTGATTACAGATTTCCAATTCCTGAAGAATGTTTTGATTATATAAACAATATAGAGAGTGGTTTATTATTTCCTAATTTAAGACGGGGTGGAATATATGCTATGTTTAAAAAGTTTGTTAAACAAGCAGACATAAAATTTTACAAAGGTAAAAATATATCCTTACACGATACAAGAAGATTTCTTTTAACTATTATGATTAGAGATTGTGGGATTGATAGTGTTCTTGCTGACACTTGTTTGAATCATCAACAAAAAGGAATTATTAGACATTATTTAGCATTTACTTATGAAGATAAAAAAGAATCATATCACAAATACTGGGACTTGATAAGAAAATAAATATTCTTTCTAATTTCTTCTTCGTAAAATAAATGATTTATATTTTCGTAATTCTTGCTTGAAGTTTGCCCATACAATTTAATTTTTTATTTAGCAATAGTATTAGTATTATTTTTATATAATACATTCAATATAAGGGTATAAATGAAAAAAACAACAAGATTAACACCTATCTTAAAATGGCCGGGTGGCAAAGAAAGAGAATTAAAAAATATTCTACCAAAATTACCACAATCATTTAACAATTACTATGAACCATTTATTGGTGGTGGTGCTGTTTATATGGCTATTGAAACAAACCAATATTTTATAAATGATAAATCACATGAACTTATAAATTTATATGAAACAATTAAAAATCAAGATATAGAATTTTATAATTATTTAAACTTTATGATGCACTCATGGAAAAATTTAGACATATTAGTAGATACAAACAAAGAGATAATTATTAAAGAATATAAAGAATATTCAAATAATATCAATGAGTTAGAATCTATTGAATTATTTATTCAATCTTTTATAGAAAAAAATTATCAACTATTTCAAGATATGTTATTGATAAATGTAAATATATTTAATGAACAGCTATTGCACGAAGTTAAAAAAAATCTAATCAGTAAAATAAAAAGAATGAAAAAAATTGAATTAGATAAAGGGGAATTACCAAATAAAGATATTATTGATAATTTTTTAAGTGCCTTAAAGAGCGCATATTATATGTATATTAGATATTTATATAATAATTTTGAAATGTTTAATAGTTCTAATTCACTTGAAAGTGCTGTTTTCTTTTTTATTCGTAATTTTACTTATAGTGGGATGTTCAGATACAATAAAAATGGTTCTTTTAATGTTCCATATGGTGGAATTGGATACAACAATAAAAACTTTGATAAAAAAATTACATATTTTAAAAGTGAAGAATTGCAGAATCATTTAAATAAAACAACTATCTGTAATTTAGATTTTGAAGAATTTTTCAATGAAAATACTCCGACAGAAGATGATTTTATTTTTTTAGACCCTCCTTATGATAGTGATTTTAGCACTTATGCAAAAAATGAATTTGGAAGAGAAGACCAAAGAAGATTATCTGAATATTTAATTCATAAATGCAAAGCAAAATGGATGATAGTAATTAAAAATACAGATTATATTAGTGAGTTATATTCACACGGTAGCTTATATGTATCTTCTTTTGATAAAAAATACCAAGTTAGCTTTATGGATAGAAACAACAAAGATGTTGAGCATTTATTGATAACCAACTATGAAATAGGACAATAATTGATTTATAATAATGATTGTTTAAAAATACTTCCAGAAATTGAAGAGAATAGTATAGACTTGATTATAACAGACCCTCCTTATGAAATAGGGAAGTATTCTACTGGAAATATAAAATTACCAAATCGCAAAACATTGAATAATGATATTGCAGATTGGGATCAAAGTTTTAATCCAGAAGAGTATGTTGAAGATTTAATCAGAGTATTAAAACCAAATGGTAATATGTTCATATTTACAAGCTATAATATGATAGGTAGATGGCATGATTTATTAGATAGTAAATTTGATACTTTTCAATTTTTTATATGGCATAAAACAAATCCACCACCTAAAATTTATAAAAATGGTTTTTTAAATAGTTGTGAAATGATAGTTTGTGTATGGAATAAAAAACATACTTGGAACTTCTCAAATCAAAGAGAGATGCATAATCACTTTGAAAGTCCAATTTGTATGGGTAAAGAAAGACTTAAACATCCTACCCAAAAACCACTAAAATTGATAAGACACTTAATAGAAATTGGTAGTGACGAAGGCGATTTGGTTCTTGACCCTTTTGCAGGTGTTGGAACAACATATATTGCTGCTAAACAATTAAGAAGAAATGCAATAATTATTGAAAAAGAACTTGATTATTATAATATGACATTGAAACGAGTAAAGGATATTTTAAAACCTACCTTATTTTAAACTATCAACTATATGTTTAATGGATGCTTTTAATATTATTGAATGTTTATTATATTCTTCTTTAATAATATCCCATCCATCAGAATCATCACATATAAAATTCCAAAAATCTTTACCAATTAACAATTCTTCGTATGCAAAGAATGTTTTGACACTTCCTTGTGTCCATATCTCTTTACCACTATTTATACTGTTTTTATTATATGCAGTTGCAAAATAAGTATTTATAATTGCTGTTCCATCTGCTATTCTATCTTTATACTGATTTACTAAAATTGCATATTGTTCAAAAATAGCTTCCTTTTCAGAACGGGCTTTTTTATTATCTAAATCTCCACCTATTTTTAATTCAAGTAATGATAATTCGAGGACACCATCTACTTCTTTTTCAAGTAGATAATCGGAGTTGTGAAATTTTTGTGCTCCTTCTGTTTCCAAGGCAGATTTTTTGATAATATCATAGTCACTAATCAGAACTTTTTTTGGATTACTTTTATTCTTATATTGTTCCAATAGCAAGGCAATTTTTTGTATAGTATCTGTTGATAAGTTACCATTAACTCCTTGTGAAACCTTATATCCTACTGATTTTGCTATATCTAGAGCCATTTGTTCAATAGTATTACCAAGTGAAGAATCTAATGAACGCATCAATGCACTATAAACAACTACTTCATCTCCAAGTCCTGATATGAAAATATTATTATATTTATTTTCTATATTTTTAAACTTTACACCACTATTTTTATTATAATCTAATTTAAAATTATTTCCTGCTTTTTCAATATGTTTCTTAACTATATCACTTATTATTTTTTGCTTATCTGCATTCATCTTTATTTCCTTTTTTTTATTCTAGCAGATAATTATTATTTATAAACTTATTTCCTATTAGCATTTAAAATAATAACTGATTTTTATCGTAAATGGCTATAAATATGGTGTAAAGTTCAATAGTATTACCAACCTGTCCTTACAAATACACAAGATTATAACTTCAAATAAACTCTCTATCTTCTTCTTCTTTCTTTTCTTGTCTCTTCTCGTAAGAGAAGCTTATATCTATAAATATACAAAACAAATATCAATCATCAAAAATCTTCACTATCTTAGACTATATTATATATCTTATATATATTAGGGGGTAGAGTTTTATTCGATTTAAAAGAGAAAACTGAGGGTAAATTTCTTTTTTTCAGGGAAGACTATCTTTTTTTCGGGGAGAACTATCTTTTTTTCAGGGAAGTTTTTCCTTTTTTCAGGGAAACCTAATTCCATATAATCAATTATACATAATTTCTCTTTTTTAGTATCATCTTTAAAACCCTATATTATGAGGTTTAAATATAAATTTACCAATTCTTTTTTAAAAACTTCGTTTTTTTAGACAAAGTAGAAATTATATATTATAATAATTACAACTTATAAAATATATCAAATATTTTGTAACAAAAAAAGGGGAAAATATGAAAGAAGATAATACAAGTATTAAAGAATTAGATAGATTACTAAAAATGGTAAAAAAACAATTAGAAGAAGAGAAAGGGATAAATTCAGATTGGTTTATTCAAGAGATATCAAACCAATTAAGATTTTTAGACAGAGAATACGGATATATCCATAAAAATGAGAATTGTAATGAAAAATAACAACTCAATGATTAAAGATATTGTAAGAGAAGATAAAAAGCAAACTAAATTAAATAATAAAATTAAAAAACAAGAAAAGTATGTTGCTCCAGTTGTTTATAATGATACACCACCTATTGAAGAAACATTTAAAAAGAGTAATAGAATCATTAAAGGTAGAAGTTCAATTAAAGTATCTAAACACTCACATAATTTAGGAAATTATCTTTATAGAGAGATGAACCTAAGAATGAGTAAAAACAAAGGAATTTTAGATGATAACGAAATATCAATATCTTTAATGGATATGAAAAAATCATTAAAAATAAGTGGTAAAGGTTATGATTCAATAATTAAAACAGCATTAGATAATTTAGAAGAGGGAGTAATTGAATTAGATTATTATACTGATAAGAACGGAAGATATTTTGAATATATGAAAATGTCTTTAATATCTGGGTTTGATAAAGAGAGAAAATCAAATGGAGAAGTTTTTTATAACATAGAAGTTAGCAAAAAAATGATGAGATTTTTAAATGAAAATTCAAGTAATAATTATACGATAATCCATAATAAATATACAACAATATTGACAGGTATCAAACAAATAAAACTATATGAATACTGCTATCAATATAAAAAATTCAAAAATGGTGTAATTGAAAATCTTACATTAGATAAATTAAATACTATATTCCAAAGTAATTATAAATATCTATCAAAAGCAAAAGAACAAATGATTAAAAGTATCAAAGGAATAAATGAGAAAACAGACATAACAATTGCTTTTATTGAAAATGATAATAAAAAAGTTATCAGTCTTCTTGTTATAGAAAATGACAAAGCAAAGAGAGATAAACAACAACAGAAGAAGAGAAAAGAGATGCTGGAGAAAAGTAAAGGTAAAGATATTTATAAATTAAAAGATTCAAGTGAAGAAGATATTATAAATAATTTATTAAAGGGAGAAGAATTATGAGAATATTTAAAATAATAGAAGATAAATTTGAATTATTAGAAGGTAATTACAATAAATTATTAGAAAATGAAGAAAGAGGACTTAGTAAAATTGATAAAGATACTAAAATTAAATATATAAGTTATTATGAAATTTTATCAATACTTTTAAAAGAAAATTCAAATATTAAAAAAATTGATTTAGAAGAGTTAAATGAAGAAATTGAAAAATCAATATACTATATTGAATTATCAATGGGAAAAGATAATGATTGATTTTATAAATGAATATTATTCTGCTACTGAATATTTTTATATCTTTATGATTAACAGAGTTGAAACATATACAAATAAGAAAGGTAAAGAAGTTCCTAAAACAAGAGAATATTTACACAATAAAAAGACTTTTAATGATTACTATGAAAAATTTGTAAAAATGAATAAATCATACAACTGGGACTTTTATATGAGTGTCAATACATTTAAAGAAGATTGTAGCAACAGATGGAATATCAATGTAGATAGTTATAAATCTTTATTCTTTGATATTGATTATAACGGTAAAGAAATATCAAAAAGAATAATTAAGGAACTTGGAAAACCAACTTATTTTATTAAAACTTCACAAGAAAAATATCAACTTATATATGAGTTAGAAACACCCCTTAAAGGAACTTATGAAGATTATAAGGGTTATGGGTTGATATTGGAAAAATTGACTAAATATTTCAAGTCAGACAATACACACGATTTAGCAAGAGTAGGAAGATTATCAGGAAGTATCAACAATAAAAAGGGGAATGGTTTTAATACATTTTTTAAAAAGTTTAAATATAAATATACGATAGAACATTTTGAAAAATATATTGCTGGTAATAATATAGAACTACCACAACCTACAAAGGTTGTGAGACAAAGAAAGAAGAAGAAAGAAAACAAAGAAACAGATATTAAAATTGATATGTATGATTATATTGATTATGACAAATATAAAAAGATATACAGCAAAATTTTAAACTATTCAAATCATAATGACTTATCAAGAATTGACTATACATTTATAAGAAGAATTAGAAATGAACTTGAAGAAGATTATGAAAATATCTTGTCAGTATTATCATATTGTAGAGATAATTTAATGATAAAACATGGACACGAGATAGAAAGATACATAACTTTAAAAATTGAAAGTTAGTCAAATACTCCCTATTTTACGACTTCCCATCCAAACGGAGTCTAAACTCCATACAAGATTTTAAAATTCTTTTTTAAAAATAGGTCTTTTTTTTGCCTTTTATTTTTATATGACATATAATTTTATTATGTTTATCAAAACAAGGAGAAAATATGAGTAAAATTACAAAAAAAATGGTTAAAGAGTTTATATCAGACTATGACACAAAAGACTATGAATATATAATGTCAAGTTGTTTAGAAAGTATAAAAGAGTTTAATTGGGATTATGACTTATTAGAAGATAATGATATAGACACTTTTAAGAAATTTAAAAATTATATGAAAAAAAATGGTAATGAGTTTTTAACCCTAGATGAAGATGATTTACAAAACTTTAATGATATAGATGAAGTTTTTGAAGATTTGAATTCTGGTTTAGAAATCAATTATAGAGCAGTAGAATATATAGAAGAAAATCTATTAGAAGATTAAAATAAAATAATATTACTATATATTTTATTATATAGTAATATCCCGTTTAAACCATATTTTTTAAAAAAAATATAGCCCTCCAATCATTTTTCTATCATTTCAATTCTTGAAATAATGAAAAATATATTGTTCCCCACCTGCTAAAAATCCCCCATTTTAATTTGTATGAAAAATAAAATTAATAGAAAGAAAAAACATCATCATATAATAATTTATATTTAGGTTGTTATCTCCTATTCTCATTTTCCATTTTCTACTTCGTATAAAAAGGAAATTGAGGGAGACTTTACTTCGTAAAGGGAAAAATCAAAGATTTTTTAAGAGCAGAAACACCTAAAATATACAGAAATAAAATTATAAAATATGGAGAAAATGGAAATGAGAAATGGAAGTGCGTATATATCAACTATCATTTATACTACTAAAAAATTAGCAAAATTAGCAAAATCATTAAGACACAGTTTTAGAGTGGAGATAGATGGAGAAAGTTCAATCAGTTATAAAAGAGAGAAAGAAGATTTAAATAAGATTTTATTTAAAGGACAAAGTGAAGAATTTTTACAAAATCTAAATGAAATGACACCTCAAACATATTTAGATTATATAGATGCTGTTATTAAATCAAATCAAGATATGGAAGTTGAAAAATTAAAATCAGTCAAAATAGACCCAAAAGATGCCCAAGTAAGAAGTAAATCATTAAAATATTTAAAAACAAATATTCAAGATACAGAATTTAAAGAACTATTAGAAAAATTTGCTGAGAATCCTCATAGAGTTAATAAAAATAATTTAATTATTTATTTTGATACATTAGACACAAAGAAGGCTGCTGAAAAAAATTTACATAAATATATAAATGTTATTGAGAAAGTAGGTAAAGCACAAGAGAGGAGAGAAGCAAAATTATCAGTTGATAAAGTTGAGTTTGTGGAAATGGTTGTCAAGATACCATTTGAAAACAATATAACAAATATTTCAAGTGAAGATATGTTGTTATACAATCAAGATTTTTTCAAAAGAAATTTTCCTGATTATGATATTGTTGTCGGAGTTTCACATAATGATGAATTACACCAATCCAAAAAACCTGAGAATATAGAGAAATGGGAGAAAGAACATAATCAAAAATACGAACCTGCTGAAAGTGGGTATCACTCACATTTATTTATAAATACTAAAAATAAAAACACTGGAGAATTTGATTACTGGAACCAACAACATTTATTAGTTGCTAAATACCTTAAAAGTAAAGGGTTTAGTGATGAAATCATAAGAAAAGATATAGGGTATATAGATGATAAAGGAATAAGAAAACAAACACTTACTCAAGTAAAAAATCAAGGAAAAAACTTACAAGAATTGATTTATGAAGATATAAATCAAAACTTATTCAATGGTAAAGATTATAATGCTGTATTAGGTTTTAATGACTTAACAATCACACAAAAACAAGAGATGGAGAACAATAAGAGAGTAAGTATAAACAATAGACAATTTAGTGGTGGAACTTATGAAGAAGAACAAAAACAAGAAAGATTAAAAGAATTAGATAATGAGATAAGTATAAAAGAAAGTCAAGTTAAAAAATTAGAAAGTCAAGTTGATTATCTATCACAAGAACAGATCAGAGAAAATGAACTTAAAGGCAAAAATGATTTAAAAGTTGAAGAACTTGAAGAACTTACACTTCAAATTATTCAGAAGAAAGAAGAAGAATCTAAAATTGAAACAAGTATTCAAAAACTTAAAGAAGATAGAAAGAAAGTATCTAAGGAGGGAATGGAAAAACAAATAAAATCAGTTATTGGAAAAGTTGTTGATAATACAGATAATTATAATTATAAATTTGTTGATAAAGATAAAATGAAATCACAAATGATTAAAGAAGTAAGAAAATTTTTAAAAGTTGATATGTATGATAACGATATTAAAGTGATCAAAGAGGGAATACAGACAGAATCAGATAATAAAGTTTTAGAAATCAAAAACCAAATGGGAGATTTACAGAAGAAATTTAATGAAGAAGTCGAAGAACACACGACATTAAAAAATAATGTTGAAAGTATAGTTGCTGGAGAAGTTGAAAAAGTTGAAGATACATATAAATCAACAATATCAACACTTGAATATAATCATAAAAATTCTATAACAGCATTAGAATCAAAACACCAAGAAAAAGTAAGTAATTTACAAACTGAACATAATCAAGAAACTTATAAATTAAACAATATTATTGATAATAGAGATGACACAATAACAAAACTTGGACAAGATAAATCAAAATTACAGATACAAGTTAAAAAATTACAAGATAGATATCAATCATTTAAAAATAAGATTAAATCAATGTTTATAAAGAGTTCCGACTTAAATAATGGTTTAAAAAATACAGTTGATAAATTACAAGATACAACAAATGAATTTAGAGAAAAAGTAAGTGATTTAGAATATGATATCAAACTTATCAATGAATATGATAATAATTTAATTCCAAAATTACTTAAAAAAGATGAAGAAAGAATTGAAGAATTATTCAATAAAGACAGAATAATATTAGGAGAACCAACAGAGAGTAAAGAACCAAGGTTGATTATAGAACCATTAGACACAAAATCATTAGAGATAAATTTTGACAAAGATGAAGAAGATGATAAAAATCAATCACACTCAACAGGACACCGACAATAATTAGATATAATTTTATGTATTAAATACAAGTGGAATCCTTTAAGGGTTTCCAATGATACAGATTTGAAGTGATACGGCTAATATTACTTTATTTAAGTTATAAAATCTCTACTTAGAGATTTTTGATACTTCTTATATCTGTATCATTAAATTTAAGTTAGGTAAGTTTTAAAAATGAATAAAAAACTATCATATAAGGGTTATACAACAATTATTCAATACTCCAATGAAGATAAATGCTTTTACGGTAAATTAGAAAATATTACTGATTTAATAACCTTTGAATCTGACACATCAGAAGATATAGAACTACATTTTATAAACACAGTAAATACTTATATCAAAGATAGGAAAAATATAAATGAATTATCAGGATAAGAAGTCTATCAAAGAAGTAATAGAACATATTTTAGGGTATAGAAAGAAAGAGATGTATGATAATGAAAATTTATATACAAGTAAATATGATTATGAAGAAAAAGACAGATTAAACAACATAACTACAAATAAATATGATATTCCTCTTGTGAAATTAAATAAGTTATTGAAACAAGAAGAACGATACAAAGAAATTTTAGAAATTGAAAAACAAATGATAAAAATTCAAGTGAAGAAAAACATTACAGTGAAAGAGTTTGCTGAAATATATAATGTTTCTAAAACTTCACAACAGAATTATAGGGGAAGATTAGATAACCCTTTACCATACCACCAAAAAGTAGAGGGTGGTAAAATCATATACAATGTTGAAGAAGTTGAAAAATGGTTTGAAAACCAGCATAGATAATTGATTTATTTATCATTTTGACTCTTTATAGCACATTATGAAGTGTATAAAAAAGTGTATAACAACTTTTTTATACCCCTATATCAAGGGGTATAAAGTGATTTTAAACATTTGGCGATGCTATGTTAATACTCTGATTCGCCCATTTTTTATTTCAACTTCACCGGAGAGTTCTGCTTCAAAAAGCCGTGCTGCATACTTTTGCAAAACTATTTCATAATTTGGATTAACTCGACAAA
>Ga0256842_1003093_pt1 | contig 11331 bp, 7 predicted proteins | sample 4559240metaG_FD_185973 | JGI IMG/M metagenome (GOLD analysis project Ga0256842, IMG submission 185973) | Hydrothermal vent microbial communities from Guaymas Basin, Mexico - 4559-240 | ecosystem: Environmental > Aquatic > Marine > Hydrothermal vents | place: Mexico: Guaymas Basin | collected...
TATTTGCACCTTCTATATCAACATCTATTAATCTAAGATTGTAAACTTCACCTTCTTTAACCCAACCGAAAAAACCTTGATAATTGGAATTACGATGTGCATAAATCCCGGTAATTGAATAACCTTGGCCATCGTAACTTCCTGAAAATTTAATGCTACCGTTTCCGATTGGTGTCCAACCACCATTTCCCCAAGAGGAACAAGCACTCGCATCAATATCATTCAATTGGATAAAATAAGAATTCCAAGAAGAAGGATTTGAACCAACCCATTCTAAATTGTCCAAAGAAGTAATTTGATAAGGATCACCACCATATCCTGAACCTTCAGGTTGAATTGCGGTTGAAAATAAAAAGCCAATGGTAAATAATAATACAAAAAACAATAATAATTTCTTTTCCATAACATCTCCTATTTTTTTGATTAAATAAAGTTAATTTATAACCGCTAAGTGTCAACTATAAAATAAAGTTTCCTAATTTTTTACATCCCCGTCTTTCCAAATTTTATACATAATATTGACTTTATTTTATAAAAAAAATCCGGCGTGCACCGGATTTTTTTCTATTTTTTTAATTTTTATCCTTTGATTCCTGAAGAAGCAACACTCGAAATAATTTGCTTTTGGGCAATTAAAAATAGACCTACAAGCGGCATTATACTGAAAGAAGAAGCTGCCATAAGTAAAGCGGTTTGAGAAGAAGATTCCTGAGAAAAATAACTCAACCCAACTTGCAATACTCGAATAGATTCACTATTTGTCATAACTAAAGGCCACATAAAACTATTCCAACTTCCGATAATTGCGAAAATACCGGCGGTAACGATTACGTGTTTTGAAAGCGGTAAAGCTATTCTCCATAACATTCCAAATCTTGAACAGCCGTCAATTGCCGCCGCATCAAATAAATCTTGGGGAATTGTCATAAATTGTTGTCTAAGTAAAAAGATTGTAAAAATATTGGCAAACCAAGGCACAATCAAAGATTGGAAAGTATCAATCCAACCGAGATGATTTAGCAGAACATAAGATGGAATTAAATAAATTGGCTGCGGAACCATCATCATAGAAATAAAAAGATAGAAAATTGCGTCTTTCCCGACAAATCTCATTCTCGCAAAAGCATACGCCGCTAAGGAAGAGGTAAAAATAACACCGATCGTCGTAAATAATGTTACGTAAATCGTATTCAAAAAATATCTCCCGAACGGTACTTTATTGAAGGCTTTAACGTAATTTTCAAAGTGAAATTTTATTCTGTGAACATGATGAAGAGCGGAATTGCTAACTTTTGCATAAGCTCTGATTATTCTTCCTTCATCATTAAAGATATGAATAAATGAACTATCTCCAACTGTTTTAACTATTTTAACGCGATGAGGAGAACCGTTGAAACTCATTTCTTGATAATCTTCAATAGGTATAAAACCGATATTTCCTTTATTGACTTCTAATTGAGATTTCACGGAAGTGCTGATCATCCAGAGAAATGGTAAAAGCATCATTATTCCAAAAACCGAGAGTAATACATATACTGAAATATTTTTTATTGAATCCATGAAAATCTCCTATTGATAATGAACGTATTTTTTTTCGAATTTCTTTTGAAGAAGAGTCAAACTCAAAATTATGATGAATAATACCAACGCAATTGAACTTGCATAACTCAAATCCTGATTTTCCCCAAATCCCGTTTCAAAAATATAATAAAGAATAACTTTTGTCGTTCCCAAAGGTCCGCCAATCGGTGGTCCGGTCATTAAATAAACTTGTGAAAATACTTGAAAAGTCGTAATTGTCGTCATCATCAAAATATAGAAAGTTGTCGGTGAAATCATCGGAATTGTAATATCTTTAAATTGTTGGAATTTACTTGCTCCGTCAATTTTGGATGCCTCGTAATACATATTCGGAATGTTTTGTAATCCGGCTAAATAAATTATTGTATTGTAACCCAAACTTCTCCAAATAGAAACGATGATGATTGAAAAGAGAGCCAAAGACGGTCCACCTAAAATTGCCGGTAAATGAACCCCGATTTTTGCAAACAATAAAGTAAAAATACCGCGACTTTCCGACAGCCACCCCAAAGGTTCCATCCCGATTTTTTGAATTAGGAAATTAGCCAAACCGCTCTGTTGATTGAATATTATTTTCCAAACAATTGAAATTGCCACCATCGAAGTTACGGTTGGAATATAATAAACCGTTCGAAAAAATCCTTTAATTTTTGTAATATTATTCAAAAGTGCGGCAAATGTTAAAGATAATATTATCGTTGTCGGGACAACAAAAATTACCAAATAGAATGTATTTAGCATTGATTGCCAAAATTCAGGATCTTTAAAAAGATGTGAATAATTTGCAAGTCCGATGAACCTTCCGGTTCCACTGATACTCCAATGATAAAAACTGATTAAAAACGATAAAAATATCGGAATTAGTCTAAAAGCAATAACAATTATTGCCGCCGGTAAAATATATAAATACGGCTTTAATTTTTCTAATTTTTTTGAACCGAGCTTATATTTCATATTTTTCTCCAAATTATTTATTAAATGATTTTATGATTGAGCCTGTTTCTTTCAAAGCGACATCTATTTTGGTAACATCTTTTCCACCTGCCATTGCCATATTAGGACGTCCTCCGCCTTTTCCACCGACGATTTCAGCAACTTTGGAAACTATTTTTCCGGCGGGATATTTTTTTGTAAGGTCTTTACTAACCACCACAATTATAGAAACTTTGTTATTGATTTCCGAAAGTAAAATCCCAATTCCGGAACCAAGTTTATTAATTATTTGATCACCCATTTTTTTTAACTCACCGGAATTTTCAACTTTAACTTTTGCCGCCACAAATTTCACTCCGTCAATTTCCCGAGCATCTTTAATTAATTCATCTAACAGACTGCCGGACATTTTGCTTTTCAGAGTTGATATTTCTTTAGATAACGCTTTGTTTTCTTCTAATAATTTAGAAATCTTAGATTCTAATTTTGCTTTTGGTGTTGATAATTTTGCCGAGATAGTTTTTAGTAATTCATCATTTTTATCAAAATATTCTTCAGCAGTTTTTCCGGTAATTGCTTCTATTCTGCGAACCCCGGCTGAGCTGGAAGATTCGGAAAGGATTTTTATGATTCCGATTTCGCCCGTATATTTTACATGTGTTCCACCGCAAAGTTCCATAGATTCGTCACCCATTGAAACGACACGTACTTCCGAACCGTATTTTTCTCCGAAAAGAGCCATTGCACCGGATTTTTTAGCTTCTTCGGCAGATTTAATTTCAGTAATAACGGGAAGACATTTTCGAATATTATTATTAACTATTTTCTCAACCAAATCAATTTCTCTTTCAGACATATTTTGAAAATGAGTAAAATCAAATCTCAAGGATTTATTTGTTACAAAAGAACCTTTTTGATGAACATGATCACCTAAAATTGAACGCAAAGCCGCTTGCAAAAGATGCGTTGCCGAATGATTTCGAGAAACTGATTTTCTAAAATCCAAATCAATTTGGCAAGTACAAGGATCACTGTTTATTTCACCGGATTTTAAATTACCAAAATGTACGTATTTATCATTTATCTTTTTAACGTCGTATATCTCGATCTTCATTTCATCATTATAAATTCTTCCACGATCACCGATTTGTCCACCTTGTTCTGCATAAAAAGGTGTTTTTGATAAGGTTAGCTTAACTTGGTTATCGTCATCAATTGTATAAGAATTTATATTTGAAAGAATTTTATCTTTATCATAACCGACAAAAACAGTTTTATCCGAATCGACAAAATTTATCCATTGAACATTTTCAAGATTAGTTTTAAACTTGGAAGCATTTCTCGCCCTATCTTTCTGGATTTTCATTTCATGATTAAATTCCTCCAAATCAACGGAGAGTCCTCTTTCTTCAGCCATAACTTCGGTTAAATCAAGTGGAAATCCAAATGTATCATAAAGCATAAAAGCGTTTTTGCCGGAGATAATTTTGCCTTCCGTTTTCTCACAAATTTCATTAAATCGCAAAATTCCTTTTTCCATAGTAAGATGAAAACGCTCTTCTTCAGCTTTAATTATCATCTTAATATAAGAAATTCTATCATTAAGTTCAGTGTAATGTTCACCCATAATTTCAGCAACAACATCGACTAATTTATAGAGAAAAGGCTTTTTCATATTTAGAAGATGACCGTGTCGAGCGGCTCGGCGTAAAATCCTTCTTAAAACATATCCGCGACCTTCGTTTGATGGCATTCCGCCGTCGGAAATTGCAAAAGTCAAAGCCCGAATATGATCGGCAATAATGCGATGAGAAACGCCTCTTTCATCTTCAAAGTATTTTGTCTTGGTTATTTCCGCAATTTTCTCAATTATGGGAACAAATAAATCCGTAGCATAATTAGAATCTTTACCTTGTAAAATTTGGCATAATCTTTCTAAACCGGCTCCGGTATCAATATATCTTTTTTCCAGAGGAACAAGTTCGCCATTTTCTAACCTTTTATATTGAATAAAAACAAGATTCCATAATTCGATATATCGGTGACAATCACCGTTAACTTTGCAATGATGACCTTCTACATCTTTTAAATTGCAATATTCTTCTCCGCGATCAAAGTGAATTTCCGAACTGGGACCGCAAGGACCAACTTCGCCCATTTCCCAAAAATTATCTTTATCGCCGTGATAGGAAATATGAGTCGGATCAATATCGGTTTTATTTTTCCAAATATCAAAAGCTTCTTGATCTGAAATATGAACGGTTGCGTAAAGTTTATCTTTAGGTAATTTCCAAACTTCCGTAAAAAGTTCCCAAGCCCATTTTATAGATTCTTCCTTATAATAATCTGCAAATGACCAGTTTCCAAGCATTTCAAAAAAAGTGTGATGATAGCCATCGCGTCCAACTTCTTCCAAATCATTGTGCTTTCCGCCGGCACGAATACATTTTTGACTGTCGCAAGCTCGCTTGATTTTGCTTTTTGATAATCCCAAAAATACATTTTTAAATTGGTTCATTCCTGCATTTATGAATAATAAGGTCGGATCATCTGCCGGAATCACGGGCGTTGAATCGACAACAACATGATCTTTATTTTCAAAAAAATCTATAAAGTCTTTTCTTATTTTTTTACTCGAAAACATTATTTTCTCCTAATTTCTCATAATTTTTAGATTAATACATAAAGATTGAAATATCCAAACTTTATATCATTTTGAATAAACTAGAAAAAAACCGGCATTTTCTTTGTCAACTTGAAATCTTGCAAATTGCGTATTTACCGAATTTTTATATAATTTAAAGGCAAGAATCAATTTTGGATTTTATGTGATTTGAAAGTAAGAATCCATATTATGCTTGAGAAAATCAGGAGTTTACTCGGCTTTTATAAAATTGAGGTTTTAATCGCCAATCATTTTCTAACTTTTCAGTTTTATCTTTTTATCTTAATTTCTATCGTCCCTTTTTCACAGCCGGCAACACCATCTAAAAGAGCGTTAATTGTGTCCGTAATCATATTTTGCATATATGGTACAATTTTGATATTGCGACCACCGACATTTATTTCTATTTTATCAACTCTATCGGTTAGACAATCGGAGCGTTTTTTTTCACCGGATAGAATTGCCGAGACCATTTTTTCACAGGTTAATCCGCAAGCACTGCAACATTCCGGTTTTGACATCGGTAAAACTTCAAAAACCTTTTCTTCAATTAAATCTACAATTTTTTCAACTTCATCGATTGATTTTAAGACAGGAAGATTTTTATATTTAGAATGTTCATTAGCCCATTTTCCGGAGATTGCAAATACTTTTCCATCAACTAATTCGTTTAATTGTTCTTCGCTTTCGGCACAGATTATTCGCGGTAAAAATGCTGTTTTCATTCCTTCCACAACTACGTAATCAGCTTGAAGATGGTCTAACATTTGATTTAGACTCAATCTTTCATGCCAGATTAGATTCGTGCCGTTCAAACTTCTCGCAATCACTCGTTCATTACTTGCTTCCCAATGTTGCCAAGAATTAGAGCCCTCAACATCAATTTGATAGTTTTCGGAGTGAATATCTTTAATTGATTGGACAATATATCCGCGTTTTTTCAATTCTTTAATAATTGCAACGACAGTTGTTGTTTTCCCGGTATGATGATAACCGGCAACGCTAAGAACTTTCATAATTTCTCCCCCAAAAAAAAAGGCAGAATGAACTGCCTATAATTTATATTTTTTCTTCAATTTCAATTTTCTTTTTCAAAGCTTCTTTTTCAATTTTTTCCAAATCGGCTAAAGCTTTATTTATTAATTTAACTCTTTCATGATAAGGAATAAAGGCACTTTTAAAACCATTGATAATGATTAGTTTTATTTCAGGATAAGACAATCCGAGAATTTTATAAACATCATAATATTCATCGGTTAAAGTTGTATTTGAGATTAATCTATTATCGGTATTGATTGTTACACGCAATCCGAAATCCAAATAAAATGAAAGCGGATGTTCTTCCAATTTTTTTACAGCTTTTGTATGCAGATTACTGTTAAAGCAAATTTCAAGCGGGATTCGGTGGTCATTCACATAATTCATCAAATCGCCATCTTCGATTAATCTGGTACCGTGTCCGATTCTGTGCGTTCCACAATAGTGTAATGCTTGATGAATACTTTCCGGTCCGTAAGCTTCTCCGGCGTGAATTGTGATATTTAAGTTATTTTTCAAAGCCAAATCAAAAGCTTCTTTATGATGTTTTGCAGGATTATCAAATTCCGCTCCCGCCAAATCAAATCCGATAACTCCTTGATTTTTGAAAGCAATTGCCAATTCCGCTAATCTTACGGAAGTGGAAGGGTCCATATTTCTGATTCCACAAATTATTACTCCGGTTTTGATATTGAATTTCTTTTCAGCAGCCCGCAATCCGTCGATAACAGCAGTGGAAATTTCCGTTAATTTCAAACCTTTTTGGGTATGCAAAATCGGGGAATATCTAACTTCGATATATCGGATATTTTCTTCAGCAGCATCTTCCGCCAATTCATAAGCAACTCTAAACAGAGATTCTTTTGTTTGTAAAACGCTCAAGGTAACACCGAATCCGCGTAAGTATTCGGGTAAATCGGCACAAGCACTATCACAGCAAACAATTTTTTTTAATTCTTCTTCTGTTTTTGCCGGCAATTCAATATTTTGTTCTTTTGCTAAATCAAAGATTGTAGATATTCTTAAAGATCCGTCAAGATGAACGTGTAAGTCTGTCTTTGGTAATTTTTTGAGAAATTCTCTTGTTATTTTCATTTTTCACCTCTTTTTAATTTTTCTTAAATTCTAAATGTAATAGCATTTTCAGGCTATTTTTGTCTATATCTTTTTTAGAGAAAATGATAAATCCGGGTTTAAATATTTTTTCTTCTTTATTTTCAACAAATTCTTTTTGGCTATTATTTGCCAGAATAGTTTCAGCGTTAGCTCCCAAATTCACGAAATCGGTCATCAACGGTTTTGTGAAATATAGCCTCTCATTTCTATTTAATCCGCCGAATTTAGCGAGTTTCCTTCCATAACTAATTTCTGAAATTCCACCTTGAACTCTAATGTTTTCCATATTTTTATTTACAAATTCATAATACGTATTTTCAACTTGATCGGCTTTTAAAAAATTCATATTAATAACTCTAAATTTTGATCTGAAACCGGTATTATTTTTTGTGATAACAAATTTTGCTATCACGGGAGAATTTGGTAAGAGAAGGAAATATTGGGTAATGATTCTGCCTCTCATTTTTTCATTTTTTCGATATTCTGTTCTGATTGAAATTCCTTCCCAGTTATTCCCGAATTGATCCGTCATTGCGGCAAAATCAAATTTAGATTCTTCTTCTAAAATTGTTTGTAATCTTAAGGCACTATATTTAAAAAATATCCCACCACCCCAGGGATTCCACCATGATTTTGGTCCCAATTCCGGGAAACTTGAATCCAACCATTCTTTACCTTTGAATTTCATTGAGAAAATAGTTGGAGCAAAATCTTTTGAGGCGGAAATTTCAATCAAATTATTTGAAGCAGAAAGTATTTCTTTATTATCAAGATTTCTTTTATGCAATTTAATTTTCTCATTTCCTTTTTGGAAAAATACGAGCGAGGATGTTTTAGAAACACCTTTATCAACATTAATAATATTAAGAAGATTCACTTCGTCAAGTTTGGTTAATTCAATATTGGGAATTTTTATTTCTTTTACTTCATTAGGAATTTCAAGAATTTTTTCTTTAGATGATTTTGATGAAATTATGAATTTACCGCGTTTTTTATTTTCGGCATTACAACGAATATTTACGTCAAAATTGTCTTGAACAAAAGGATTGCCTTCATTAATTAAATACTCGGTAAATGGTTTTGGCGGGATGTTTTCAACTTTTTTTTTCGTTGCGAGAGTTCTAATTTCAGTAATATTTGAGATAGTATCAAGAAAAAATGTAACTTCTTTAGAGATAAATTTATCTGTATTTTCGGGGATATTTAGTTTCAAAACATTTTTCCAATCAGCTTTAGCAAATTTAAAATCGTCATTCCAAATTATGGCAAGATTAGAGCCGTCATCGGAATTTTTCGTCATCAACCAATTTTCCTCAATTTTATCATAATCCCACAAAGAATTTTCATTATTAGGATTATCATAAGGAATTTCAACAATCTTTCCGTCGATAAAAAAGGTGGTTCTTTTTTTAGGATACCAAACATAAGTTGCCACTTCCAAATCGTCTTTCCAATTTTTCTTATCAACTTCAACTTTCATTTTCAGAATCCCGTTTTGGAATAATTCAAAATGATAAATCAATTCTGCTTGAGCGAATTTCTCAGACGTAAAAATGATTTTTGCCGTGATAGAATTTTCATTTTGTGAGCTAATAAATTTTGGTGTCTTTTGAGCAAATTCCGAATTAAACGGTTTCCCTAAAGATGGAAGTGGAAAATAAAATCCTTTGTCATCTTCGCTGCCATTACCAAAAAACATGGCATTTTTATTATTTTTTCTCATCAGGACGAGATAATATCTGCCATTAATAATAGAATAGTTTTCCCTATTTAGGACAGCTGTTTTATCAGTAATCGTTCTTGCAAAAAATTCAATATCTCGGGAATATGTGAAAACGTTTCCACCATTTTGAATTTTAATCTCTGCTTCTTTTTGATATTTATCCGCTTTGTTGAATGTGAAATAATTCTTCAAAGTTGTCTTTTCATTCCCCTTCAAATTCAATTTAATTTGGTCGTTTTTAAAGCTAAAATTGCCATCTGAAGCTATTTTTAATTCTAAATCAATATTTTTATCTGACATATTCTCAATTAAAAACCAGCATTCATTTTCAATATTTTTGAATAAGAAATCATTTTTTTGAATTTTTAATTTGATGGGAAATTGCGGAGAAATTCCGACTTCTAAAAGAACGCTTTTACCATTAATTTTAAACTCTGAAGTTACATTCGGTTGAGTTCGTTCTTCATTAATTACATCATCAATTTTATCAATAAAAAACTCAGTCTCAATAGCTTTGGTGTCTAAAACTTCAAAAGAGTTTTGATAATCAAACTTAATCATATCAATATTTTTAGAGGCAATTTCTATAGCTAATTTTTCCCCGGTTTTGTTTTCAATCTCATATTTAATTTTGTATTTCTTCCCAAAAATCAATTTTCTTTTTTCGATTGTGGCGGTAATTTTGTAATCTTGAGTTTCGATTCTTCGAATTCCTTTTCCTCTTCGGCAAAAATCTATTTCTAAAAAATCATTATTTTTTTTCCAAGAATAAGTCCAATATTCAAATTCACCATCTTTTATCCCATCAGGTTTTACTTCAATTTTCCTAATACTATCTTGATACCAATCTACTTTTTTAAAGAAATTTGAGAAAAGATCTATCTGTAAAACTTTCGGAATTAAATTTACGAGATGAGTGGAACGATCATAATTTATCCAAAAATAACCACATTTTTTATAAAGAGGAACAGCTTTTAAATTACCATCCCAAGTATGAAGATCTACGCGCGGAATACCTTGTTCCTGCGAATATTGAAGAGCGGTGAGCAATAATTTCTTACCAATTTTTTTCCCATGAAAATCCGGTCTGACATTTAATAAATCAATGTACCAAGTGTCTTTGTCTTCCTCATATTCAGATAATTTACAATAACCGATAATTTCATTTTGATAAATAGCTAACCACAATTTTAAATAAGCTGAGGATTCTTCCGAACTCAATACAGATTGCTCTGTTTCGTGTAAAACTTCTCCTTGCCATCCTTCAGTTGATTTGTTCCACATCTCAGCAACTTTAGCTGCATATTTTTTCTCATATTCTCTAATTTGTAATGTTTCTAACACTAATATTTCTCCGTTTCTACCATTGATTCCAATGGATAATTTTTTCTAAAGTTTTTCGCTTGGAGCTTTTTGCAAATAAAGATACTGCCGAGGTATAGATATTTTTCTTTTTGGGATAACCAAAAGGACTCAAAGCAATTATTTTTATATCTTTTGGAATATTTAGGATTTCTCTCACTTTTGATTCATTAAATGCGGCAAGCCAACAAGAACCGATTCCATAATTCCAAGCAGTTAACATCATCTGTTGAAAGGAAATAGCAACATCAACCAGATAATAATGTTGATTATTCATCACAATACTATCTTTAGGATTTGCAGTGGCAATTAATATCAAAGGAGCATCTTTAATAAAAAAATTAACTTTTCCAATCATTCCGCTTTTTAAAGCCAAAGCTTTAATAATTTGTTTGTCATTTACCGCAATATATTGCCAACATTGTCTGTTTTGAGCAGACGGGGCAAGACGACCCGCTTCAAAAATTTCACCTAAAATATTTTCAGGAATAGGTTTATCTAAAAAATTTCTTATACTTTGACGTGATTTTATTACTTCAATAAATTCCATTAATTTAGAATGTTATACCAAAACCGGTATTTATTACGGAGTATTCTCCAATAGTGTAATCTGCGTATAATTTTAAAAGAAGGAAACTCCATCGAACTCCGCCGGTTGCTGTAATTTGAGAATCAGTATCATAACTGAAATCTAATTTTATAGGATTAAATTCATTATTGCCAGCATAATTATATTTATATTTCAAATTTGTTGATGAATTTCCATAATTAAATCCACCGTAAAAAGTGAACATTGATAATTTCTTACTTATTTCGGAATTAAAACTGAGGGTTGTCATTTCAAAAGAATCCCCGATTTTCAAATCTTGGTAAACTCCCTGAACAGCCAAATCTATGGGAAGAATTCCCGGCA
>Ga0256842_1003094_pt1 | contig 11331 bp, 14 predicted proteins | sample 4559240metaG_FD_185973 | JGI IMG/M metagenome (GOLD analysis project Ga0256842, IMG submission 185973) | Hydrothermal vent microbial communities from Guaymas Basin, Mexico - 4559-240 | ecosystem: Environmental > Aquatic > Marine > Hydrothermal vents | place: Mexico: Guaymas Basin | collected...
ATATTTTCGGCTCTTTCCAGCAGTAGCGAAAATAGCTCGTTTTGTCTCTCTTCTTTTCCGGTATGGGAGGATGCACTCCTGGCCAGGGATGTTTCAACAGTTTTGTGTATCGTTAGATGCAATCCGTGGGACATGTTGTGTGCCTTTTTGGAATCTCTATGCAGCTCTTTGCAGAGAATATAGATGTTGATGATTGAAAAGCAATAAGCGTTCCTATTGTGTTAGAATTTAAGGTAGATACAAAATCGAAGCTTTTTTGGATATAATGGCGCAAATTTACACATTATCAGGAATCAACACATATGCAAAACATTCGTAATATTGCCGTCATCGCACACGTCGACCACGGTAAAACCACACTGGTCGACGGGCTGCTGCAGCAATCGGGTACTTTCGAAGCCCATAAAGAGGTTGCCGAACGCGTCATGGACAGCAACGATATCGAAAAAGAGCGCGGGATCACGATCCTTTCGAAAAATACGGCAATCCGTTACAACGACTTCAAGATCAACATCATAGACACCCCCGGTCACGCCGATTTCGGTGGGGAAGTGGAACGTGTTTTGAAAATGGTCGATGGGGTTCTTCTTCTCGTAGATGCCCAGGAAGGCGTCATGCCTCAAACGAAATTCGTACTGAAAAAGGCGATCGAGCTGGGCCTTCGCCCGATCGTAGTCGTCAACAAGATAGACAAGCCGGCTGCCGATCCAGAACGTGTAGTCGATGAAGTTTTCGACCTTTTGGTGGCGCTGGATGCGAATGAGACACAGCTCGATTTTCCAGTACTTTACGCTGCGGCCAGAGATGGTTATGCAAAATGGGATCTCTCGGATGAAAACAGAGATCTCACTCCGCTTTTCGATGCCATTTTGGAGTACGTTCCTGCACCGGAAGGGAGCGCGGAAAACACTCTTCAGACACAGATTTTCACCCTCGATTACGACAACTACGTAGGCCGTATCGGAATCGCACGTATATTCAACGGAAAGATCCATGCCGGAGAGCAGGTCCTTTTGGCCAAAGCCAACGGTGAGCAGAAAAAAGGGCGTATCAGCAAGTTGATCGGATTCATCGGGCTCGAGCGTATCGAGATCGACGAAGCGGAGGCCGGAGATATCGTGGCTATCGCGGGTTTTAGCGAAATCGATGTAGGTGATACGATTACCGATCCAAGCGATCCCCAGCAGCTCGACCCACTCCATATCGAAGAGCCGACGCTTTCGGTAATATTCAGCGTCAACGACGGTCCGTTCGCCGGTCGCGAAGGGAAATTCGTAACGGCAAACAAACTCAAAGAGCGTCTTGAAAAAGAGATGGAAACCAACATCGCGATGCGTCTGGAGCAGCAGGGCGAAGGAAGCTTCAAAGTATCCGGCCGCGGAGAGCTTCAGATTTCCATTTTGGCGGAAAATATGCGTCGCGAAGGGTTTGAATTTCTGATCTCCCGTCCCGAAGTCGTCATCAAAGAAGAGAATGGCGTGCGCATGGAACCTTACGAACATCTGGTTATAGACGTTCCGGAAGAGTTCAGCGGTACCGTTATAGACAAACTTGGACGACGCAAAGCCGAGATGAATTCCATGAACCCGATGCCTGACGGGACGACCAGAATAGAGTTTGAAATTCCGGCACGCGGTCTGATCGGTTTCAGAACCCAGTTTCTAACCGATACCAAAGGGGAAGGAATCATGAACCACTCCTTTTTGGGATATCGCCCATTTGTCGGTGCTGTCGAGCATCGTGCCAACGGCGCGCTTATCTCTATGGAAAACGGCAAGGCGCTCGGTTATTCTCTCTTCAATCTCCAGGAGCGCGGTGTACTTTTTATCAAGCCGCAGACGGAAGTTTATGTCGGAATGATCATCGGAGAACATGCCCGCCCCAACGATCTGGAAGTAAACCCGATCAAAGGGAAAAAACTCTCCAACGTAAGGTCCTCGGGTGCAGACGACGCGATCGTTCTAGTGCCGCCAAAAGAGATGACTCTCGAGCGCGCGATGGAGTGGATCGAAGAGGATGAGCTTGTAGAAGTAACCCCTGAAAATATCAGAATACGCAAGCGTTTTCTCGATCCACATGTCCGAAAGAGAATGGAAAAACAGAAGAAATAACCTACAAGGTCCTCTTTTAGCCATCCGACCGGTCCTTTTTGATATACTAAAGTGTACTCCCAAAAAGGACCGATATGATGGACTTTCTTTTAATTGCCGCCGTTATAGTTTTTATCGGTGTACTTCTTTACAATACCCTCGTTTCCAGACGCAACCAATGTGACAATATATATGCGAGCATAGATGCCCTTTTGAAAAAGCGTTACAACCTCATTCCAAATCTCGTGACGTTGATGAAAGAGTCGATGCATTATGAAAAAAGTCTTCTTGAAAAAGTGACCGAGCTGCGTGCCAAAGCGATGCAGCCGCATCTTACACCGGAAGAGAAGATCGCGATAGCCGATGAATTGACTCAACCATTGCATAATCTGATGGTATCGGTAGAAAATTATCCAGAACTCAAGGCCAACGAACAGATTATGCAGCTGATGCGGGCACTCAATGAAATAGAAGAACAGATCGCTGCAGCCAGACGCGCCTACAACCAGGCGGTGACCGACTACAACAACGCCCGGCAGATGTTCCCCTCTTCCTTGATAGCGGGTTGGTTCAGTTTCAAGCCGAAAATGCTTTTCACGATCCCCGAGCATGAACGAAACAATATCGATATCGAAAAACTTTTGAAATCGTGACATTCAATCGTTCCGAACTGCTTGACTACTATTATCGAGACCTATATCCAGAACTGGAGTTATTGGAAAAAGAGCGAAAAGAGATTTTAAAAAAATTAAAATTCGCCATACTTGTCATAGCGCCTTTTGCGCTTGTTTTGATGTTCAAACTTTCAAATGAAAACAATTTAGCTGTAGAAATTCCGATAGTCGCCATATCGATATTCTCCCTTGTCGCCGTATGGCTGTCAAGAGATTACAAGCGTACATTCAAAAAGCGCATCGTTTCCCGCCTGATTTCGAAGATAGCCCCATCTTTGAGGTACGACTCATCAGGAAAGATTCCCGAAAGTATATTTCGCATGAGTGCTCTGTTCGAAGATGACTTCAGCCGGTATGAAGGGGGTGATCTGATAGAAGGAGAGATCGACGGAATTCCTATAAAAGCGAGCTATCTTCGGGTACAAAAGAGTTATCGCGACAGTAATGGCAGAAAAAGAGAAAGAACGATATTTTCCGGTATATTCATCGTGACCGAGTTTCATAAAAGATTTAGGCATACAACCAGAGTGGTCCCAGATATTTCTGAGAAATATCTGGGACTATTTGGCGAATGGATACAAAAGCTGGCCGCTCAAAAGCTTGTACGAATGGACTCGCCAGCTTTCGAAAAAGAGTTCAAAGTCTATTCCGACGATTCGATAGAGGCCCATTATCTTCTTACACCCAATATAATGGAGAGACTGGTAAAGATGAAAAAGCGGGCGAATGCACCTCTTTATATTTCATTTCGCCTTCGAAAGCTCTTTATCGCTATCGAAAAATCGAGCGATCCGTTCAAACCTTCACTGTTTAGATCCTTGCTGGACATTGAAATATTCAAACGTTATATGGAAAATCTTAATTTGATTTTAGGTATTGTAGAAACATTGAATCTCGATAGAAAAATATGGAGCAAGGAGTAAAATATGCTCAAAGACAAATTTCTAGACATTATGCAAGCACGCCATGCCTGCAAACTGTTCGACGATACAAAGAAGATCGAAAATGAGACTATGGAAACAATCTTGCAGATCGGTCGCCTCTCTCCTTCATCCTTTGGAATGGAGCCGTGGCGTTTCCTGGTAATACGGGAAGATAGTCTCAAAGCCGCTTTACGTCCGCTATGCTGGGATCAGCCGCAGATTACCACCTGTAGTCATCTGGTGGTTATCAAGGCGATCGTAGGACCGCTCGCACCCGGCAGTACATACAGAGAAAAGATGCTTTCACGCCGTGAACTTCCCAAAGAGAAAATCGAAGCCTATCTGAATATATACGATAAATTCGCCTCCAACAAAATGGCGACCGAGGGGCTGTTTTGCTGGAGCTCGCGCCAATGCTATATCGCTGCCGCAAATATGATGACGGGCGCAAAAGCGATGGGTATCGACAGCTGCCCTATAGAAGGGTTCGAAAAAGAGAAAATCGAAGCGCTGTTGCAGATGGATCCTGCAGAAGAGCAGTTGGCGCTTATAATACCGTTTGGCTACTGCGTGCGCCAAGCGAAGGAGAAAATCCGTCTTTCGCTGGATGAGATAACGGAGTACCGCTAAAAGGCGCCATAAATAGCGCCTTACGATTTAAAAATCCCAGACGGCACCGGCGAAAAAGCCTTTAAAATCGATATCCGAGCTGGTGTCTTGAACATCGTCTAATTTGTACTTTTGTGCACGGTAACCCGCTTCTATGCCGACTCCCATGGTAAGAGTGTAGCGCAGATCTGCCTGCAGGTCGTACAGAGTGCTGCCATCGTATGTAATGTAGTTGCCTTCGGCACCGATGGAGAGGCCATCAAGAAACGGAACTGGTACACGGATATTGGCATAGACCAAAGGCAGCACTACATCTATATCCGTATCGTCGCTCCGCCCGGTCGTCAGACTCTTGATTTTGATACTTCCATTGACATATCGGGCTGTCAGACCCAGATCCAGATCCATTCCCGTATCGATCACCTCCCAATAAAACGTACCATCGAAGCTATCCAGATCCACTTTGCTATAGGTCTTTTCGTTTGCATTGAAAGTGGCATCACCGAATGTGAAACTTTTGGAAATTTTTCCATATCCTTCGCTTTTGACATTATTGTAGGCAAGTCTGATGTTGGGGAGTATCGGCAGTGGATGCTCCAGTTTGGCCCGAATATATATACCGGTCTGGGTATCTAAATTCAGATCGTCGTCCACATAGACTTTGTCGCCCGTGTCGCTTGGATACCGGATCCATCCACTTGGTTCATGATTCCATCCGCCTATGGCGATCTCTCCGCCGATTGTATCGGCTGTTGCGGTTATTGCCGTGAATACGAGAAGCGAAGAGGCAATGATCGAACACTTTTTCATTTAAATCCTTTTTTGATATGGTTTTTCGATGCGGCATTATATCGGCATATTTTTCATAGTTTCAAGAGTGGCCGCCTGCCAAGTATCGCAAGAGAGGCGAGCGCTATGAGAGACTCTATCAAAAAGAGGTGCTCTCCGTAGAATCTGCCTGCAAGCAGTGCTCCTATGAATCCTCCCAGGCCGTAAGAGATTCCAAGAAAGAACTGTTGTGCCAGAGCTCTTCTTCGGTATAGTGTATGCAGCAAAGAGATAGCAGCGCTGTGATAGAGTGCAAAACCCAGAGCATGGAGGCTTTGTGCGACGAAAGTCATGACAAGAGAGTCTGGAAAGAGCCATAGCAGCAGCCAACGTATGGATGTGGCCATGATCGTGAAGCGAATGATCGTAAGCAGATTTTTATGCAGTAGCGGCCCTTGGAAATAGAGCATGAAAATTTCGCAGATTACGCCAAAGCTCCATAGCCAGCTTGTCATCTCCAGCGAGATTCCATGGCTCGTTTCATAGATAGTAAAAAAGTTGTAAAATCCTCCAAAACTTGTCTGCAGCAGAAAAAAACTGAGCCAAAGCCGCCAGTGGTGCAGAATCTGGAACTCTTTGCCATCCGTTCTGTTTTCGGTCTCGTGATGGGAGAGTGGGGTTTTGAATACCAGCGCCAGGCCACTGAGTGTGGTAAGGGATACGGTAACAAGCAAAAAGGTGAGTACATCCGCAGGAGTTTGAAGCACTTTGCCGAGCCACAGAGCCACGACCATGAACCCGAAAGATCCAAACAGTCTCGATCTGCCATAGCGGTGCCTATCGAGCAGCTCCAGTGCCAGGGTCTCTATGTATGGAAGCGCCAGGCTCATGGCCGCTCCAAAAAGAAGATTGACTGCAAGCAGCGCTTCGAAATTTCCGAGTGCCGGAAAGAAAAGAAGCGCAGACAGAGTCATCAATCCAAGTGAAATGGAGTATGTTCGACGCTCGAGCCGTATATGTTTCAAAAACAAAAAAGGGATCACGAATCTCATCAGTGGAGCCGCGGAAAGCAGTGCGCCGATCTGCCAGGGAGTGTAGCCAGCTATATGAAGCGCTTTTGGAAAAAAGATGACATAGACGCCTATGACGGCAAAATAGAAAAAATAAAAAGCCGAAAGGCGCAGGAACATTTATCGAGTTTTTGAAGGTCGCCAGACGATACAGCTTCCTGAAACGAGATCGTGCAGACCGGCTCTGCTTTTAAGAAGCCAGGGAACAAAAAGTCCGATAATGGACAAAATCGCCGTCTGCAGCATCACATAGCGCAGCAGCAGCTTGACGAAGCCCGGTTTTTTGCCTGTTTGCGGGTCGACCAGGTACAGATCGTATGCTTTCATTCCGGGTGTCTGAGCCTTGAGATACCAAAAAAGCAGTACGACCACCATATGAAGCGCTAGAATTATCATCCATCCTTGCGCCATATGCTCTTTAAATCCTTCTCTGCTACCCATCACCAGATATATCACAATATACAAAAGAGGCATCGTTATCATGAAAGTATCTACGATGAAGGCTTTCAGCCGAAGCGTAACGGGCGCGCATAGGGCGTCTGCCAAGAGAGGCTCCTCTTTTGCGTCACTCTTTCTCCGGCTCTTGCGGGTATCTATCTTTTCGGTTTTGCCCTGTTTTACATCCCTCCAGCGTCCCATATCTACCTCTTTCGATCAGTTGCCGCGGCTTCCGGGCTTGATAGCTTCGCTTCCGGCTTTGCACATCGGACACTCCTGGGGCGAATACATCGGAAAATCGAAATCCGCCAAGGCGAAAAAAGGTTTCTCTTCGGGGAGTTTGCAGTTTGGTTTTCGGGGCAGATCGCTGCCAACGCGCTGGCAGAAACCGCGATTGGCGAGTGCGGCAAATCCGACCACTTCGGCTCCCAACCGCTCCACTTCCGCCGCCGCTTCCATCGCGGATCCGCCTGTGGTGATGATATCTTCACAAATCAGTATCTTTTCACCCTTTTTTACTTCAAATCCCCTGCGAAGCGTCATCTTTCCCTCTACCCGTTCGGTAAAGATATATCGGCAATCCAGCGCCGAAGCCAGAGCGAAACCGGCGATAAGCCCTCCGATGGCAGGAGAGCAGACCGTATCTACTTCCAGGCCGTAATCGCGGATCTGCGCGGCCAGGGCCTCGGCCAGTTTTTTGGCCGTTTTGGGATCTTCGAGCACCTTGGCCGATTGCAGATAGTATTCGGAGTGGTTGCCGCTGCTGAGTTTGAAATGGCCGTGCAGCAAAGCTTTGGCATCGAGATAGATCTTTTTGATATCCATCGATTATACTTTCAGTACTTCGGCCTCTTTGGCCTTGACGAGATCGTCCACCTTTTTTATATAATCGTCGGTGATCTTTTGGATCTGGTCATGACCTCTCTTCTCTTCATCTTCGGTGATGAGCTTCTCTTTTGCCATTTTTTTGATCTTGTCGTTCGCTTCACGCCGAATGTTGCGAATGGCGATTTTGGCCTTCTCCCCCATCGCTTTGGCCTGTTTTGCGCTTTCTTGGCGCTGCTCGACAGTCATCGGTGGAAAGAAGAGCTTGATCGTCTCGCCGTCGTTGTTGGGGTTTACGCCGATATTGGCCTGCTGGATCGCGTGTTCGATCTCCGGAAGCAGGTTTTTCTCCCACGGTGTGATCGTGATAGTCTGCGCGTCGGTAGCTATGACGCTGCCCACCTGGCTAAGCGGCGTGGGAGTGCCATAGTAGTCTACCTTGATCGAATCGACGATATGCGTCGATACGCGACCGGTACGGATCGTGCTGAAATCCTTTTTCAGAACTTCGATCGATTTTTCCATATGCTCTTTTGCGTAGTCGTATACTTCTTCAAGAGTCTCCATGCGCTTCTCCTTTTATGGTTTTACCAATATTTTGGTACTAATTTTATCGTTACCAAGCTTTAAAATGAGACGGCTTCGGCGATTTTTCAGAGCAAAGCTAAGATGCGCGCTCACCTGCCCATCTTTTATAGGCACCCATCTCCAGCCGTAACCTGTGAGGTATATCTGAGCCTTTTTTGCATTCGTGGGTATGTCTATTTTGACGTGAATATCTTTCACGATGCCAGATTCCGGCCATTTTACAGGAGATAGCCAAGTAGCCGGCAGAAAGCGGATGCGAAGTTTTCGAAAAAGATCGGGATCGCCCGTAAGCGCGATGCGGTCGAGATCGTGTATGTCCGAAGCTACGCCTACAGCGCCAACATTCTGGTTGCATATCGCGTCAAAGCCGAAACTTTCCGTGATCTTTCGCACTCTGTCGTCATATTCGCCATAAGGATATGCGAAATAGGATGGCCGTACGCCGCTTCGCCTCTTCATCAGCGCAAGCCCCCGTACAAAATCTTTTTTCAAATATTCGTCGCTTTTGGACACCATATGCGGATGAGTGTGTGAATGAAAACCGAGTTCGCCATATTTTTTCGCTTCGTTTATCTGATCCCAGCTCATAAAATCACCATACCTCTCTTCCGTCGCTTTTGTATATACAAAAAGGGTGAAAGGGTAGCCGTAAGCTTTGAAAATGGGCAATCCGTCGGTATAGAAACTTTTGAAGCTGTCATCGATGGTCAGTACGACCCAGTGGTCAGGGATGGGCTCTTTGTTTTCAAGAGCTTTTACGAGCCGTTCGAGCTTTATCACTTTGTAGCCGTGGCTTTTGAAATAGTCGAACTGTTTTTTCAAAACCTCGATGGATGTATTGGTAGAGGGGTGGCGCGAGTCGCCGAAACGGTGATATACGAAGATATGCGCATCGGCCACTAAAAAGGTGGCCAGAAGCCACAGGCCGACAAGAGGGCGCATCTCTATTTTGTAGCTGGTGCAGCCGGCGCCGCAGGAGCGGCAGGCGCTTTGGGCATGACCGGTGGAGTAGGTACGGTGCTCTGTTTGGTATCGATCGTATCGACGATAGATTTATTGTGCATTTTGTTGTACATGTACCCCAAAGCGATCGTGTTGAGAATGAAGACCAAACCCACTGTGAAAGTGGCTTTGACAAGGAATCCGGCAGGCCCTTTTGCGCCGAAGACAGATTCGTTGGATCCGCTATAGGCGCCAAGCCCTATCGAGGAGCTCTTCTGCAAAAGAACCAGAATGGTCAGCACTACGGCGAGGACGATCTGAAGTACGAATAAAACGGTAATCATCGGGAAAATAGCCTTTTTGAATTGTGGATGGTATAATTAGCGCAAAATTATAGCCTAAAGAGGCTTGAAAGTAAATATGCCATCAAACCGACAATTCAACCGTTTCGCACAAAGCTATCGGCGCTACAGCCTGATCCAAAAAAGAGTCGCCGGATTTCTGGCGCGCCAGGTTGCACGAAGCGGATATGCACAGGACAGAATCGTAGATCTAGGATGCGGGAGCGGCGGATATTTCATGGCCCATGAGCGGACGTTTGCCAGTTATCTCGCCATCGATGTATCTGCCGAAATGGTCCGGATACACCCTGAAGGACAGGGTGTGGAAAAGATGGTCGGAGATTTCAACGATCCAGAGCTTTTCAGGAGTCTAAAAGAGCGTGATTTCGATCTGATCGTCTCCTCCTCGGCTCTGCAGTGGGCCAAGGATCTGGATGCCACCCTCGGTCTTGTCGCTACATTGAAAAAACCGGTTGCGCTTTCGATTTTCACTTCCGGAACTTTCGCCGCGTTGCATCGAAGCATAGGCGTAACCTCGCCGATACGCTCCAAGGAAGAGACTCTCGATCTGATCGAAAAACATTTCGATGCCAGAGTCGATATATTGCAGTATCGTCTCTATTTCAGCGATCGTATCTCGATGTTGCGCTATATCAAACGAAGCGGCGTCAGCGGCGGTGAAAGAAAAGTGGGCTACCGCCGGCTGAAAGAGGCACTTGAAAACTACCCGCTCGCTTATCTGCAGTTTGAAGTTGTGACTGCCGTGGGAAAGTAGCGTACGAAGACTCTGGCGTTTGTAAGCGTGGTTTTTCCTTTTCTGTAGGGATCTTGCAAAAAGAGGCGGTAGTGGCGGCCGCGTTCCCACCTCTCTGGAAGCAAGAGTGCGGCGTCGAAATCGTCCAGGTCGGCGTCGTCATCGATCGCTACGCCGTGTTCGTCGTAGCGTATCCATATATATTCGGTACCGTAACGCATCACGAGCGGTACTTTTTTCGTCTCGTTTAGCGCCACTATTACGGAGATTGGACGGTATGGTTCGCACTTTTTATAGATCCTGTAGCAGCCCCCTTCTATATTGACACGAACGATATCTTTGTATCCTGCCCTGCGATAAAGGGCGGATATTCGCTCTTGTTTCTCTTTTTCGATCTCCAGTTGGCGCATCCGCTCTTCATGGCGATGGCGCTCTGCCGCAAGCTTCAATCGTGCATCTATCTGAGCCTGTTTGGCTTGCAGTTTCGCCCGTTCGGATGGCGGGAGAGCCTGCCACGTCTTTTCGTCCAATCCCATAGGATATCGCGTTGCACATCCGCCAAAGATCAAAATCATAATGGCCGCAAGAGACTTGATGATCGTTTTCATGGTGAAAGTTTAACCAAAAATCGTGGATTATTCGTGGGTGGGCGGATTTTTTTCGTGCTATCATTGTAGTTTCAAAAAAGGACAAAAGATGATGGCTGAGTGGGGGAAATTTCTTTTGCGTTTGGCGACAGGATCTCTGTTGCTGTTTCATGGTATTCATAAGATTATCTATGGGATCGGCGGGGTCAAGGCGTTACTGGTGGTACATTCGCTGCCTGCATGGCTCGGTTATGGTGTATATATCGGGGAGGTGCTCGCACCGGTGGCGTTGATCGTCGGCCTCCGCTCCCGTATCGCCGCGCTTATAATCGCTTTCAATATGGCTGTTGCGATCGCTCTGGCTTATGGCGACAAGCTTTTTGTGCTGGGAAGCCACGGTGGATGGATTATCGAAACTCCGCTTCTTTACCTCTCGAGCGCGCTGGCGATCGCGATGATCGGAGGAGGAAGAATCGGCCTGAAGTGGTGATATGGCTTCCGTTTCAGACTGCCGCCAATCCGCTCCGCCGCAGCCTGGCGGCTTCCTGGAAAAATTGATGCGCCAGCACGATGACGAAAAATACCTGCCCCAGTATGCCCACAGCGGGAATCAGTGAAAGCAGATATAAAATAAGTGTCGTGGTTGCGATTCGCCACTTGGCCTCTTTGAATACGATCTTCATCTCCTCTTTGTCGAAAATTTCACCGGCTACGTCTCTGGT
>Ga0256842_1003095_pt1 | contig 11329 bp, 21 predicted proteins | sample 4559240metaG_FD_185973 | JGI IMG/M metagenome (GOLD analysis project Ga0256842, IMG submission 185973) | Hydrothermal vent microbial communities from Guaymas Basin, Mexico - 4559-240 | ecosystem: Environmental > Aquatic > Marine > Hydrothermal vents | place: Mexico: Guaymas Basin | collected...
CTTTATAAATTGGTACTTTTTAGGAAATACTTTTTTATAGCTATCTATCCCTGATTTAATCTTTTTTAATAATAGTACATTATCCATATTAACCTCTATTTCTTTTTACTGCTTCACTTATAGCAGAAATAAAAACAGGACACCCAACAGAAATAACTGGTACTGGATCAATTCCATCTTTATCAACTTCCCAATATTCTACTAAATCAGGCGTTTCAACTTCTTCATACCTGACGTAATATTGTGGTATAGGACTCTCTGGCATTGGTGGTGCTCCATGTATTTCCCAAGCATCACCAGTATTTTCAATATAAGTCTCTAATTGAACAGGCCAAATACCTTTTTTTTTATATTTAGGCTTTCCATTCGCAATAGCATAGGCCTTATAACAAGAATTAACTTTTGATATGCCAGCACCTGTAATTTTTAAATCTTCAAATGTAACGGCTTCTACAGTTGGATAAGGTTCTTCACCCACTCCAATCATATTGTATGTTGCTAGATCAGGGGTTGCAACATCATCACTAGACATATAATAAACATTGCCTGATTTTTCTGCTATTTTCCAGCGATTATCAGGTGCCCATTTAATTTCATTTAAATCATTTTCATAGTAAGGTTTACCGTTTTGTACACCATTTTCTTTATACAAATCATTTGCTGATGCTGTTCCAGCACCACTAACTTTTATAAAATTTATTAACATTTCATACCTCCTCTAAATCATCTTGAACATTACTTTTTTGATACTTTTCTTCATACTCTTTATAAACAATTACATATCCTGTAGAATCTGCAATTGTACCAACAATTGTTAAATCTAAAACAACGTTGTCATCATCAAATTCAATTGTATGTTGTCCAATATTTTTACCTACAAGTCTAATAACTTGACCATTAATATTCCCTTCTAATATATCTGTAGAAAATACTATTTTGGTGATTTTACCAAATTCCTGTATATGAAAAAATTTTCCAGCCTCATGTATATAAAGAAATGGTCTAATTCTTTTCATTTTCTTTATTCTTATAATCTATGGATAAAGTTAATAATACTTTATCTGTAGTAACAGCAGGAACAATTTGGCCAACTTCAAGCCTTATATCATCATCTGCATCAAATTCATGATTAAGAACTAAAGTATTAGGTTTGCTTGATAATAAAGTCCCAGCATATCTATTTAATACAGGCCAAGAGTTTATATTTAATGTTAAAACAATATTGTCAGGAACAATTCCAGCACCAGCAACATCAATTTTATCAACATTAATTTTTTTTAATATTAATGTTTGACCTGCTTTAGTTCTTGGTATTTCAATTTTTTCATTAGAACCAATTTCAAATGTTTTAGTAATTACACTATTCATTTTTATCTCCTGAAAGATTAGGGGGTACAATGTACCCCCTAATCTAGTTACACAGCAACTTTAGCAGTTCCTTTATCTTCAATCTCAAATCCTCTAAATTTTACTTGTAACTTCCATGTAATATCTTTAGTAGAATCATAACCAACACTTGAAACAGAGTTGATAACATCATTGTCTGCATTAACCATGCTTTTAGAACCTTCAAAAATTCTTAATTTAGCTAAATCAATGTTATTAACATTGTTATCTAGCTCTAACATTGCACTAAAAGAATCACCTTCTGCTTTTTGTACAATTTTAACAAAAGAATCTCTTTTTAAAGAAGCTAAATCATTTTTCAAAACTTCACCACCTGGAACAGTTACAGTTAAAACAATAAAAGGAAAAATTGCATCTTGAACTAATTTTTCAAGAGCTGGATCAACTCCAACAAATTCTTTTTCAATTTCATATTCTGTAACGTCAGTAAACATTGGTGTTGCAGTTTTATCAAAAGAAACAACCTTTATTCCATCATAAAGAACTAAATTTCTTTGTTCTGCAATGATTCTAAATTCAACTGAAGTAAATTCTTTTTTATCTTTAAAATCCTTATTTTCATCAGATTTAAAGTTTTTGTTTTTAAACAGTTCAAGCTCTGTATTTGTTTTACCAGTAGCAGGATCTGATAATAAAAGTCCTCCTGTAGGAGCTTTTTTAATTTCTATAATCTGACTGTTTGGATTATAATTCTTCATTTTTAACTTTACAAGTTTTGTTGTCTTTGCCATTTTTTTTACCTCAAAAAATATTAATATAAATTTCCTTAACTTTATTACTTAAAAACCTATTGGTTTTAGTTTTCTTCTTCTATACCAGGAACAGGACTATTCATTCCCTCAAAACCAAAAGGTACTTCTACTTCATACTCAATTTTAACATCTTCATCATCATCACTGCTTGTTTCTTCTAAAAATACAACATCTTCATCTTCATAATCTTCAATTAAATCTTCATCTTCATAATCTTCAATAAATGCTTCTTCAAGTTCGGCATTTTCAATTAAATCAGCAGCTTCAAGCATTGCATAAGCTTCATCATCAGTAGCTTCAAGCATTACATAGTCTTCATCAGCAGATTCAATTAAAAGATCATCATCAACACCTTGAAAGTATGGTGCATTAGGTTTTGCTTTTGGATTTTTTTCAATTCTTTTTTTATCATTTTTACTTACAAAAGTATTAATTCCACGCTCTAAAGCATTTATTTCAAGATATTCACTAGAAATATAGTCTTTCGGTAAAGCATTTGCAGCACCAACCAACCAAAGCCCAACATTTGCAGCACCATGAATTGTTTTTTGTTGTTCAACAGCTTCATTGTAAGCTTTTTCATTAAAAACACCATCTTTAGTAAAATCACTTTTTTTGATTCTGCCTTCAAAAACAGAGTTCATACCTTTTTGAATTCCAGCATTAACAGCAACAGAAGCTAAACCTTTAATTAAATTTTTACCTTTTTTAACTTTAAAAAGTTTTTTTGAAACTTTTTTAGTTCTTTTTCTTGCACCAGCAGTTTTTCTTGTAACTACTTCTTTAGCTTTTGCTACAGCTTTTTTCACTTTTTTAGCCATAATTATCTCCTTGCAGCTCTTGCATATCTCTCAACTTTAGCTAGACCTCTGCCATAGCCTTTTAAATATGCTGCTCTATAAACATCTCTTGTCACTCCAGCAGAAAACTTAACCCTTTTTCTTGTTTTAGGTGAAGCTGCCAATTTATTAAGCATATCCAGCCCAAACCCAGCTCCTGAAGGAAGCAAACCAAACTGATTTGCAATCTTTCCAATTTTAGAAACTTTTCTAAAAGATTTTTTAACAAAAGAAAAGAAACCTTCTATTTGCATATCTTCACCAGCTTCAATCCCTTCAATTAAACTATCTACTTCTTGATTGTCATCCGTTGATTCAATCAAAAGATCACCATTTGCACCTTGAATTACTTTCATAATACATTCTCCTTAAAATTAATGTCATATAGCACTATGCTTTCAGCTTTTTTATATATCTCTTTTTTAAACTTAACAGGTTTTCTTGATACCCAAGGATCAAGTAAAACATCCTTATTGGTAACAATAAAAACATGATAAGCACCATTATTTCTTATTAAAAAACCAATTTTATAAGAAATCTTTAGTTGATTTAACTTAGCAGCCATTACAGTAACAAAATCGTCGCAGTCGCCCCACATCCTTTTTAATCCTGTACTTGGCTTATAAAATAATTCCTTGCCTATTTCTCTTTTCTTATCCCAACCTGTTAAAAGTTTTTTGATTGATATATTAAATTGCAGTTTATCAACATGGAGTTGACGAATAACATAAGTTAAAAAATATATAATTGCTACTTTATTCTTAATTTTCATGACTTCCTTGATAATATTTACAATTTGCTTTATGTTCTGTTTCAATGATAATCAATCTATTTTCTATTTTATCAACCTTATTATTTATTCTATCTATCGTTAAATTTAAGCTATCAACAGATTTAATAAATCTGGATATAAAATAAACTACAATACTTAATAAAATAGACAATAAAGCCTGCATTAACTCAATTTTCATTAATCACCACCATTTAAAACATTTGGTGACAAGCCATCAATGAAAGTTCCTATTTTATCACCAAACTTATCAATAAGCTTACTTGCAAGCTCTGGTTGTCTTTCTGCAAGTGCCATTGCTTTATCAACTATTGTTTCAGGAGTTTGATTATCATCAGTTGCATCAACAATTATATCTTCAAGATCTTCAACTTTTTTTTCTAAATCTCTTATTGAGTCTCTCATATTTCGATTATCATCTTTTAAATCTCTAAATGAATCTTTCATATCTGATTTAAAATTTAAAATAGCCGTAAGAACTTCATTTAAACTTCTTTGTTCATCAACAGTCATACAATATTCCTTTTATTTAATAAATTCATGTAATAATCCCAATCCCACATATAACCAGGACAAGACTTTTCAACTCTTGGTACTTCTCTATGTCCTATTATATGTTCACGATCTAATGGTATATTATATTTTTTGGCCACTTCTCTAACTATTGCAGCAGAAGCCTCATATTGTTCTTTTGTAAATCTTGTAGTTTTACCTTTGTATTTATAATATCCTTCATGTTCTATGCCAATAGAGCGGGTGTTATATGGTGTTGCGTGCCATGCCACATTTTGGAGTTTCACCATTTGCACCACTTCACCCGCATTGGACACAATGAAATGTGCTGATACTTTTGATGATTCCATCTTAAACCAGCCTATTGCCGAAGCAAAACTTCCTTGTGTGATATGAATTATTATTCTATCTATTTTTCTATAATCTTTTTTTACAAAATTTGGTGATGGTATAAATGGAATTTTCTCCAGGAAGGATCTTTCTTCAGGAGCTGGAACTTTTTTAGTTTGGAAGTCTATATTTTCACTTCCAAGTTCTTTTTTTGGACTTCCTTTTAAAAATAGCAAGCCTAAAAGGCCTAATAATGCAAATTCCATTATAGAAACCTCCATAAATCACCACGGCCACCAAGATAACCCCATTTTCTTGATTGATATATCATATTTACAATATGTCCATTAATTCCAGCATATTTATTGGTCTTTTCGTTTTCTTCCTGGTAATCATTCGTTCCTGGTACTACTTCAGGAGATACTTTTTTCTTAAAAATTGATAATACAAAAGCTAAGATTAACATTAGAAACATTATTATCTTATTATTACCAACTTTCATATAAATCTCCTAAAAACACCTAAAATCAATACTTTGTCCCCTGTGGAGGGACAGAATCAAATAAAAATGAAGTTTACACAACTTTTTTCTTATCAGACATTGACATACTAATATCTTTTTGCTAATCTGTCAAAAGAGAGAATGAACGCATTATGCTTCATTATGCTTCATTATGTGTCATTCGAGGTCATTCGAGGTCATTCGAGACCATAATGTTTCATAATGAGCTATAATGACGCATTATGTGCTATGTGAACACTTTGTGAACCGTTAGGAGGTCAAAATGGCAAAATTATTAAGTAAAGAAGACTTTTTTAGATTAGCACAAAAGGATCTATCAAGATTAATTAAACATTTTCAAGATTATGAAAAGAAATTTCCTGAAGAATTTAAAGGTTTTGTAAAAGAGCCTTTTGTAATTCGTACTTTAAAAACGATTGAAGGATATCAAACCAATTAGAACAGTGTTTTTTATTGGTATTTCTTTAATTTTAAGTAAAGTCTTAATTTTTTATAGAAATTTTCTCTTACATCTACTTTCACAATAACAATTAAAACTTCATTATCTATGATTTTATAAGCAATTCTATAATTATTACTTTGATATTTGACTTTTAATTTTCGATATCCAGCCAAATCACCTTTTAATTCTTCACCCATTAATGGATCTTCCTTTAATTTTTTGACTTCATCAAGAATAGCTCTTCTTAATTTTGGTTGTTTTTTCTTTAATTTTTTTAATTCTCTGTTTGCTAGTGATTCAAATTCTACAATCCATTTTTTTTTATTTTCCATTTCAATAGTCCATCATAATTTCTTCAAGACTAACTCTTTTATCTGGATCACTATTCGCCATAATTTGATCACACTCAAAAGCCAGCTCAATATCTTCAAGACTTTGTGCAATTGCTTTTTGAACGATTGCTGATTTTTTCAAGCCTGTATTACCAGAAACTATTTCAAGAGCCTCCAAAACATCATCATGAAGGGTAATTGTTAGTTTTGCCATTTTAAACCTCTAAAAACTTATTTTATTATAGCATATTTTTATAATCTTGCAATCTTTAATAGAAAATTTTAATTTTCTCCTGGTGAATCTTACCTCAAAATCATAATTTTTATTAATTTAATATATAAAAGCCGATAATAAAATATTATGTAAACTCTATTTTCTAAGTAAAATCAATCAATTATAAGTATAATTTATACCCTAAATACAAAACCAAAAAGCTATAATTAGTAAATCTTATCTATCCTCTATATGAAATCTCTATAAAAAATCTTTAAGACCTTCCTAAACAAACTCTTTTTTGAAACCTAGCTTGCTAAGGTTGTCCACAATCAATGAAAATAGAAAATACAGGCATCGTATCAAAAAACAAAAAAACGACGCGTGAGCGTTGAATTTTTTACTAATTATTTGTGATTTTTTAAAAAGTTCCCTTGCTTTGTACCTTTTTAGATTCTTTTACTTTGCTTTTACTTAGATTTTCCTTTAAATCTTGTACAAACTTTTTAAAACATTACTCCTTTTTAAATTTTTCCGTTTACGGTAAAATATGATTATTGTGAAATGGAGGTACGACATGAACTCATTAAAGGCTCACAACGTGAGACTCAGGTGGAGGCGAGAGCGAAGCGAACGGGCGGGCTTCAGGGCGACCACCAAAACACGAAAAATAAAATTTTTCTGTTGTTTATACATATATTTTACTAGTTTTAAGAGTTTTAATTGTTTTAGGGGGCTTTTTGTTTTGTTATATCAACTTGTTATATATGGTAATGTGGTAAAATTCAAGGCGAATGTGTAGTTCTACAAGATTAAATGTGTAGTTCTACAAGGCGAATGTGTAAAAATAAAAGTTTGTAATGTGTAGAAATATAAGTTATAATGCCCTTACCGTGTAAACAAAAATGAAAATGAATATTTTTTTTACACATAAGTCAAAGTAAAAAGGGGTGTTGTAGCACCCCTTAAATATAAATTTTAACTAGTATGGAGATAATAGCTTATGTCTACCAATAAGTCAAATGAACTAATTCAGCGAGCAAGTCATAATCTGGATTCTATTCAACTAAAATTCTGGAATAAAGTAGTTGATCAAATTGATTCAGAGGCAAAAGAATTTAAACAATTTTACTATGTAAACTTAAAAGACTTTATAGAACATGATCTAAAATATAAAGACAATAAAAATTTTACATATATTTATGAAAAGTTAAAAGAAATGAGAGATCATGGGTTTGAGATAATATCAAAAGAAGTGAAAGAATTAAGAAGTGAACAAAAAGAACTTGTTAACTCTTTAATACATCTCAAAAAAATATCAATAGAAGAAATAACAAAATTATCTAAAGCACCTTCTTATCAAGTAATTAGCTTTTTAAAAACATTAGATTTAACTAAAAAAATCCAAGAAGAAGTTACTCTTTTAGAAAAAAAGCTTGTTATCCCTGAAGAAGCAATAGAAACTACTGAATTATATACTTCTTGGTTTTCTACCATAGAACGAACCTCTATTTCTGATATAATTAGAATCGAAATTCCCAAAGCAATGGAAAAGTTCTATCTTGGATTAAAAGATAAAGGAAATTACTCTATAATTAACGCAAAACTTGTATATAAATTACGAAATAAATATTCAATACGATTCTATGAATTAATTTATTCTTATCGAAAATTATCGAAAAAAAAGAAAAATAAACTGGAATATGAGGATTATATAGAAGTATCTATTCCTTATAGAAAGCTAAGAACAATGTTAAAAATGCCTATAAATAAATATAAAGATTATAGAAATTTTAAAAGATATGTTTTAAATACTGCTAAAACAGAATTAAAAGAAAAAAATACAGATATACAGTTTGATTTTGAAGCTTCAGGTCGTGGAGATGGTAAATCAATAATCTTTAAAATTTATAATATTGAAGAAGAAATAAAAAAAGAAGAAGCAAAGAAAAAGCAAGATCTAATTAACAATGGTGATGACATTGATAAACAAATTTATACAGATATAGAAAAAGCTTTAAAAGATGGTGGAGTAAGTAAATCAGTTAGAAACTCTTTAATCTCAAAGTTTGATGAAATGAGAATAAGACGAAATATTGAAATGCAGTATAAAAGATTAGCAAATAAAAAAATAACAAGAAAAGAACTTCCAGGTGCATTGGTTAAATCAATTAAAGAAGATTGGGCAATGGGAACCTATGAGGAAAATAAAAAGAGAATACAAGATAAAGAAAATAATAAAAATACATTTGATAAACCTTTACCAACTTTTATAGACCAGGAAGTTAAAAAAGAAAAGAATGAATTAGATAAGCAAAAAGAAAAGTTAAAAAATGAACTACCTTTATGGTTTGAATTTCTAACTTTTTTAAGTAAAGAAGTTGAAGAAAGACCTAATGGATATGTTGCAAGTGTACTACCAAGATTACAAATTGATAAAGAACTTATATATTCAGAGGGGAAGCTTGAGCGTTTTATTGGTATATTTTTCAAAATGAGGTTTTGAATGTCCCTTTAGAAGGGACAAAGTACCAGAAAAAAATCAAATAATTTTTTATTCCTGGTACTTTGATTTTTATTTGCTAAAATAAAGAAAAAACAATGATTTACCTTGATTTTACCTATTGAAAATGATATAATAAAAACAGAAAATGAAAGTCTATTCAAAAAATAAAATCGGCCAACCCTAGCAAGAAAAAACTTTGTTTAGTACCTCTAAAAATAACCTATCATCGTACAGTTACTTTGAGCTCCTATTTGGAAAACATATGAAAACTTTTTTTTCAACTTTTTTTCAACTTTTTTTGATATCTTATTAATTATAAGCTCTATTTCATCATTCACATAATCTTGAGCTGAAGTAATAGTTAATTTTTCAATATCCTTTACACCATAAACAGTTGTATTTGGTAAGAGTCTATCTCTAAAATACCTACATAACCCTATTTCTTTCAACTCCTCAAAAAACATTTTTCTAACTTGAGGTGATACATCCTCAATATTAAAAGTTAATAATACCGAATAATTCATAATTTAATCCTCCTGAAAATTAATTAAAATTAAGTATATCATTCTTTCAATCAAATGTGAACTCATTTTCAATATTTTTTCTTCAGAAAGTTCTATAGAAAAACGCTGCGAATCTGTTCCTTGTGGAGGGACAAAGTTCCTGGAGTAAAAGCTCACGGCCATGATGTTTTATTTTTACCAGGAGAAATCATTTAATCTACTTTTTTCTTAAGAAAAACAAGGCTTTAAGTTGATTTTAAATGTAGTTAATGGTATAATGCTTGTAGATATTAAGAGGTTACTTATGGCAACTAACGATTATAGTTTTGTAGTTCTAAAAGATGGTAAGGAAGTATTCAAAAGAGATTTTACTGAAGAAAAGTTCTTTCTTGAAATGGCTACTTTTGAAAACATCATGAAAGAAAAGGGTAAACAAGTTGATATAGAAACATTAAAAAAGAATGTTGAGGATATAATTAACCCTATTCCTTTTGTTGATCCTTTGAAAGATGGTGAAATTACGATTGAGGGTTTTGATAACAAATCACACAAAAAACATGATAATTTTAAAATTACAGAATTGTAATGTCTCCAGTAACTTTGTATCTTTAGACGGTACATGTACCTGGAGTAATTTTTTTAACATTTTTATGAGGTTAATATGTACACATTTTTTATAAGTACACATTGCAAGAAAGATTTACAAAGAATTAAAAAGATATTAATTAGAAATTGTATTGTAGGTGATAAGAAAGACTATACTGTGAATAGTCCAAATCTTTTTATTGTTTGTTATTATCATTCAACTGAATTTGATTATTGGACTAAAAGACAAGTTACAGAGAATGGAGCAAAAATAACAACAGTTAATTTACATACTCTACATCCCAAGTTAAAAGAAAATGTAAATGAAAACCTTACACCTTTACCATTTGCACAATAAATTTACTCCAGGTACATTTACCGTTAGCAGGTACAATCTGCAGCAATGGCCAAACTCGCTATATTTTTTGATGGGAATTATAACCCTGTCCCTTTAGAGAGTACACCTTCAGCAAAGTCATCAATTTTAAACATCCGTTAAAGCATAACAGTTTAACAATTTCATAAAGACAATAAAAAGTAAAATCTTTATTCTAAAAGACATTTAGACTTTACTAATTATAAGTTTAAAGTGATATGGGGTTTAAGCTTTACTTAGATTTAATAAATAAACTATTTTCTATAGAAATTTTGTCAAGTGGAGTGAAAAAGTAGTTATTGGTGTTAAGCAACCTTTTGTAATTGATATTCAAACATCTTAAGTCTTACTTCTTCAAGTGTTGTTCTTAACTGTGGGTATTGAGCCAAAACTTTATCTTGAATGCTATAAATAAAAGCTTCATGTTTCATCATTTGATTAAACTCTCTTGTTGTTAAATCATGATCAACAAGTATGATTCTTCTTAACATAAAAGCTTGAACAACACCTTCATAATCGTTATGTTTTATTTTTTCTTCAATATTCAATTCTCTCTTGTATGCTTTCAATAATTCTTTTATGGTAACTTCCATCTTTTACCTCCCCATCTAAATAAATATTTCCTCTTTGTTTTAAATAATGAGCATAATCTCTATATTCAGTAAGCTTAAAAGAGGTATTTATGGTATAATCATAATCAGTAATCTTGAAAATTACAACCCAATCATCTTTAAAAAAATAAAGCTTCTCAATCCATTTATATTGACCATTTCTTTCATTCATATAAAAAACTTTATCATATTCTAAAACAGTATTTACGGTTTTCTTCTTATACTCTTTTCTAGTACGATAAATAAGTTGTTCATAGCTTTTTCTCTTATCAAAATGAAATTCAAAACTTTCAAACCAAATTTTACCTAGGTAAATACCCATCATAACCTCACCATTATTTAATTATAACATATATTTTTATAGTTGCAACTAATCCAATTCAATAACACATAATTGGATATCTTTTTTAAGTTCACCAGTAACATAATTTTCATTGCAGTAAGGAATTTTATTATACAAATACATTCTATATTCAAGTCTTGCACTCTGTACAATAAAAGATAAAACCAAAATCCAAATAATTAACCAATAGAACTTTACATTAATATCATGTTCATATTTATTTTTCATTATCAATCCTTAAGACACTCACGATATGCTTTAAA
>Ga0256842_1003096_pt1 | contig 11328 bp, 12 predicted proteins | sample 4559240metaG_FD_185973 | JGI IMG/M metagenome (GOLD analysis project Ga0256842, IMG submission 185973) | Hydrothermal vent microbial communities from Guaymas Basin, Mexico - 4559-240 | ecosystem: Environmental > Aquatic > Marine > Hydrothermal vents | place: Mexico: Guaymas Basin | collected...
TTCGCATTTTTAAATCCCATCTCTTTATATAAAATAAACCATTCCATAGATGCATTTAAAATGTTATCTGCATATACCACTACTTCATCACTCTTTTTTAGTTCATGTCCATCTATGTATATGGCATCTAAATCTTCTTTTGAACGAAGTATCTCATCTGTAAAAAATTTATCTTTATAAAAACTATTTGTAGCTTTTGGTATATGTCCTGCTTTGTTGATACTGTTAGATTTTAAGATGCCAAGATAGTTTTTATATGAACGGGCATCTAGGAGTTTTAAGTTAGATTTATTGTCTTTTATATACTTTGTATCAACAAACAGTTCGGGTCTTGGTTTAACATCTATATCTCCATAGTTAATCTCTTTAGATTTCTCTGTAGATACTAAAATCTGGTTTTGAAAAACCCATGACATATATCCACCATCTAAGATGCTTACATCTTCTAAACCACTATATATAAGTACAAAGGCTAAGTAAGCAGATTTGTTTATAGCATCTTTTGTGTTGTGATGGTAGATTATAACTTTAGAGTTGTTATTTATACCCAAAGCCCTTAACTCTTTTTCGATGGTGTATTTAGAGGTTAAATCTATTTTGTTTTTTAGATTAGTTTTTTGTGCATCTTCGGCTTTTATGTTTATATTTTTTGCTATAAAGTCTGATATATTTGCATTTATAGAACTTTCTATATGACCATTTTTATAGATACTGCTTTTTGCAATATCTAAAATAATCAGATTTTTCTCATTTAGTGAATTTTTCAATTCAAGTGGGCTTATAAATGCTTCTGATGCAAAGATAGTTGTTAAAGTAAGTGAGATAAAGATAAAAGATTTTAGCATTAAAACTTATTTCTGTTTTTAAGTTCGGCTATCTCAGTTTCTACCATCTCATCTATCATTATCTCAAAAAGTTCAGATATCATGTTTGGAGATACTCCAAGTTCTATAGCACGATGGCGAACTTTTGTAAGTATGAAGTCTATTCTTTCTTCTGTTTTAACTTCTGCTACAGATTCTTTAAAAGATGCTGCTTGACGAATATAATGTGATCTTTGAGATATTAAATCTATAAGTTTCGCATCAATTCTATCTACTTCTTTTCTAACTTCTTCTAATGAATTGCATTTTTTTATATCCATAACATACCCCTAATTTTTGTATGAAATATTTTATCTAAAAAGAGTTAATTTGGCTTAACAATCTTTTTGATGTTCTTAGGAAGATGTGCAAAAGGGAGATTTTGGTGACCCTCTTGCAGTTGTCCTTCATTTAAAACAAGTATATCTACACTCATATCTTCAGGTATAAAACGGATAACTTTGTAGTTTTGCTTATCTACTGTGTATGTTATGTTCTTTTGAGAAAGCTCAATTCTTTTCTTTTTCTTAGCCATTATTTTAAGTAAATTCCCGTATCTTTTACTTCAATTTTACCATCATCTTGAAGTTTTGTTAAGTTTCTTTTGAACTCTTTTTTACTCATCTGAAACACACTTTTTATAAGTTCTGCATCACTTTTGTAGTTGTAAGGCATAATTCCATTGTTTTGTTTTAGAAGTTCAAGTACACTAGAAGATGTTAAAGCCTCTTTTTTACTACCTGCTTTTCTAAGGCTTAAATCTATGTTACCATCTTTTCTTATGGTTCTTATATAAGCTGTTTTTTTATCACCTAAGTTTATGTTTTCAAATATCTCGTTATGGTAGATTAAGCCCTCGTATTTGTCCTCAACTATACACTTATAACCAAGTGGTGTTTTTGAGATAACAAGGATTTTAACTTCCTGTTGAGGAGATAAATTTTTTACTCTTCTTTCAAAAAATTCACCAAGTTTTTCAGTTCCCACTAAACGGTGAGTTCTTTCATCATAAACTACTTTTAAAAATCTCTTTTCACCTACTTTAAATGGTTGTTTTTGAAACATATTTGGAACAAGCAAATCTTTTAAAAGACCCCAGTCCACAAATGCACCAAAAGGTGCTACATCTACAACTTCAAAAAGTGCAAATTCATCTAACATAGCTTTTGGCTTTATAGTTGTTGCTATAAGTCTATCTTCAGAATCTGTATATAAAAATACCTCTACTAAAGCATCCTCTACCATCTCATCTGTTACATAAGCCTTTGGAAGAAGTACATCTTTTTCATCTTCTGCCATTAAAAAGACACCGTGAGGTGTATCTCTATCTACTCTAAGTGTGTTTAATACACCTAGTTCTAAGTGTTGGTTTATTGTCATTTTGGTTTCTCCGTCTTTTTATAATTCTTAATTATACTACAATTATTAATATTTTTTGAGTTTCTATTTTAATTAAATCTTAATTAAATATTAAAATTTATATATAAAATATGTGTAGTTTTGAAACAAAATTGATATATATCAATAAAATATAATTTTTTTTGTGGTACAGTATATACAAATTTAATAAATATAAGAGTTTATATGACTAATTATAGCATACTACAAAATTATGTAAAACATATAGAAGAATCCTTTATCATCTCTAAAACTGATACAAAAGGTTTTATCACTTATGCCAATGATAAATTCTGCGAAATAAGTAAATACTCAAGAGAAGAGCTTTTAGGACAACCTCACAATATCGTTAGACATCCAGATGTATCACCAAAAGTTTTTAGATTAATGTGGGATACGATTAAAAATAAAAAAGTATTTACAGGTGTTGTTAAAAATAGAAATAAAAATGCTGAAACTTACATAACTGAAATAAAAGTTTTTCCTATAATTGTAGATGATGAGATAGTAGAATATATATCTGTAAGAACAGATATCACTGCTTATGCAAAAGAGAAAGAAAATGATATATCTCTTGCAAAGCAAAATTTTAAAAATGAGAGAACAAGATTTACGGAGTTAGCAAATGTTGCTTATAGAGATACTTTAACAAAAGTATTTAATAGACTAAAATTTGATGAATTAGCAAAGAATGAATTTTTAAGTGCTGAGAAGTTTGAGTTACCATTATCTATAGCTATTATAGATATAGATCATTTTAAAAAGTTTAATGATAATTTTGGACATCTTATAGGTGATGAAGTTTTAGTTATGATGGCACAGTATGTTAATAATTCTCTAAGAAATACAGATATATTTGCAAGATGGGGTGGAGAAGAGTTTGTTATACTTTTTAAAAATACTAATGTAGAAGATGCTAAAATTGTTTCAGAAAAATTAAGAGAGGGTATTTCAAAACTAGAGCATAAGGTAGCTGGAAATATTACAGCTAGTTTTGGTTTAACACAGTATAAAAAAGGTGATATTTTAGAAAAGATGTTTAAAAGATGTGATGATGCTTTATATAAAGCAAAAAATCAAGGAAGAAACATGGTAGAAATATTATAATGAAAAATATGCAAGAAAATGATTTTATTGTATCCAAAACAGATATTAAAGGTCGTATAACTTATGTAAATAAGATTTTTATGGATATGGCAGAATATTCAGAAGAGGAACTCTTGGGTAATCCACACAATATTATTAGACACGAAGATATGCCAAAGTCTGTATTTAAATTACTTTGGGATACTATACAAAATAAACAAGAAATCTTTGCATTTGTTATAAATAAAACTAAAAGTAATGATAGCTATTGGGTTTATGCAAACATAACACCATCTTATGATAGTAATAATAAAATAGTTGGTTATTATTCAGTAAGAAGGATGCCAAATCTATCTGCTTTAGAGATTATTAAACCATTATATAAATCCATGATAGATGCAGAAAAAATAGGTGGGCTTAATGCTGGAACTAAAATTTTAACCGACTTATTATATGAAAAAGGAGTAAGTTATAATGAACTTATCATCTCTATTCAAGGGTAATAATAAAATCAATATACAATTAATGCAAAAGATGATGCAAGTTATCATAGAAGCAGCTGATGGAAACTTAGAAGGTCGAGTAACTAACATCCCTAATGACAATAGTGATACTTCTAAATTTGCATGGGCTATAAATGACTTACTTGACCAAACAGAAGCTTTTATGAGAGATACTCAAACAACGGTTGAATGTGCATCTAGTGGTGATACATATAGACATAATTACCTCTCAGGTTTTCATGGTTCTTTTTTGAAAACTGCTACAGATTTATCTGAAGTTACTGATTCTATTGCAAAAGGTTATGAAACAAAGATAAGAGGAGAATTAGGTAACAGGCTAAATACACTTGGTGGTGGTCTATCTGGTGGACTTGCTGTTATTCAAGATGATATAAATATCTCTCAAGAAAGTGTAAAAGAGATAGTAGAAGTATCGCATAAAACATATAAAGAATCATCAAAAAGTTTAAAAAATGTTGAAGATATTTCTGACAGATTAGATAACTTAGTAGAACTTATAGGTAGTTCTCATGAGGGTATTGTAAGCTTAGAATCTCGTTCAAATGAGATTAGTACAGTTGTAAATCTCATAAAAGATATAGCAGATCAAACAAATTTATTAGCATTAAATGCAGCTATAGAAGCAGCTCGTGCTGGTGAACATGGGAGAGGGTTTGCAGTGGTTGCTGATGAAGTTAGAAAACTAGCAGAAAGGACACAAAAAGCAACAGGTGAGATAGAACTAAATATACGAACTCTACAACAAGAAACTAATGATATGAGAAATAACTCTGATTATATTTCAGAAATTGCAACAATATCTAATAATGTAATTCATGAGTTTGAAAAAACTTTTTTTGAATTAAATTTATCAGCTAAAACAACATCTATAATAGCTAAAAAGACCCAAAATAGGCTACTAGCCACTTTAGTAAAAGTTGATCACATAGTTTTTAAAAATAAAGTATATCATAGTGTTTTAAAATCTGATGATTCTATTGTTATTTTAGACCATAAAAACTGTAATGTTGGTCATTGGTACTATGATACTACTACAAATATATTTAACAATACTAAAGCTTATAAAGAGATGGAGAGTTCACATATTAAAATTCACGATAGTGCTTTTAAAAACTTTGAATTTGTAAAAAAACATTCAACTTTAAAAAGTAATAATCCAAACATTATATATCAAAATTTTTCAGATTTAGAAGATGCATCTCAATTGCTATTTAATAAATTAGATGAGATGTTAGAACAATGTAAAAGTGATGTGCTATAATTCTATTATGAAAAGAAGAGATTTTTTATTACTTGGTGCTTCTACACCAATACTAGCAAATGAATTGTTATTTGGAAATGATGTTATACTCTCAAAAGATGAGTGGAAAACATTAGTTAGTTTAAACAAACGATTAAAACGATTGAAACGGTATGTAGGATATGCAAACTTTAATGTTATATCTTATAATAATGCTTTGTTTTATGGAAGAAATTATTCATCTATAGGAGCTTTTAGAAAAGATGAACTAGATATGATGCACCGTTTGTTTGATGAAAACCCTAGTAAATACGGTTTTTATGGTTCTAAAACTTGTTACGATATAGATAACTATGTATCAAAAAAAGATATAGTTAAAATTCCTCATACTGGACATTTTATATTTAAGGGTAAATCGCAAAGTGATTATGAGAGACTTACAAAAGATATTGGAGATACTATTATCTTAACTTCAGGTGTTAGAAATGTTATAAAACAGATGAGTTTGTATGTAAACAAGATTTATAGAACTCATGGAAATATAACTCAAGCATCATACTCCATAGCCCCACCTGCTTACTCTTACCATACTATAAGTGATTTTGATGTTGGTGTAAAAGGGTTTGGTTATCTAAACTTTACAGCAAAATTTGCGACAACCCAAGAGTTTAAAGAGATGACTAGACTAGATTATATCGGTATGAGATACCACAAAAATAACAAAGATGGAGTACGCTATGAACCTTGGCATGTTGAAGTTGTTTAGATTATTTGTAATATTTTTCTTTGTTACTTCACTAAATGCTAAAAACAGATTCGATTTTAACCTTATAAAAAAAGGTGAAGATAGTAACAACACTTTGTTAGTAGTTGGTGGCATCCAAGGTGATGAACCAGGTGGTTTTATGTCAGCTGCTCTACTTGCTACTCACTATGAGATAACTAAAGGCTCTCTTTGGATAGTTCCAAATCTTAACTTTTATAGCATCATAAAAAGAAGTCGTGGACCTTATGGCGATATGAACAGAAAGTTTGCAACACTTTCAAAAAAAGACCCAGAGTATGAAACTGTTCAAAGAATCAAAAGTTACATAAAAAATGACAAAGTAAAAATGGTTGTAAATCTCCATGATGGGAGTGGATACTATAGACATAACTACATAGATAAAATCCATTCACCTTATAAATGGGGGCAATGTTCCATAATAGACCAAGAAAGTATAGATGTAAAAAAGTATGCTAATCTTGCTGAAATCTCTTCTCAGGTAGTAAAACATGTAAATAAACATGTTTTAAAAGATGAAGATAGATATCACCAGCATAATACAAAAACAAGAGAGGGTGATGAGGAGATGGCAAAATCTCTTACATACTATGCTATAAACCAAGGAAAACCTGCTTTTGGTAATGAAGCTAGTAAAAATCTACCAACTCACAAAAGGGTTTATTATCACCTTTTAGCTTTAGAAAAATATATGGATATTATGGGGATAGAGTACAAAAGAAAGTTTAAACTAACATCGTTAGGTGTATATAATGCACTAAACAAAGATATTTACATATCACTTTGTAACGATAAAATAGTTTTACCACTTTCCGAGGTTAGAAGTACACTAAACTATATGCCACTAAAAAGCAATAGCATAGTTGAGTTTAAGGCTAAAAATCCATTACTAACAGTTTATAAAAAGAACAACACTTATATCATCCAGTATGGAAATAGAAAGCTTACTCAGTTAAAGGCTCAGTATAAAGAGCATGATGATAAAAAAATAAATGTTAACTTTGTGGTTGATTCTACAGATAAAAATGTATCTTTTGGAACTATAGTAGAGGTTAAAAAGAATTTTTTAGTTAAAGATACTAAAGATTATAGAGTAAATATTATAGGTTTTTCAAACCATAATAAGAAAGAAACAGGGATTAAAATATCTAAGTATCAGATGCCAAAAAGATTTTCCATAGATAAAAAAGGTCGTATATATAGAGTAGAATACTACACAAAAACAGCAAATAAAAAAGATAAATTTGCTGGTATGGTTTTAGTAAAGTTTAAGAGTTAGATTAAATAATCTAACTCTAACTTTTTACAATAAGAACTAAGCATATCTCTCTCAAAGTCATTGTTTGTTGAGTATTGGTAACCAAAGGTTTTCATCCACATCTGATGCTCTTCCATACATAGATAGAAAAATACACCTTTTTGATGCCATGGTTTAAAACTCTCATAAGCATGTTTAAACATCTCTTCTTTTATACTATCAGGGTAGGAACTTTTTCCACTTGCATCTTCAAAAGGCATCTGAGTTATCTTACTTCTAAACTCTCTTGAACGAAGCTGTTTTATAACTGGTTTTATAAATGTTAAAGTACCAAAACTAACAAGTGCAACTTCACTAGCATCAAACAAATCTAAAACTTTGTCATAAACCTCTTTGTATTCATCTAAGTAGTTTTCATACTCAACGATAGGGTGAAAATGAAAGCCTATTTTTACCCCTTTATTTGCTAGTTTTCTTGCTGAATTTAATCTTTTTTCAAGAGATGCACTTAGGTGTTCCTCGTTTTTTATAATGGTTGGTGTATTTAAACTCCAAGTGCAAAGTATGTTTTTTGGTACTTCATTTTCTAAAAGATACTTGATGTTGTCTGATTTTGTTTTAAACTCTAGTATAACATTTGGGTTCTCTTTTGCAAACTCAAAAAGTGCATCTAGTACACCCTCTCGGTTTCCAAACATAAGTGAATCAGATGCTTGACCTGTTCCTATATGGTAGGTTTTATTTTTATCAAGATTGAGATTTTTTAGTTTGTTTGCAAACGAACTATCAAAAGTTATAGTGTTTTGGTTATAAAAACTTTGTATGGAACAGTAAGAACAATCAAACCCACAACTCTCAACAGCATCAAGTGTAAGAAGATTGCAACATCTTGTTTTCTCAGATGCTACAGGGCAAAGACCAAGACCAAAACCATCTTTATTTTCAGTCTTAAAGTTAAACTTTTGCTCTTGAGGTATGTTTTTTAGTTTAAACTCTTTATATGAATTTGGTTTATTTCTAACACTTTCATAAGCTTTTTTAAGTCTAGTAAAAACAACCTTTTTTTGAGTGTGTTGAGGGAATATCTCTATGATGCTTTGTTCATCCCACATCTCTAAATCTCTTGCTATATCTATAATCTGTTTTATCTCTTGATGGGAAAATCTTAATTCAAATGATTTTTCTTTTATAAAATCTTGTTCATTTTTTGATAAGTTGTTAAAAAGTGTATTTTTGATGGAGTTGTTAAATTTTTCTTCATAGTTTGTTTTCATGATATGATTTTAGCAAAAATTGACTTAATTAAGTCAATTTTTAGTGGTATGATTCTTTTAATCTTGATGAAAAAAAATGTTATAATTTTAAAAAATTAAAGGTAATAAATGAAATTTGTATCAATCGTTATGGGTTCAAAAAGTGATTATGAAGTTATGAAGTCTTGTTCTGACACACTAGAAGCATTTGGAGTTAATTATGAGATGATTATCTCTTCTGCTCACCGTTCACCAGAGAGAACTGCTGAGTATATAAAAGAAGCAGAAGCAAAAGGGGCTCAAGTTTTTATCGCTGCTGCTGGTATGGCTGCTCACTTAGCTGGTGTACTATCTTCTAAAACTGTTAAACCAATCATTGGTGTTCCTATGTCTGCTTCTGCACTGAGTGGTATAGATGCACTTCTTTCAACTGTTCAGATGCCAGCTGGTATGCCTGTTGCTACTGTAGCTATAGGAAAAGCAGGAGCGATAAACTCTGCATTTTTAGCTATGCAGATGTTAGCACTTGATAATGAAGAGTTATCTATAAAACTAAAAGAAGATAGAATTGCAAAAGCTAAAAAAGTTGAGATGGATTCTTTAGAGATAGAAACTAAAATCAACTAATCGGTACACTTATTGCTATAAACATTATAGACTTAGTTTTTACAAGGAATTATTAATGAAATGGATGAGTGATTCAGAATATAGTGAGTTAACAGGCTTAGATACTTCTGCTATAGAAGATTTGATAGAGCGTGGTAAACTTACTACAAAGATTGAAAATGGAACACGACTAATCGACCCATCAAAGGGTGCGAGTAATGTTGTTCCTGTTCAACTAAAAGAACTCTCAGCCCATAACCAAAAAGAGATGCTAGTACAACCTGAATTTGTTGAAAAAACTATAGGAACTATCATCAACCTTCATGAAAAGGTTCTTGATTCTAAAGATGAAACGATAGAGTCTATAAAAAATGAAAACAAATTTTTAAAAGATGCATTAGAATCGTTACAAGAGCTTTATGAAGAAGATAGAAAAACTATACACACACTTCAAGAACAGTTAAAACTCTCTCAACAAGAAGTAGAATTTATGAGAAGAAAATACAAAATGATGTGGAACAAAACTATAGAGGATCATACAAGCTAGATGAATATAGAATTAGCATGTGTTGAGTGCATCATCAACCAAAGTACAAAAGTTGCAAATGCCATAGAAGCATCTGAGAGTTTGTCTCATAACCTTACATCGACTGTAAAAGAGATGAGTAAAGATTTTTCATTTACTCAAAATCCACCTGAGATAGCATCTTTTGTGTATGAGAAAATGGCTGAGATAGCTAATAAATATGATTTATATGATGAGGTTAAATCACTCTCTACAAAAAAAGCAAAAAGCTTTATACCAACTTTAAAAGAAAGATTGGAAACAACTAATGACAAACTTCTAACTGCTACCAAGATAGCAGTAGCAGGTAATGTAATAGATTTAGCTGCTGAAGTAGAATTTGACCTAGATGAAGAGTTAGAAAAGATTTTTCATACAGAATTTGCTCACAATGACTTTGATAAGTTTAAAAGTGAATTAGATAATGCTAAAAGTGTAGTTTATCTAGGTGATAATGTTGGTGAGCATATATTTGACTATATGTTTATAGAGGTTTTAAAAGAGTTATATCCTAAGATGGAGATTTACTACTTAGTTAGAGGTAATCCTATCATCAATGATGTAACGATGACAGAGGCTAAAGAGGTAGGTTTTGACAAACTTTGCCATCTTGTAGATAGTGGAGTAAATACCCCTGGTTTTGCTTACTCTCGTGCAAATAAAGATGCCAAAGAACTTTTTGATAAAGCTGATTTGGTTATATCTAAAGGTATGGGAAACTATGAGTGTTTAAGTCCAACACACAGAGAAAACATCTGTTTCTTACTTAAAGTAAAATGTGGGGTAGTAGCTACATCACTTGGTCGAAATATTGGTGATATAGTGTGTAAGATGGTATAATGCCACAAATTATAAAATAGTATAAGGTTAAATAGAATGATAACATTTAGTGAAATGCTACTAAAACTACAAGAATTTTGGATGAAACAAGGGTGTAATATAGTTCAACCTTACGATATCCCTGCAGGTGCTGGTACTTTTCATCCAGCTACTTTTCTTCGTTCTTTAGACTCAACTCCATGGGCTACTGCTTATGTAGCACCATCTCGCCGTCCTACTGATGGTAGATATGGAGAAAACCCTAACAGACTTGGTTCTTACTACCAGTTTCAAGCACTTATAAAACCATCACCTGACAACATTCAAGAACTTTACCTAAAATCATTAGAGTATCTTGGACTTGATGTTTCACAACATGATATCCGTTTTGTGGAAGATAACTGGGAATCACCAACACTTGGTGCTTGGGGTCTTGGTTGGGAAGTTTGGTTAAATGGTATGGAGGTTACTCAGTTTACTTACTTTCAACAAGTGGGTGGCATCGAGTGTAACCCTGTTGCTGTTGAGATAACTTATGGAACTGAAAGACTTGCTATGTATTTGCAAGGTGTAGATAATGTTTTTGACATAGTTTGGAATGAAAACGAGCATGGAAAAACTTTATACAAAGATGTGCATAAAGAGAGTGAGATACAATTTTCTAAGTACAATTTTGAAGTAGCAGATACAGAGATGCTTTTTGCAGAGTTTGATGCTAAAGCAAAAGAGTGTAAAAGAACTTTAGAAGCTGGACTTCCTTTACCTGCTTATGACTTATGTATGGTTGCTTCAAACACTTTTAATGTGTTAGATGCTAGAAAAGCGATAAGTCAAACAGAAAGACAAAATTACATACTTCAAATCCGTGAACTATCTAAAGGTTGTGCAGAACTTTATAAAGCACAAGAAGAAGATAGAATTAAAAGGGTAAA
>Ga0256842_1003097_pt1 | contig 11328 bp, 7 predicted proteins | sample 4559240metaG_FD_185973 | JGI IMG/M metagenome (GOLD analysis project Ga0256842, IMG submission 185973) | Hydrothermal vent microbial communities from Guaymas Basin, Mexico - 4559-240 | ecosystem: Environmental > Aquatic > Marine > Hydrothermal vents | place: Mexico: Guaymas Basin | collected...
AAAAAAGTGAAAAGAGGTGAAGTGCGGAATGAAAAAATGTATTGTGATTCCAACATATTGGGGAGATATAGATGGAAAAGAAGAAATCATCTTTGATCATCCGACCCCCTTGAAAAACAAGGGAACTCTTCGGAGGTTATTAACGAACTTGTCCAAATTCGAAGATGTAAGGAAAGGAAATATAAAAGTAATAGTTGTCGGTGTGACCAATAAAAAAGTTTATCGAAAAGAAGTCGAAGGGTTTCTAAACATGTATCTGGACGAATTTAAAACAACTATGGACATAGTTTTATACTCGTATACATGGTTCAATACGCTAAAACACTACCTTTATCAGAAGGGAATAGAAGATGTTTCGCTGATAGAACCACAGGGATATTCGCAGATTCGAAACTTATGCTTGCTATCAGCTCTGGAAAATAAGGTAGATTACGCCATCTTTTTGGATGACGATGAACTTATAATCACAGACGACTTCTTTGAAAAAGTTGAAGAAGGTCTCCTAAGAAAAGCTCCAGATAATGGTACTATTCACGGGAAGGTTGGATACTATTTGGAAGATAAAAAAACTGAAAAATTTTATGAGTTAAAATGGTGGCCAAAAGATAAACTATTAAGTTCTGCTATTTCCAAACTAATCAATAGTAACAATCGGTATGTTGCCAGCATGGTGGGACTTGGAGGATTAATGATATTAACTCGCGAATTGATGGAAAACGTGTGTTTCGATCCCAATATCCCACGTGGGGAGGATATGGATTATATATTTAATGCTCGCATGCTGGGGTATAGAATATACTTTGATAGAGAACTGTTTGTAAAACATCTTCCGCCAGAAGCTAAGACACCTGAATGGCGTAAAGCTCAACAAGATATTATTCGTTTTCTCTACAGCCGTGATAAATACAACTCTCACTTAGAAATAGAAGAGTTACAAAAGGTAGCTTTTGAAGAGCTTTTACCGTATCCCGGAACTTTTATGCAGGATGATCTCGAAGAAAGGATCCTGGAGTATTCCAAAATGATGGCTATAAAATATCTTGCTGACGGAGATTTAAACGGGTTCTATGGGTGTATGGAAAATGCAAAAATACCGTTTTCATACACATCAAATATCAATGCCGCAATGGAATATCTATCAAGAAATCGCATTTGGAAGAAAATAACAAGCGTAGAGAGGTTTAGAAGATAAAAAACTTAAGCTTTTCTTTACTCCCTTCATCATCTCATAGGTTCTAAATTGGAAAGTTGAATCTGAAGATTTCCAACTAACTATAAAGAGGAAAGGTTACATCAACAAATGGTGTGAATTACCCTGTATCCCATTGTAAGCCTTATTCCTCCATGTTCAGATATCTCTTCTCCAAAAGCCATCCCTCATTTATGTGTATTAATATTATGCCCGCTAACCTCAACAATGACTTACCACTCAGAAATGCAGCTATAACATCTCTATATTTTTATATTTTTATATTTCCATCATTTACATCGTACCTTTTTGTTAATTTTATCACATTATCAAAACTGCTTCCTAATTTTGCGAGGGGATAATGATCTTTTTAGTTTAAAGAAGGGCTAACATCATAGTAACAATGTGATATAGTAACAATGGGATTTTTTCTAAGATGGGGGGTGGCTAAATGCGCAAGTCAAGTATAGTTTTGTTAATTTTGATCTTTTCCATAATAAGTTATGCAAATAGCACGGCAGTGGTTACTGTGGAAGGTTACGGGATGAACAAACAGCAAGCTTTAGACGATGCTTATAGGGTTGCATTGGAGCAAGTCATGGGAGCCTGGATAAAAGCAAAGACAAAGGTTAAAGACATGACGCCTATCGAAGATCTTGTCTTGAGCAGAGTTTCTGGGTATGTAAAGTTGAAAAAAATCATCAGTTACGAATACGATGAAGATATGGAATCTTACAAGGTTGTTGCAGAGGTTGAAGTTGTTGAAGGTGATATAAAAAAGGAGCTTGGTAGCCTATTAGCCGAAGCTGGCAGCCCTTCTGTGGGGCTTATAATAAAAGAGGAATTCTCTCCTAAGGAGGGTAAATGTGGATACAACCTAAGCCCGATGTTCCTTGCAAGTGCAGGTTTGAATGAGATGCTAAGTGAAGAGGGCATACCTGTTCAGGATATAAGTTCTCTTTCTGAATACAATGAGACTTTGAGGAAGAGCGGAGTTTCCAATAAGGACTTGATAAAGGTTTCTCAAGCTGCGGCGAATATTGTTTCATACATTCTATATTTAAAGGCGAATTATTATTCAAGACATGTTGAGGAATACGATGTTTGTTCCATCAGGTTAAATCTTGAAGGGAAACTTGTCAGAGCAGATACGGGAGAAATTGTGAAAGCTTATGCATTTAATGAAGTTATGGCGGGGGGATCACCTGAAGCTGCAATAAACAGAATTTTGAGAAAGGTTGTCCCAAAGATAACTCAAAAGGTAGCGGAGGATATATACACGGATATGGTTGTAAAAGCCTTGTCAGATAGGAATATAAAGGTGAGGTTCGATCTTCCAAACCCCGAATTCATGGGAAGGATAAAAGAATGTGTGATGAATGGATATGTTGATGCTAAAAAGGTGACAGTGGTGAATAAAATGGGCAATTCGATAATACTATCGTTGCTTACATCTGACAGAACGGAAGAGATTTGGGAAAAGTTAAAAGGTATATGCAAAGATTTCAATATGAAGCTTGTTGCTCAATCATCGAACTTCCTTGAAATTGAAGTGAAAAACACTGCGGAAACGCATGAGCTCGGGACAATAATCCTTAAATTCGATTTAAAGAAATTTTCGCTGTTAAAAGCTGTCAAAGCGTGTGTATCCAATATCGAAGGTATCAGAAGTGTAAAAACTATCTCCTACAAGCCGTATACACTTAAGGTGAAAACATCGCTTTCAGTTGAAGATGTCATAGAGCTGATAACAAGTTGTGAAAAGTTTGAGGCGGAAGTTGAAGATATAGCTGAAGATGGGAGCTGGATTCTCTTTGGTGTTAGGTAAAAAATTAAAGGGGGTGTCTCAAGTGATAAGAAGATCCTTAGGAATGCTCCTTGTGGTTTTTATTTCTGTCTTATCTTTCTCCTATATTCAAGTTACAGGGGTTGATGTAAGCCACTATCCACAAGTTATTGTTTTTGCCAATATGGATGTTTCGGATCCTGATAACGCAAACTTCTATGTTGTTGAAGATGGAAACAGGTATAGAGCGGCGCTTTCAGATATCAAGGCTATAATAAAAAAACCAGAGGTGGATTTCATAATTGTATTCGACATTACAGGTAGTATGGAGGATGAGATACAAGGAGTTAAAGCGAAGATAGCAGATTTTGCCGATAGTGTGAAAGATGCTGGGTTTGATTACAGGTTAAGCCTGGTTACTTTCAAGGACAGAATTGTAAAAGGCGATTACGGTTTCACAGAGAATGTGAATTTGTTCAAGAGATGGCTTTCTTCCCTGTCAGCAAGTGGTGGAGGAGACACGCCAGAGGCGGCTCTCGATGCCTTGATGTATGCGATGAAGCTTCCCGCAAGGAGAGATGCAATGAAGGTATTTATTCTCGTTACAGATGCTCCGTATCATTACAAAGGAGATGGAAGCGGTGTGTCGAAGTATGGAGTTGAAGATGTCAGAAAACTTATGGGAAGATTCGGTTTTACGCTTTACTCCATATCCCCTGAAACTGCCAATTATAAGAAATTGGTGAAAGGTCATGGGAAGGTTTACGATATTCATTCGCCGAGAGGAATCTCGTCTATACTTGATCAGATCGCAGAGAGCGTAACCTCTCAAATAGCTATAGTTTATACGACAACAGACGAAAAGCCATCTGGTAAGGAAGTCAACTTCAAGGTGGAAGCGAAATATTGTGGAGAGAAAGGTTCGGGAGTTTATGTTTCTTGTGGGAGTTATGTGGTACCTCCAAGACCTAAGGTAGAGAATTTAACTATAATTGCAGAAGGTAATGCGTTCCCCGATCCGACAAAACCGCAAGCTCAAGCCATACTTATGGCAAGGCAGGCTGCTATTTTGGATGCAAAAAGATCCATCCTTGAAGCCTTGAGTAATGTGAAAATAGACAAAGAGGTAACGATAAAAGATGCGGTTATGACGAGCGAAGAACTGAAAACAGCGGTAAATGGTGTTATTGCAGGAGGGAAGGTTATATATGAGGAGAACGATGAGGAGTGGGGATATATAGTAAAGGTTAGAGTTAGTCTCGAGAAGATATATGACGATATCTTGCACACTACAAAATATGTGCCAAAATGGGATAAGAAGATAGTGGTAGCACGTGGCATTGTGGCTATAAATAAAAAGATAAAGCCCGCTGGAAGAGCTGTCCTTCTTGCAAGAAGAGGGGCTATTGCAGAAGCCCAGGCTAATCTTCTTGCGATGATCAAGGGAATCCATATAGATGCCAAAACGACTGTTGAAGATGAAATGTCAAAAAGTGTCGAACTAACTGCAAAACTCGAGGGAGTTATAAAAGGTGCAGTTGTTATAGATGAGATGAAAAACCATATGAGCTTGAGGGAGATCATGGAGAAGGGGTATTACTGGGTATCGATGGCAGCGCCCATCGACAGTGAAGGTCTGTCTTATTTGCTGAAAAAATATGGACAGAAGCTCAAGGGATCAGGAACCATACTTGATGCTATAACCAGGTCGCCTTCTAAGCCTCCCGTATCGCCTTCCACAAAAGAAAAGAAAGAATACAAGTGGATGATAATAAACGCAAACGGACAAAAGCTGATTGTGACGATGAAAGGTTATATCTTATGTTCAAGAAATGGCAGGGTAGTATACACACCAACCGAAGCGTCGGATGTTTTGCCAATGGATATCCTTCCTACTATGGTCGATGCTACAAATAAACATCCAAACTCTGTTATATACAAGGCGATTAAGGTTGATATATCTAATTCAAAAATATTTGTCGATGCAGATTACGAAACTCTGAAGAGGCTGATTTATGATAAGGGAATTTACAAGCATGGAGGAATTACGATAGTGTCTGACAGTTTGTTAAGCAGCATGGGAGGAGGTGAATAGTAGATGCACCTCAGAAGAGCAGTTGTTGAGAATAATACACTATGGTGGATAGTTGGCGGGGTTGTTCTTTTAAGTTTGATTGGGATCTTCTTTCTGGTTAGAGGCGGAGGTGCTGAGCAATCAACGGCGCAATGTGATCTAACACCACCGCCAGGATATGTGTATGGTATAGGAGACGCTATTGCGAATAGCGAATCTGAAGCAAGGCAAAAAGCAAGAGAAATAGCACTCGACGACTTAATAGGAAAGTTGATAGTTACGGTTCAATCCGAAAAAGAGTTGAATAAGTATATAGTTGCGGTTGAAAATGAGGGAGAAGTGAAAAAGGCAGGAGCTGAATCCCTGAAGGTGAAGGTAAATCTAAAGAGCGTCCTTCAGGTTTCAAATTTTCAAACGAAGGAGTGCATTTTGGAAAGGGGAAAAAGGTATCATATAAAAATAATGGTGTACATGCCCAAAATTTATGCACAAAATCTGGTTCTTGCATATAGCTATTCAAAAGCGATAGAAGAGCTTACCAAAAACAAGCAATATTTTACCGCTTTGAGGTTTTCGCAAAAACTGAAAGAACTTTCTTTAATGCTTCAACCTGTACCATCATCAATAGCAGAAAGTTCGAAGTACATATCAGAAGCAGAAGAAGGTGTGAAGAAAGCAAAATCGATTATGGCAAAGCTTGATGCTTTGGATACATCTACACCAGAGGGGTATATGAAATATCTGGTTTATCTGAACGAGCTTTCAGAAGTCTCTGCGGACATCCCAGATTTTGAAAAATACATGGAGAGAATCAAAAGTTCAAGGGCAGTTACATTCAACCTGGAAGGGCCAAGATATGTGGTAAAGGGTCAGAAAGTTATTTTGAAGTTAAGAACCTCTCCCACTGTTGAGGGCTCTTACAAGATAAAGCTATATTCATCCGGTGGGAACTTCCCAAAGGAAACTTATTTGGAAGATGGTCAGGCTTTGATAGAAGGGTATATAAACGGGGATTCCGCAAGGGTAGAAGCGAACCTTTCCAATGTCGTGATAATAGACTGGAAACCAGACGCTGTATACAGCCCAAACTTGAAAAATGTTGTAAAAGCCCTCCTATCTACCGTAGGTAAGCCTCATGAGAAGGTTATATTCATCCCGAAAAATTGGAAAAGTTGTGATGTGGATGCTGCTGGTTACGCACAGGAAGTTGCAGTTGATTTTGGCTGGAATGTTCTGGATGTTGGAAAGGCAGCAGAGAAATTTGGAAAATTGTTTCCGATGGAAGATTCAGAAATATCAAGTGTTGCAGCTATATATATTGAGGTCAATTCATCAAAAGCCTCGCTTTACGGAGTTAGAAGATCTCAGATAGAAGTTAAAAATTGGAAGCCCAGCACTTGTAAAGGAAAAAGTGCAATTCTTTTTGCGAAAGCTGCTATAATGACAGGAAACTTTGATGCTGTTAAGAGTTATCCAAGCAATTTTATAAGAGCGGTTGCGTACATGATGAACGGGAAATTTGAAAAAGCACTTGTGGAGATTTCAGAAGAAGATGATGAAAAATCACAACTTCTTAAAGCGTATATAAACTATAAGATGGGAAGTTACAAAGATGCAGTATCGCTGGCAAAGAAGGTTGCGGAGGATTACCCTGATGTCGCATATTGGATAATGGCAAGTTCCTTTGCAAAGATAGATGATGCTATGTATCTCTTGAAAGAGATGCGAGATCTTTACAAGGCAACAAAAAAGGTTAAAGACTGCCACCCGGGCTATTACGCTACAGCTGTCCTTCTTGAAAGGTTTGAAAATTACAAAGAAGCTAAAGAATGGATATTGAAAGCACTTGACATAAAACCAGATAATCCAGAATACTTATATGAATATGCCAGAATACTTCACAAGTTAGGGAAGGACGATAAAGCTAAAGAGATTCTAAGAAACCTTTTGAATGAAAGCCTTACGATGTCATTGAAGGAAAAAGTAGAGGACCTGCTAAGCAAGATAAAGTGAATCGCAGCCCCATCTCGGGGCTATTTTCATCGCCTTAAATTGGAGATATCCATGAAAAATTTCAATTTATTCGAGGCTTCCTCGTATTTTGGAGGGTTTATCAAAGCAATGGAAAGCTCCAAAGCGGTTTTTGGATCGTATATCGGAGGTTTTTCTAAGGCTCTGGAAAGGTTTAAAGCAAAGTTCCAATCGATTTCCTGCAACTCCGGTATTACTGTTTCAAGAAAACTTTCTGAATCGAAATTCTCCTTTGTCCTCTCCCTTTCCATAGCATCTTGGATCAACCTTAGAATAACCTTTGCAGCTGATAGCATCTTTGAGCTTCCATAAACAGAAGAGCAAAAAACAATCGTTCTCTTTTCCATTTCCACATAATCTTCTGCCGCAAGAATGTAAAGTGAAAGAAGGTTTAAAAGAGAAGTGCTATCAATATCTGTATCGTACACCGGGACAATCCCCTCTTGCAGTTTTTTGATTCTATTCAAAATCTCCTGTGGAATATCACCTTCATATTCTTCTATGAGTTCAAGGAAGTTTTCTTTCTCCCTTACATCTTCGACAAGCTTTTTTATCTCTTCATTTAGATAACTGGTCATGGTCTTTCTTTCGATGTATTCGATCAAAGATCTTGCATAATCTTCATATTCACCTTTTACATCTCTTAAAAGTTCTATCGCCTCTTTTTTATCTACAAACATCAGAGATCTTGCAAGGTTTACCATTATATTTTGATCATCTTTTTTTATCTCCAAAGCTTTCTTAAGCTTTTCAACTGATTCTTCAAAAAGCCCTAATTCTCTCATAAGTATCCCAAGCTCGTTCAATATCACTGGATCATCCGGGTAGTCCGTTTCAAGAGCTTTTAAAATCTTGAAAGCTTCAAAGAGTTTCCCTCTCTTAGTTAAAGTGTATGAGAGGTTTAAAAGAGCGTCCCTATACTTTGGAAAAATCTCGATAGCCTTTTTAAAGTATTTCTCAGCCTCATCGAACTTTTGAAGTATGTTCATAACAACTCCCAACCTGTTGTAAACATCTGGAAGGTTTTTATCTATCTCTAAAGCTTTCTTGTACATATCTAAAGCTTTTTCGAAGCTGGAAGTTTCCATGTATAGATCCCCAAGTTTTATATATGGAAGGGAAAACTCCGGGTTTGATTCTATCGCCCTCTTGAACATAGTTTGCGCATCTTCATATTCTTTATTCTCAAGATAAAGCTTTCCAAGTTCAAAATAAGACAACGAAAAACTTTCTTGAAGCCCTGAAGCTATTTTTAGTTCAACTTCAGCTAAGTTGTCATTTCCAAGTTTTCTATAGACAAGTCCTTTATAAAAGTGATACCTATAATCTTTCTCGTGTTCCCCCGCCTTTTCGATGTAATCAATCGCCTCTTCATACCTCTGCTCTCTCATCAGTTTTTTAACCTTCTCGTAGTAAAAATAGACAAGGTAACTTTTATAGTAATCTTTATCTCTTCCCACTTGCATCTGGGTCTCAAGACCACGAAGAATCACATCCAGTGGTATATGATCTTTCTCCAGGATTAAAGGAAGATCCTCTGGTCTTACGGGAAGCTTGACAGGTAAATTAAGTTGCTTCGCTTTCTCTGGTTTAAGAGGTAGATATACTAACGCTTTGATTTTTTTCCCGGTACCTTTACTCAATACTTATGAGGAAGGGATAGTGTGGTTGCCCTCCCTCGTACACCTCCATCTCTAAATTGTCATATTTTTCCTCAATTAATTCTTTTATTTTTTCAAGATCCTTTTCCGAAAAATTTTCCCCGGTGAATATCGATATAACTTCTTTCTCATCTACACCAACCTTTCTTAGTGCCGTATCAAGCGCTTTCTTTATATTGAAAGAGTGACCCAAGAGTTTTTTATTTACAAAAACCAAATATTCCCCTTTCTTTATCTTCTCCTTTCCTGCTTTAGAACTTCTCACTGCTTTAGTTATGGATATTGGTATAACATCTTCCTTCGCCTCTTCAAAGATCCTTCTAAGCTCCTCCGCTGTTGATTCTGGATCATAATTTATAAGAGCTGCTAAACACTCTTGTGGGGTGTTCGTCGGAATTACATAAACCTTAACCTCATCAAAATCCTGAGCCGCTTGTCGAGCAGCAAGAACTATGTTAGGGTTGTTTGGAAAAACGAAAACATTGTTTGCATTCACTTTCTCTATCGCTCTCCTTATATCGTGAGTGGAAGGGTTCATAGCTTGTCCACCCTTAACAATCTGGTCAACACCAAGACTTTTCATGATCTTGGATATTCCATCACCGGGAGAAACTGCAACTATTCCAACCTCTTTCCTTTCTTTCACTTCAGAGACGATATGCTCATGTTGGATTTTCATGTTATCTATTTTTGCCTTTACTAATTCACCTTTTTTAAGAAGCTCTTCAAGAACCTGCCCAGGATTGTTCGTATGAACATGTATCTTCACAATATCGTCCTGCGCAACAACGACAACAGAATCTCCTATGGAATTCAAGAAACTTGCAACATCACTGTAGTGCTTTGAAGCGTTTCCATCGTTAACTTTTATAATGTATTCAGTGCAATATTGGAAAGTTAGGTCTTCATAAGCGACCTCTGGTAGCTCTTCTGCAGGAACTGAAGCTATCTCTTCTAAGTTAGCTTCAAGGTCACCAGAAAGCACCGCTTTCATCCCCTGAAAAAGATAGTAGAGTCCCTTTGCACCTGCATCCACCACACCAGCTTCTCTCAGCTTATCAAGCATGGTGGGGCTAACTCTAACCGCTTCATCTGCAACATCAACCATCCAATCAAAAAGTCGATCAAAACTATCAAGCTTCATAGCTTCATCGGATCTTTCGTCCAAGAAACGCACAACTGTGAGCATAGTTCCTTCAACTGGTCTCATTACAGCACTGTAAGCAATTTCTCTTGACTTCTTTAGCATCTTAACAAAATCAGGAACGGTGAGAACCTTCGCTTTCTTTGGTGCCCCCTCGACGAATCCCCTTATAATTTGAGAGAGTATAACGCCAGAATTTCCCCTTGCCCCCATAAGAGTTCCGTCCTTCATAGCTTTCAAAACATTATCGATGTTTTCTTCATCGAGTCTGTCAAGATACTTACAACCTTCCATCATCGTGGAAAGCATATTCGAACCTGTATCACCGTCAGGGACAGGGAAAACATTAAGCGCATCGATCTCGTGTCTGTTTTTAAAAAGGTTTTCAGTTGCTTTTTTGAATAGAGCTTTAAGCATTTTTGCGTCTATTTCTTTGATCACCCTTTCACCTCATTTCACACTGGTTACATACACATTCACTACCACATTGTCAACTCCTCCTAATTCTTTTAATTTGTGAGAAACATTATCGATGATATTCCTCGCGACTTCAGTTATCTTAACTCCAAATTCAATATCAAGAAACAAGTCAACCTGCACTACATCCTCATCCAACTCTTCCACTTTTATCTTCTCCTCTTCCTTGCCAAAGAACTTTGCCAGAAAGGAATCACTTTCTATGTTTACAGGCCCGTAGCTTTCAAGCACGGCAAAATAAACCAACTTCTTTATAGCATGTGGTAAAATCTCCATTTCGCCAATATCCAAAGTTTTTTTCATTATCCCACCTCCTCTATAATGTTAACCTCTGATTTTATTTACCTCATCAAAGTTCAATATATCCATGTAATCACCGTTCATAGCCATTGCATATATGCCCTCTTTCGTCAAATAGCCTACGATATCCTCAGGCATATCAAGTGATGAAACTATTGGTATTATTTTCTTACCTTTATATTCTGGAAAGTATTCAAAGAATTCACCACTTCTCACAAAATCAATAAATTTCCTTATACTTGAAATTCTCGGCGTCACTTTTGTTTCATTTAAGAGAACTTTATCGCCACATACAACCAATGCGTCAAACTCCCTAACCCTGGATTTATCCTTAGGATGTTTTTTCACTATCCTATCAGCTATCATATCAATCTCTTCACAGCCAAAATATTTTTTAGCTATTACAGGCATTGCAGGAACTATTATATCTTCAACCACCGTGCCCATTTTATTAGCAAGTTCGCCCCATCTTCTGTTCATCTCAGATATCATCTTATCAACCTTGTCCTCAAATCTTTCCACTTTATCCTTAAATTCTTTCATCTCTTCTTTCAGCTTTCGTGTGTCTTCTTCAACATTCTCTTTAAATCTTCGGGTGTCCTCCTTTATCTCATCTTTGAATTTTGCCATCTCTTCTTTCAGCTTTCGTGTGTCTTCCTCAACATT
>Ga0256842_1003098_pt1 | contig 11325 bp, 11 predicted proteins | sample 4559240metaG_FD_185973 | JGI IMG/M metagenome (GOLD analysis project Ga0256842, IMG submission 185973) | Hydrothermal vent microbial communities from Guaymas Basin, Mexico - 4559-240 | ecosystem: Environmental > Aquatic > Marine > Hydrothermal vents | place: Mexico: Guaymas Basin | collected...
GCGCTTGAATTCCTTTGCGGCATCAGCGATAGCGCCACCGAAGCGTGGGCCGATAGTGAGCAGTCCGGATGCGAGCGACGATATGATGTCCTTACCTGCCCTTGCAGCGACGATGGCGTTGTGTGCGCCGCTGACCGCCGGACCGTGGTCGGCCGTTATCACAAGCGCAAGCTCGATGAACTTGCGGGCATATTCCGGAAGCTCCTTCTTGAACCAGAGCAGTCCGATGACGCCGCCTATGCCGTAATTCTTCTCAATGACCTCGCTGATGGGCACGCCTGCGTAAAGCAGTTCCTCGCCGCTGTCGTCGGAAATGGTGCAGATGAACTCTTTAGGCTTGCGGATGAGTCCCTTCTTGAGCGCATCGGCATAATCCATCGGCACCTTCGGGGGCTCAAATTCCTCGATCTCAGGTATCTCGCCCTTTGCCTTCAGGTCCTCGAAGACCTCCCGAATCTTCTCGCCGAGGTCGTCAAAGGAGTCAGGGACGATGGCGCCGGCCTCACGGAGCGCCTGATTCTTGGCGTCAGCTGTCTCGCTGGCCGATGTGGCCATTGCACCAGCATGGCCGAACTGCACCTCGGTCGGGAAGACCTTTGCGGATGTGCCCGTGACCCACGCAACAAGCGGTTTCGTGATCTTGCCGGCCTTCAACGCCTCGACAACCTCATACTCCTTGGTTCCGCCCACCTCGCCGAGCATCACCAGCATCTTGATGTCCGGGTTGGCCTCATATCTCAGCAGGTGGTCCAGGAGGGTGGAGCCGGGGTAGCGGTCGCCGCCGATGGCAATGCCTTCAAATGCGCCGTTTGAATTGCGGAACACGATGTTGAACATCTCGTTGAGCATTCCGCCTGAGACGGTGACCAATCCGACCGAGCCGGGGCGGTAGAGCTTGAGCATCAACAGGTTTTCGATCGAGCCGCCGGTGTTTCCGATCCTGAATGCGCCTGCGCGGAGTCCGCCGACGGTGGCCGGGCCGATGATCCACTTGCCCAATTTTTTGGCAAGGGCGGCAAGCTCACGCTCGAACCGTTCAGGGATACCTTCGGCGATAACCGCGATGGTGCGGATGGTATCGTAGAAAAGCGCCTCTTTGGTCACATCGTAGGCCGACCTGAAGGATGCGAAGTTGATGAGGACGTCGGCATGTGGCTTGTGCTCAACGGCGTCCTTGAGCGTCGGGTAAATCGGAATGAGAATCTCGCGGGTGCCGAAAAACACCTTCAGATAGCCCTCTCTGCCCGGTGAGACCACCGCGGCCACCGAGGGCTTCTCGCGGCGCGAAATGTAATCGAAATCCAGCATCCGCTGGATGGCTTTTCTCTGCTCATTGTAGATTATCGCCTGAGTGTCCCTGTCAAACAAAATGTAATCGGGTTTTTTCGTTTTCATGCCGCCTGCTCCTGTGTTTGTCCCTCACCCTCAAGGGCCATCCTGACGATGCGGGTCATGTGAAGCTCAGGGCCATAGACCTCGATGGGCACCCCGATCTCCTCGCCCACTTTCCGCATCAGTTCGAGTCCCTCTTTGTAGTTCGGGCCGCCGCGTCGGACGTAAATCTTCACCTTGTTTTCCCTGAGCTTGTCTGCGTATTCCCTGAGCGCCATGATGATGCCTTTGAACGTCTTGGCGACATCCGTGAAGTTTGCGATGCCTCCGCCGATTATGAGGATTTTGCCCCTCGGATCAGGCTCACGGGTCATCAGGTCAAGGATGGTCTTGGCATATTCGTAAGTAAATTGGGTTGAGGGGTTTCCGCTGTATTCGCCGTAGTTGGCAAGCTCATTGGCGTAGCCGAGGTCGGCGATGGTGTCGGTGTAAATCACGCTGGCGCCGCCGCCCGCCACCATCGTCCATACCCTGCCCTTAGGGTTCAGGATGGTCAGCTTCAGGCTCGCACCGGTCTTTTCGTCCAGTTCCTTGATGTATTTCTCCTCAGGCGTGAGTTCGCGGCCGAAGGGTGCCGGAAATTCGATGTCGCCCCATTTCTTGGCCGCCCAGTATTCGGCACAGTCGTCGAGGCGGGCAACGAGGTCGAGGGGGACGATCTCACCAGAGTCCGTCACAGCGAATGGATTAATCTCCAGAAATGCAAAGAACAGGTCGCGATAGACCTTGTAGAGCGCCCGAATGAACCGCTCGATGCGATCAAGCTCTTCGCCTTCAAGCTGTTTCGATAACGGGGTGCGGATGTCGATGTTATCGATGTCCTCAAGCACGGGCACGTCGATCTGGATCACTTTGTCCCAGTTCGCCTCGATGTCAACGCCGCCGGCGGTGGAAAAGTAGATGTGATCAGCGTCGCGGTCGTCCTTGATGGCAACGTAGTATTCCTTTTCGTGGGGGATGAACGGCTCCACAAGGAAATGGGTCAGCTTGCCCTTCACCTTCCCGATCTGGACCTCTTTGCCCATGTGCTCGTCGATCCATTTCTTCGCTTCGTCGAACGTGGCATTCAGGAGAACCAATCCGTGTTTGCCCCGTTTCCCGAACAGCTGGTCAGGTTTCACCACAAGCCTGTCTTCCTTGAGCCATTTCTCGGTCTCTGCAAGCTTATCCAGTGAGACCTCAGGCGTTACCAGCGCATATTTCCCATGCAATTTGAACTCGCCATCAGAGTATTCAGGGAGCCATCTCGCCAGTATCTTCTTGGCGTGATACTCCCTGATGCCTTTTTGAGCCATTGCTCAGTCTCCTTTTTTGGCAAATTTCTCGCGGATGTAAGCGAGTTTTCCTCCCTTCTTTATGATCTCCACCTCACGAGGGCTCATCTGATGCGTGAGCTCGATGTCAATGCCTTTCGTCCTGTTGTGGAGGATAAGTTTGCCCTCCTCAAGGCCTTCCGTGCTGAGCTCAAGCACATCGCCCTCGTCGATCTTATCGTAGTCCTCGGGGTTCACGAAAAGCAACGGCAGGATGCCGAAGTTGATCAGGTTGGCGTGGTGTATCCTCGCAAAGGATTTCACGATGACCGCCTTGATGCCCAGATACTTGGGTGCAATGGCGGCGTGCTCACGGCTGGAACCCTGACCGTAGTTCTCGCCGCCGACGATGAATCCGCCGCCCTTCTCCTGAGCCTTCTTGTAGAACTTCGGATCGATGACTGAGAAGGTGTATTTGCTGATCTCAGGGATGTTGCTTCTGAGCGGCAGAACCTTTGTGCCGCCGGGCAGGATGTGGTCAGTGGTGATGTTGTCGCCGACCTTGATGAGAACCTCGCCCTCAAGCTTCTCAGGAAGCGGCGGGAAATCGGGCAGAGGCTGGATGTTCGGGCCGCGGATAATCTGCACTTTCTCAGGCTCGTCCGAAGGCGGCAATATCATGGAGTCATCAACGATGAACTTATCGGGCAGTTCAAACTCAGGATACTCGCCCAATTCTCTGGGGTCTCTGAGTTCGCCGAACACAGCGGCGGCGACAGCGGTCTCAGGCGACACGAGATACACCTTTGCGCTCTTTGTGCCTGAGCGGCCGAGGAAGTTGCGGTTGAATGTGCGGATGGAGATGCCGTTAGTCGGAGGTGCCTGTCCCATTCCGATGCATGGGCCACATGCGTTTTCGAGCACGCGCACGCCGGCCTGAATGATGTATTTCATCTCGCCGGTCTCAACGAGATGGAGCACCACCTGACGTGAGCCAGGCGAGAGCGCCATGCTGACATCGGGATGGACTTTGCGGCCCTTAAGCAGGTTGGCCACAATCTTGAGGTCGCGAAGGGATGAGTTGGTGCAACTTCCAACAATTACCTGATCAACTTTGAGGCCCTCCACCTCCTTGACGGGGACGACATTGCCGGGACTGTGCGGCAATGCCACCATTGGTTCAACTTCCGATAGGTCAATTTCGATGACCTCATCGTATTCGGCGTCAGGGTCAGGCTCAAGCGGCACCCATTGGTCGCCACGACCCTGTGCTTCCATGAAGGCCTTTGTCACTTCATCGGACGGGAAGATGGAAGTGGTGGCTCCCGTTTCTGTTCCCATGTTGGTTATTGTGGCGCGTTCGGGCACCGAGAGGGTTTTTACGCCCGGCCCGACATATTCAAAAACCTTGTTGACGCCACCCTTGACGCCCACGCGACGGAGAAGCTCAAGGATGACATCTTTAGCTGAAACGAACGGACGGAGTTTCCCGGTGAGATAGACCTTCACGACCTTCGGCATCTTGAGGTAGAAGGGTTCACCGGCCATTGCGGCTGCCACATCGAGGCCACCTGCGCCTATTGCGAGGCTGCCGATCCCACCAGCGGTCGGCGTGTGGCTGTCGCTCCCCAACAGGGTCTTGCCGGGGACAGCGAAACGCTCCAGGTGGAGCTGATGGCAGATGCCGTTGCCCGGCTTGGAGAAGTAGATGCCGTATTTCGCCGCGACCGACTGGAGATACCTGTGGTCATCGGCATTGCGGAAGTCGGTCTGGAGCGTGTTGTGGTCAACATAGCTCACGCTCAGCTCTGTCTGCACTCTGGGGACACCCATGGCTTCAAATTCGAGGTAGGCCATGGTTCCTGTAGCATCCTGTGTGAGGGTCTGATCGATCTTTATAGCGATCTCCTCCCCCGGCTCAAGCTTGCCTTCAACAAGATGAGCCTGGAGGATCTTCTGTGTAAGATTCATGGTGACAAACCTCCGTTGTGATGTTTGATTTTTCCAAGCATGATCATTCAGATGCCTAATGATAAAAGAATTGGAGATGAAAGGTCAACAGGTATGTGGTTTAAGTCCTTGATTAAACTGAAATTAGATTGCTAAAGCAAAGAGAAAGTTTTTCAATTTAACTCACAAGTCAGTGAAAATCAATAAAAAAACCGGACCCCAACCGGGGCCCGGCACATCCGACAGCAGGAATTGGATACTATTCGGTGGCTGGTTTGCTCAGAGCTGCCCAAAGACCCACAATTGCAACGATGATCCCCACTATCAGATAGTTTGCCTGAGAAGTAGCGGCACCGGTAAAAGCGGATATAAATATCCAGAGTCCGGCAATGACGTTTATCCAGCACATGGATTTTTTGGCCTTTGTGGCGAGGAAGGCAAAGATCACAAGCAAAATTCCAACAATGATGTGGTTCCACATACTGGCAGAATGGCTTGCCGTTATCCCAGAAATGAATGAGGAAATGATAAGCCATACACCGAGCACAAAGTTAATCCAGGCCATAGGTCACCTCCTGTTTTTGGTTAATCTCCAGCCTATGCAAATATTTAATCATTTCTCCCAGCATCCTTTCAGTCTCTTCACGGTTAGCCCTGTATTTCACCCGGTTGCCCAATTTAATGCGGGTAACAAGTCCCGCATTTTCAAGCGTCCTCAGGTGCCGTGAGGCAACCGAAGGTGAAATACCTACTTTCTTAGCAATTTCCCCTACATAAGCATCATTAACGAACAGAATGGAAAGTATTTTCAGTCTCGTTTCATCCGACATTGCTTTCATCATGTTCGCCCATTTTCTCAGCATGGTTACTAATATACACAAATTCGAAAAAATGTCAACACCCGGCGGGAGAGAACTTGAGAAATGGTATCGCCGGGCAAAATGCTTGGGCCACCAAATGTTATGACCTACCATGATGTTCGATTGCTCATATGGGGTTGATGAAACAGAGACACGACTGGCGGTCACCTGCCATCAAATTGCCCGAAAATCTGGAAAGTTATCTGGTCGAGAATTTCAAAAATGACATTAGCTATGGGCTGACATCTGTGGTATAATCGATGGCCTGAAAAGGAGGATAGAAATGGCCAAAAAACTGATTATCATCCTGTTACCGGTTGTGCTTTATGGAAGCGATTTCGGCTATAACTTTTTGAAAATGCCGATGTTGCCGTCTCAGGCTGTTTTCGGGCCATCGCTTGTCGCCACGACCCAGCCCGCATCTTACACGGTTAACCCATCGGCCATCCCTGAGGACAGAGAGGCCGTGCTATCATTGAACTCCTACATCGACGGCATAAAATACGGGCAGATAGCGTTTGCAACTTCGGGCATGGGATTCCACATCAATTTCCTGAACTCAGGGAAAATCCCACGTATAGACGAGGAAGGCGTCTATCAGGGCGATTTTCAGGTCAATTTCATAAATGCAGGCGTGTCCCGTGTGGTGAGCCGTCCCGGCGGCATTCCCATCGGAGTTCAGGGGAACATAACCGTCCAGCAGATTTACAACGACATGTCCGTTGGAGTTACATTTGCAGCAGGGGTAAATTACACGACTACAAAGTTTTTCATGGGCAGGCTGAATCTGGGCGCATCGATTCGGAACGTAGGGGTTGAGGTAAAGAAGTTCAAAAATTCGGGCAGCGTGAAAATGCCGATAGAATTGCAATCAGGGGTTTACTGGGAGGCGACGCCGTCATTCGGCATCGGTGCAGGGCTCGCCTACTCGATAGACTACGGGCCGTCTTTCTCACTGGCCACGTCTTTCAACATTCAGAAATACGTTGTTGCAAGGGTGGGATTCAACTCAAAAGGGCTGAATTACCGTGTGGGAGTCGGGCGTGACATCATTTCCGGGATGAACTTCGGCCTCCACCTCGGCCCGATCAAAAACGTGAGCATAGAATACGGCTATTCGCCTCTCGGAGCGCTCGGAGATGCCCACAGGCTGGAGGTGATTTACAACCTATGAGCAAAGGCCCGATAAAGACCCTTGTCGAGAATCGAAAGGCGCGGTTCGATTACGAAATCCTCGAGACCTTCGAGGCCGGGATCGAACTCAAAGGCAGCGAAGTCAAGTCCATAAGGCAGGGCAAGGTTTCCATCAAAGGCGCTTATGCCGACATTCAGGACGGCGAGGTCTATCTGATAGGAATGCACATAGCTCCCTACGACCCATCCGGTTCTTTCGGCCACGATCCACTCAGGCCCAAAAAGCTCCTGCTTCACAAACGGGAGATCAAAAGGTTGATCGGAAAAGTGAAAGAGCGCGGGCTGACGCTCGTCCCGATAAGGGTCTATCTCAAGGGGCATCTCGTGAAGGTCGAACTGGCGCTTGTCCGGGGCAAACGGAAATATGACAAGCGGGAGGAAATCAAGCGGCGGGAACTGGAACGCGAGGCCAAAGCCGCACTCAAAAGGGCACTATGATATCGACCGTCCTTTACATCGCACTCACTCTGACTTTCAAAACTTACACCGTCCGCTATTCCATGCTCAGGTCCTGGAATCTGGTCACCGTCGATGAGATCGCCTCGACTTTCGGCTTTGACTACAATTTTGCCTCCCGCGGGGTGGTGCTGTCCGACGCTCAGGGCAACCTACTGACGATCGACACGGTCACATCTACCGCAAAGGTCAGGGGGCAGAGCGTCAAATTGCCCGTGATGCTGAAACGAAAGGACATGAAGCGGCTGGCCATTCCCGCCGATTTCTGGGCGCAGTTCATGCGAATCCTCTGGAAAAAGCAAAACCGCTACATCTACTGGGACGTCCTGAACCACTACTTTTTCGAGACCCCTTATGCGCCAAGCATCAAACAGTTCCTGATAACGCACAAATCAGACACCCTCGTTGTGAAGATCAGCCACGAGAGAGGGTTGCTTCCAAAGATTTTCGTGTCCCGTGACACCATCAAAATCTGGATAAAGTCCGGATTCTACGCCGGCCCGTGCTGGATCGAGGGGGACGGGAAAATCTATGAGTTTGCCAGAATAAAGCATTCAAAAGCAGGTGTGGCCTTCAAGTTCCGATTCCTGCGTGACGTGGGCTACAGGATGGGAAGGTTCAACGACACGCTCTCCGTTGTGAAGTTCTATCCTGAAAGCCGAAAGAGGAGCGGTTCCAGGGCATCGAACGTCGCCGGGGTTCGCAGGAGCAGCACCGCTCACACCCGGCCGATAAAGGTCATCGTGATAGACCCGGGCCACGGCGGCAAGGACCCCGGCGCCATAGGCAGGCGCGGGACAAAAGAGAAAGACATCGTCCTTGCGATCGCCAAAAAGCTGAAAAAGGAACTCGAAAAGCGGGGATTCAAGGTCATATTGACCCGATCGCGGGACAAATACCTGTCCCTGAATGAGCGGACGGAGATCGCCAACAACGCCAATGCAGACCTTTTCATTTCCATCCACTGCAACTGGAGCAGGAGCCGCGTGGCAAGCGGCACGGAGGTCTATTTCCTTTCGACCGCAAAAACCACGTGGGAGCGGGTGGTGGCAATGCGGGAGAACGCATCTTTCACCAAATACAACGGGAATGGACACAAAAAACTCGATCCGATAGACGATATCCTGCTGGATATGGCGCAGACCGAGTTCCTTCAGGAATCCGAAGACCTTGCGGGATTCATCCAGAACGGGATAGTCTCAAGGACCGGGCTTTTGAACCGCGGGGTCAGGCAGGCCGGTTTTTACGTCCTTTACGGCGTTTTCATGCCCGCGGTGCTCGTCGAGACCGCCTTTCTGTCCAACCCGGAAGAGGAGCGCAAGCTCAGGTCGTCGGATTTCCAGTGGAAGATAGCGCGTGGCATTGCGGATGGGGTGGTGCGGTTCAAATCGGCTTACAGGAGGTGAACGGGTGACAGAAACCGGAAATCCCGTGATAGGAGTGTTCGATTCAGGCCTCGGCGGACTCACCGTCGTCCGTGAGCTGAGGCGCCAGATACCGTCAAGTTCGATAATTTACCTTGGAGACACCGCCCGTGTTCCTTACGGGACAAAATCCGAGTCAACGATACGCCGTTTTGCCGTTGAAGACACCGAGTTTCTGCTCAGGCGCGGCGTTGACCTGCTCGTCATAGCTTGCCACACGGTTTCAAGCGTTGCCTCCGACTACCTGAAAGCGCTGCATCCGGAACTGAAGATTCTGAGCGTGCTGGAGCCGAGCGTCGAGGCAGCGGTCAGTGTCACGAAGGACAGGAAAATCGGCATCATCGGCACCACCGCAACGGTCAGGAGCGGAAAACACAGGAGCGAAATCCTGAAACATGGGGATTTTGACGTAGTGGAAAAGCCATGTCCCCTTTTCGTGCCGCTTGTTGAAGAAGGCCTTATCGACGGAACCATCCCCGAACTGGTGGCGAAGATGTATCTGGAAGGCCTCAAGGGCCGCATCGACACCCTCGTGCTTGCATGCACCCATTACCCTCTCCTTAAGCCCATCATTCGCAGGGTGATGGGAGAAAACGTGGCACTTGTTGACCCATCTGAGGAGGTGGCAAAAAAAGTCGCCCAGCTCCTCCCGACGCCAGGCGATAAGAAGGGACAACTGCAGGTCTATCTGACGGATATCCCTCCGGGCTACCTCGGGCTCATCGAGCGGTTTTTAGGCGAGCCGCCGGACTCCATCGTCAAAGTCAGCGTCTTCGAATAAATCACATTGCCGGCCGCTCAGGGTAAAATCTCATGAACTCGCTGAAGTCTATCTCCATGCCGCTTACCTTTTCCCTGAATTTTTTAACAAGGAAATGGGTGGCTTTCTGGACATCCTTGAGCTGTTCGGCCTTCTGACGAGCCGCGGAATAACCGCGGTCGTAGGCCTCATCAAGACGGTCGAACTCATACCATTCCATATCACTAACTCCGGCCTTGATGACGACATCGGCAAGGAGCAGCTCAAGTCCGTTGAGCCGTTCGGAGGTTATGCTATCGATTCGAAGCAGTATCTCGAAAGCGGTCCTGAAGTTATTGTGCGGCCGAATGCCCTTGCTGATATCCACTGCTATGACAACGTCCGCGCCCATGGCCATCGCCGGGAGCACCGGGACCTTCTGAGTAGCACCGCCATCAACGAGCACCATATCGTCCAGCGGCACGGGCGGGAAGATGCCCGGGATGGAACCCGTGGCCTGAACTGCTGTCCTGAGACTCCCTCCGACTATCACGATGTCACGCCCTGTCACCAGATCAGTGGCAACGTAACCCGTTTTGATAGGCAAACTTTCGATGTCGATGTCGGGCAAAAGGTCGGATACGGCGCCGGCGATCAGCTCGTCAGAGATGAGGGAACGGTTGACGAACCCTTTGGCCACCATAAAGGTCTCACGCACCGAATGCGCAGCTTTTTTGATACGTGAAGCCTCTTTTTCAACTGAAAAATCTTCGATCTTGAGACTTTTATATTTTTTGGATTCGAGCAGACCTTTAACCTTATCCACAACATTGTCCACCGAGCCGTAGTGGGCGTAAAGTGCAGCGACAAAGCCGCCAGCACTTGTGCCAACGATGAAATCAAACTTTACACCAAGCTCCTCAAGTGCTTTGATGACTCCAAGGTGTGCCCCGCCTCTGGCACCACCGCCTCCAAGTGCAAGTCCTATCTTCATAGTCAAAACCTCCCAATAAGTAATCTGGAAAGAAAATGTATTGGAATCTACCAAAATTTTCAACAAAAAGCAAAAAGTCTCACGCCCTGACCGGATAGCCAATAGCCGGTTCGAGACCATCACCTATTGTGGCAATCAGATGGGATGACTTTGATGTCGGGCGAGACGCCCGACCCACAAAGACGCCCGACCCACAAGGACACCCGACCCACCATAACACCAAACCTACAACCATGCTCAACCCACAAGGACATCCAACCTACCATGACACCATCCACCGGTTTCTGTTCTATACTCCCCTGAGAGAGCAGTCAAAGTGAAAGGTGGAAAATACAAAACATCAGGTGGGACGGCAACATCGGTGGGATGGCCGTCCCCGGCCGTCAATGCCTGCTCAAAATTCAGGGAATAACTGGATTGAAAACCCGGCGGAATTTTTGAGCTACCGCTGACCACAGGTGACCACAGGCACTCATCCCGGAGATCACTTCCCACAAGCACAGTGAGCTTTCAGCACTCGAAAGTATCCGTCAGGGATTCGGGCGACCTTGAACGCCCTGTTGACGCAGATGTGGTGGGATTCGCCTTCCGCCAGAAGCGTCCAGTCGCTGGCACGGAAGACCTCGTATCTGATGCTCAGCTTGCGGCTTTTGACCTCCACAAGCCTCGTCCTCACAACTACTTCCTCGTCATACACGGCCGGAAGGATGTATCTCGCCTTAACGTCAACCACCGTGAAATAGTAGCCGTTGCGCTCAATCTCGCTGTAAGGGACGCCGATCTGGCGCATGAAATCCGAACGCCCCTCCTCGAACCAGACGATGTAAGTGGAATGGTGGACGATGCCCATGGCGTCGGTCTCGGCGTATCTCACCCGAAACCTCGTATCGGTGTAGAAATCGCCCATTTCTTACATCCTTGTTGGCGCCGAGACGCCTATCAGCTCAAGGCCGTTCCTGACAACCACCCAAACGGCCTCGGAAAGGTAAAGCCTTGCACCGGAAAGCGCCTTATCGTCGGGATCGACGATGCGGTGCTTCTGGTAGTAGTTGTGATAGGTGCC
>Ga0256842_1003099_pt1 | contig 11324 bp, 10 predicted proteins | sample 4559240metaG_FD_185973 | JGI IMG/M metagenome (GOLD analysis project Ga0256842, IMG submission 185973) | Hydrothermal vent microbial communities from Guaymas Basin, Mexico - 4559-240 | ecosystem: Environmental > Aquatic > Marine > Hydrothermal vents | place: Mexico: Guaymas Basin | collected...
TAAGACGGTATTGTAAAATCCGTCATATGTTGTTTTATTTACTATGAAATCGTTATCTAACGGCTTGAGTTCACTGACTATTTCAGCGCCTTTTGTGCCTTTTACGCAATGTTTGGGCCATATTTCAAACTCTTTGTCATTTTCCTGATGAGAATCACAGACATATATTATAGAATCACCGATACTTCGAGCATTATCAATAAGTTCCCGGATATTTGGTATAATTTTTTTGTTCTCATCAACCTTTAAAGGTGCATCATCGAGTGTAAAATCATTCAGCATATCCACTACAATTACCGCTCTTTTCATACTACCACCTTAAAATAGAACTCTTTAATTTTACCAATTTTTCCAAGATATGCAAAATTATATCGTTTAAATGAAAAAATATTTAATTTATGTGTGATATTCTGCATTGATTTTTACATAATTATAGCTTATGTCGCTAAACCACATATTGTAGGTACAGGCTCCTACACCTAAATCTATCAAGATTTCTATTTCTTCATTTTTCATATATTCTTGAAGCACCTTTTTGTCAAAATTTGTGCTTTTTCCTTTACTAAAAACAAGGTTATCACCTATAAACATATTTAATTTCTGCACATCAAGATGTTCAAAAGAATACCCTGCGGCATCCAAAATCCTACCCCAGTTCGGATCTTGACCGAATAACGCCGTTTTCACGAGTAGAGAGTTAGATACCCCCCTTGCAATCTTTTCTGCGTCTTTTTCTTTTATAGCACCTACAACTACAATCTCAGCTATTTTTGTTGCACCTTCACCGTCTTTAACAATCATTTTTGCAAGATTTGTGCAGACATTAGTCAAATTATCCTCGAAAAATCGGTATAGTTCGTTTTCATCTACAATTTTGTCATTTTTGGCTTCTTGGGTTGACATTATAAATACCGTATCATTTGTTGACATATCTCCATCTACGCTAATTCTGTTAAACGAATGATTTACAGCATACAACAAGGCACTATCCAGCATTTTTTGAGAAATTTTAATATCGGTTACTATAAATGAAAGCATCGTACCCATATTGGGATGTATCATACCGGCACCTTTGACAACAGCACCTATATTAAACCTTGTTCCTAAAAAACTACATTCCAATGCGTACTGCTTTTTCACCGTATCGGTTGTCATTATAGACTCTGCAAACAGATCAGAGCTATTATCCGTTTGGGATATTAACTTATCCAAAGAAGCGTTAATCTTCTCATAGGGTAAATCTTCCCCTATAATGCCGGTTGAAGCCACGAAAATTTGATTTTTGTCTATGTTCAATTTACCGGATAAAGAGGTTGTCACGGCATCAATGGCTTCAAAACCATTTGAATTACACGCATTGGCGTTGCCGCTGTTTACTATTACGGCTTTTATGTTTCTGTTTTCTTTTAAAAGTTCAATGTCGTATAAAACACAAGCCGCTTTAACACTATTTTTTGTAAATACTGCAGACGAAACAGTATCCTTATCTGTATATATTAATCCGACATCAACATCTTTGCGAGTAAGATTTGCACTTGTCGCAAATATTTTGACCGATTTAACTATGTTTAAGGCTTTATCCGATTTTTTAGCTATCATGGATAATATGAAAGAAGTTCCAGCCCTTCTTCCTCGTTTAAATTAAACATTATATTCATATTTTGCACGGCTTGACCGCTCGCACCCTTTATTAAATTATCTATGGCACTAACCATTATCAGTCTATTATTTTCTTCATCTATTTCAATACCTATGTCGCAGAAATTGCTTCCCCTTACACTGTTTAAAGAAGGTAGCTCTTTCTTGATTCTCACAAAAAACTCATTTTTATAAAACCGCTTGCAAATATCAAAAACTTCATCTTTCTCTATCGATTTATTTAGCTTAGCATAAACAGTTGACAATATGCCCCTTTGCAGTGGCAAAAGATGGGGTGAAAATGTTATTTTAACGCCATCGGAGATTGATGAGAGCACCTCTTCTACTTCCGGCGTGTGTCTGTGTTTTGCTACTGAGTACGCCTTAAAGTTCTCATTAACCTCGCAAAACTGCAGATTTGATTTAACGCCTCTTCCCGCTCCGCTTACGCCACTTGCGGAGTCTGCAATAATAGATTTTTTATCTATATAGTCCAGGATAGGGGAAAGTGGCAGTATAATACTTGTTGCATAACACCCCGGATTTGCTATTAAGTTTGATTTTGCTATTTTTTCTTTATTAAGTTCAGGCAACCCGTAAACCGCTTTCTTAAGTAAATCGGCGGCTGTGTGTTTTTTGTTGTACCATTTTTCATATACATCTACTGAAGACAGTCTAAAATCTGCGCTTAAATCTATAATTCTCACGCTTCCGTATAAATTTTTTGCAATCTCCATAGAAATCGTATGCGGAAGAGCAAGAAAAACAACATCCAAAGATTTTATCTTTTCCGTGTCTATCTCTTCAATTTTTGTATCGAATATGTTTGAAAATTGAGGGTATATATCTGTTAAATTTTTACCGTTTTCACTTCTTGACGATATATATTCTACTTGGATAAACCTATGTTTTAAGAGTATTTTTAAAAGTTCTAAACCTGCGAATCCCGTGATGCCTACAATTCCGACTTTTATCATAAAGGTTAAAAGGTCGCACAAAAGAGTGCGACTTAAATAGTATTTATCTCTTTGACCACTGGAAGGACTTTCTCGCCTTCTTTCTTCCGTATTTCTTTCTTTCTTTTACCCTTGAGTCCCTACTCAAAAGACCAAGAGGTTTTAGTTTCCCTCTCAGCGAAGCATCGTACTCGGTTAAAGCCTTTGAAATTCCGTGCCTCAACGCCTCAGCCTGAGCCATAATCCCGCTTCCTTTCACGGTAGCAAATACATCAAGCTTGCCGGTTAAATCGGCAACACTAATAGGATATTGAACCTTTAATTTTGCCTCATCCAATCCGCCAAAATATTCCTCAAGACTTTTTTTATTTACCGTTATAGAGCCGTTGCCCTGATAGACCCAAACCCTTGCTACAGCTGTTTTCCTTTTTCCGGTTGCGTAAAATTTATCCATTTAACACCTCTAAATTTCTATTTTAGTCGGATTTTGAGCAGTATGAGGATGCTCGCTATCCGCATAAACTTTTAATTTCTTAATTAACTGGCTCGAAAGTTTATTTTTTGGCAACATACCCTTTACAGCGTGCTCAATAACCCTCTCAGGTGATTTTTCAAGCATATCTTTAGCCGATACAGACTTGATACTTCCTATATATCCGCTATGTCTATAATACTGTTTTTGTTCAAGTTTGTTGCCTGTGAGTTTTACATCCTTAGCGTTTATCACAACTACGAATCCACCCAAGTCGGTGTTGGGCGTAAAAGTAGGTTTATCTTTGCCTCTTAAAATATCTGCTATTTTTGTAGCCATTCTTCCAAGTGTTTTGCCCTTAGCATCAACCAAATACCACGGCCTGCTATCGGGTTCAAATTGTCCCATAAAAGTTTTCATTTCTCAAACCTCTCTTCTTACTCAAATCTTAAAAAAGCAGTTTCTTTTATACTTTAGTTATGTTAGAGTGTCAAGCAATTTGTAGCAAATTTCCGCATAAAGTTAAAAATTTACCAAAAAACAGTTAAAACGGGAGGCAGAATAAGATGAAGAGACTATTGCGATAATATTTCTTATTAAATTTAATATTGAGAATCTAAATCTCAGATAAAAAGATAAAGTTAAAACTATTCGGCTGTTTTATACTTGGTTTATCTATTTTTTTCACCGTCAAAAATGAATTTACTCTTGACAATATACATTGAAAATGGTAACAAATCAATCCAGTTTGGGCGTATAGCTCAGGGGGAGAGCGCTTGCTTGACGTGCAAGAGGTCGATGGTTCGAAACCTTCTACGCCCACCATTTTGGTTGAATTTATTGAGGTAAGTTATGAAATTGAGTAGCGGAACGAATTTATTAAAATTTGCAAAAGACAAAAAGATGAAAGAGGTTTTGGCTGTTGAAATAGACGGCAAAATATATGACCTTAATCACACCCTTGATAAGGATAGTGAAGTTAAATTTATAGATGTTAATACAAAAAAGGGTTTGGAGATTTTAAGACATTCCGCAGCACACATTATGGCACAGGCTGTATCACACATCTTTAAAGATGCAAAATTCTCTATCGGTCCTGCTATAGAAAACGGGTTTTATTACGATATGGACTTAGGAAGAACCCTAAACGAAGACGACCTTAAAAATATAGAAAAAGAGATGAAAAAAATCGTTTCCGCAAATTACCCATTTTCAAGAAGAGAGTTAAAGAAACAGGAAGCATTGGAATATTTTAAAAATAAAGGCGATGAATACAAGGTAGAAATCATAGAAAGCATAGATGATGATGTTGTCAGTTTTTACACTCAGGGTGATTTTACGGATTTTTGCAGAGGTCCCCACATACCGTCAACAATATACCTTAAAAATTTCAAACTTTTGAGTGTTGCCGGTGCATATTTCAGGGGTGACGAAAAAAGACCGATGCTACAAAGAATATACGGAACCGCCTTTGCAACCAAAGAAGAGCTTGACGAATACCTTAATTTCTTAAAAGAGGTTAAAAAAAGAGACCACAGAAAACTCGGAACAGAGCTTGAGCTTTTTAGCATTGAGGACGAGGTTGGAGCCGGATTCGTTATATGGCATCCCAAGGGTGCTATGTTAAGAGACATAATAGAAAATTTTGAAAGAACCGAGCATATAAAAAGAGGCTATGAGTTTGTTAAAGGCCCTGAGATTCTAAGAACAGATCTCTGGAAACAGAGCGGTCACTTTGACCACTACAGAGAAAATATGTATTTCACCGAAATAGACAAGCAGAGCTTCGGCATAAAACCTATGAATTGTTTGGGCCATATTGAGGTTTATAAATCAAGAAAAAGAAGCTATAAAGAGCTACCTAAGAGATATTTTGAGCTTGGTGTAGTTCACAGACATGAAAAAAGCGGCGTGCTTCACGGACTTTTAAGGGTAAGAGAATTTACACAGGACGATGCCCATATTTTTTGTATGCAAAAGCAGCTTAACGACGAAATAATCGGCGTCTTGGATTTTGTAAGAGATGCTATGGAAATTTTTGGATTTGATTATACACTTGAAATATCAACAAGACCAAAGAACTCAATAGGTAGTGACGAAGAATGGAATCTTGCCACAAATGCATTGATAAATGCACTAAATAACACAAATAGAGAATATGAAATAAATGAAGGAGACGGAGCGTTCTACGGTCCTAAAATAGATGTAAAGATAAAGGATGCCCTTGGAAGAAGCTGGCAATGCGCTACAATACAGTGCGATTTTACACTTCCTGAGAGATTTAATCTCTCTTATATTGATGACAACGGAAAAGAAAAAAGACCGGTTATGATTCACAGGGTTATATTGGGTTCAATTGAGCGCTTTATTGCCGTTCTAATAGAAAATTATGCAGGAGATTTTCCCTTATGGCTCGCACCTGTTCAGGTAAGAGTCATACCTATTTCTCAAAAACATGAAGAATATGCAGAAAACATACACAACAAAATGATAGCAACCGGAATACGCTCTGAGCTTGAAAAAAGGAACGAAACCTTATCAAAAAAAATAAGACTGGCAGAAAACGATAAAATTCCGTATACTGTTGTTGTTGGGGATAAGGAGAAAGAGAGCAATACGGTTTCCGTGAGAAAGAGAAAACAGGGTAATATGGGAAGTTTTGTTATAGATGATTTTATTTCCACATTAAAAAATGAAACATCATCCAGGAGGTGATATATAAGTAAGGATTTTAGAAAAAAGGAGTTACCGCCAATAAATGAGAATATAAAGGCAAGTAAGGTAAGGTTGATTGGCGAAAACGGAGAACAGGTAGGTGTTGTAGATTATCAAACGGCTCTCTTGCGAGCACAAAATATAGGTCTTGATTTGGTTATGGTAAGTCCCAATACCGATCCGATTGTCTGTAAGATAATGGATTACGGGAAGTATCATTACGATAAACAGAAAAAGGATCAAAAAAATAAGAGGGCTCAAAAGGTTATTAAAGTAAAGGAGCTCAAACTCAGACCTCGCATTGCCGATAACGATTACAACACAAAAATCAATAAAGCCAAAAAGTTTTTATCTGAACAAAACAAGGTCAAGTTCAATGTTTTTTTCAGAGGAAGAGAGTTTGACAAAAAAGAGCTTATAAATAATCTTATAGAAAGAATTAAACTTGACTTGGAAGAATACGGCACTATAGAAGGCAAACCTGATTATCAGGGTAGGAGAATGTCTTTTTCTTTTATGCCTATTAAATAAACGGAGGACTCAATGAAGTTAAAAACAAGAAGAGCTGCCGCTAAACGCTTTTCGCGTACGGCAAACGGATTTATGAAATCTTTTAAGGGCGGTAAAAGCCATCTGCTCTCTTCTAAAAACAGAAAGAGAAAGAGAAATCTTAAAAAGGTAAATGTAATAAAAAGCGGAAAGGTATTTCAAAATTTAAGCAGATTGATGCCTTATAAGTAATCAGGAGGAATAAATTGAGAGTTAAGAGCGGATATACAAGGAGAAGAAGACACAAGAAAATATTGAACCTCGCAAAGGGGTTCTATCAAAGACGACACTCAACATTTAAAAACGCAGAAGAGAGTGTAAGAAAAGCGTTAACTTATGCTTATAGAGACAGGAAAGCAAAGAAAAGAGATTTTAGAAGATTATGGATCACAAGAATCAATGCTGCAGTCAGAGCAGAGGGCTTAAGCTACAGTAAATTTATGCATCTTCTAAAAGAGAAAGGCATTGATTTGAACAGAAAAGTGCTTAGTGAACTTGCAATTAATCAGCCTGAAGAATTTCAAAATTTGATAAAAAGCGTACAATAATAAAAGCCTTTTAAGTTTTTTAAAGATGCGAAAGAGTACTTAATTTTGAGTATTTTTTCGCATTTTTTTTAGTTTGGAGGAACAATGAATTCCATAAAAAAAGAGTTTGATTCTCTTGTTAAAAGCGTAGAAGATAAAGAAAGTCTTAAACAACTAAAATCTTCTTTTGTAGGTAAAAAAGGCAAAATAACACATTTTTTCAAGCAGATGAACGGATTGCCTGATGTAAGCAAAAGGGAGTTTGGAAGAAAAATAAATGAGTTAAAAGGCTACATTGAAGATGAAATAAGAAAAAAATCTCAAGAAATAGATAAATTTGTAAAACAGAGAGCTCTTGAGCAGGAACTTATAGATATAAGTCTTCCGGCAAGGATAAATAAATTTGGTGCTGTCCATCCGATAACTAAGACAATAATAGAAATTGAAAATATATTTCAGTCTTTGGGGTTTAATGTTGAAATAGGTCCTGAGATAGAATACGATAAATATAACTTTGAAATGCTCAATATACCAAAAGAGCATCCGGCAAGGGATATGCAGGATACCTTTTATGTAAACGATAATGTGTTGCTGAGAACACACACATCTCCAACACAAATTCGAATTATGAAGGATACTCCACCGCCTGTAATGTTTGTATCACCGGGTAAAGTTTACAGGAGAGACTCCGATATTACACATTCTCCTATGTTTCACCAGATAGAGGGTCTACTTATAGATAAAAATATACGATTTTCCGATTTAAAGGGTGTTTTGATACAATTTTTGCAAATGTTTTTCGGTGATGTTCCGGTAAGGTTCAGGCCAAGTTATTTCCCTTTTACCGAGCCTTCTGCAGAGGTTGATATAGGTTGCATAATGTGCAAAGGCAAAGGATGTAGGGTTTGCTCTCATACCGGCTTTTTAGAGGTCTTGGGATGTGGAATGGTGCACCCTAATGTGTTGGCGAATGTAGAATACGGCAAGGAGTATAACGGTTTCGCATTCGGGTTGGGAATAGAGAGATTTGCTATGTTGAAATACGGAATTGATAATATAAAGTTATTCTTTGAAAATGACATAAGGTTTTTAAATCAATTTTCTTATATGGCGGGTAAAACACTATGATAGTTTCATATAATTGGCTTAAAGAATTTATAGACATAGAGTGCTCGGTTAGTGAATTAGCTGATAAGATAACTATGGCGGGACTTGAAGTTGATTCCGTTAAAAAAATAGAAACCTACGATGCCGTGATTGGACAAATTGCCAAAATTACAAGCAAAAACGGTTTGAATATTTACAAGGTTGATACGGGAAACGGCTTCACTGAAATAGTTTCAACGGGAAAAAGATTAAATGTAAATGATAAAATTGCTTTTGTTGAAAACGGTAAAAAATTTAAAGATACGATAATAAAATCGAAGGAATTCGGAGAATTTAAAAGTAACGGTGTTATTTTATCAGCTTACGATTTTGGTATGGATGCTCCGTCTGACGAAGGTCTTGTTCTTGAAGAAACAGCCAAAAACGGTGCAAAATTGAACAGCATAGACGAATTCAATGACTACCTGATAGAGATAGAATTTACACCGAATAGAGCGGATGCTTTAAGTATACTTGGCGTTGCAAGGGATATTAAGGCTTTAACAAAAAAGGAACTTAAATATCCGAATAAAGATTTCAAAACAAATGGTAAAAAAATAGAAGACATTATATCTGCAAAAATTGAAAACTATGCAAATTGCCCAAGATATACCCTCGCAGCTGTCGACATAAAAGTAAAGCCCTCGCCGTTTTTTATTAAAATGAGACTTCTAAAAAGTGGCATAAGACCTATAAATAACATTGTAGATATAACAAATTATGTACTTATGGCATTTGGTCAGCCTATGCACGCTTTTGATGCTGACAAAATAGATGGCTCTATTACAATCAGAAATGCACAAATTCAAGAAAAAATAACGGCACTTGATTCGAAGGAGTATGAACTTGACGAGGATATGCTGGTCATATCCGATGATAAAAAAGCAATAGCAATAGCCGGCGTTATGGGTGGAGAAGAATCGAGTATTTCCGATAAAACCACAACAATACTACTTGAAAGTGCCCATTTTAATCCCACAAGCGTAAGGCTTACGGCAAGAAAACTGAAACTTCATACAGAGGCTTCTCATCGTTTTGAAAGGGGTGTTGACCCCAATCTGTGTATAGATGCAACTTCATATGCACTAAAACTATTAAGTTTGTATGCCGATGCAAAAATTTATGAAGGAATTATAGATTTAAAAGAACACTCCTTTGAAAGTAAAAAAATAATCTGCAAATATAGCGGAATAAATAAACTTTTAGGTTCTAATTTTAACAAAGATGAAATTTTTGAAGTTATGCAGAATCTTCAGTTTAAACCACAGAATCAAGATAACGACAGTTTTATCGTTTATGCGCCTACATACCGTTTTGATATGGAAAATGAAGCCGATGTAGCGGAAGAGGTTGCAAGAATAATGGGATACGGCAATATAACAGCAACAATGCCCGTTGTAAGCGTCTCTTTTAAAGAGGAAAACAAAATTAACTCCTATCAGAAAAGGGTTGCAGAAGCACTATCCTATATGGGTATGTTTGAAGTAATCAACTACTCTTTTACGGAGAGCAGTAGATTAAAACTATTTGACAAAGATGAAGATAAATTTGTCTATCTTAAAAATCCTTTAATAGAAAATCAAAGTGTTATGAGAACAACGATTGCCTGCGGATTGATGGATAATCTCGTGTTTAATATCAACAAAGGTGCAAAAACGGTTCCCATATTTGAATTTGGTAGGGTGTTTTTTAAGGATAAGGATTATGTAAAAGAATCCTACAAAATAGGATTTCTGATGTGGGGCAATACGCCCTTAAATTGGTTTGAAAAAGAGAGATTTTATGATTTTTATGACATAAAAGGCGTAAGTGAAGCTATTGCCGGCATTTCCAACTCTTCTTTTATATATAAGCGCTCAGAAAAAGAATTTTTACATCCGAAAAGAAGTGCAGATCTATTCTTGCAAAATGAAAATCTCGGATATATAGGTGAGTTACATCCGGATTTGTACGAAGTTTTCGGCATAAAATTTGACAGAAAGAAAAGAATACTGATTGGTGAATTGAGTGCAGGATGTTTAATTGAGCGATTAAACAATATCAATATGTATAAAAAAATACCTAAGATTCCTACGGTTACAAGGGATTTGGCGGTGGTTGCAGATAAAGATATAGATGTGCAGGATATAATATCCACCATAAAAAACAATGAAAATATTTACAGCGCAACACTTTTTGATGTTTACGATCAATTAAAGGAAAAGAACAAGAAAAGTTTGGCTTTTAGACTTATTTTAAAGAACAACTCCGACTCAACCTTTAAAGATACCGAAATAGATGAGATAGTAAATTCCGTGTATAACGAGATAGAAAATAAATTTAATGTAAAATTGAGGGGATAATATGTCGTATAAAGATACTCTTTTGCTGCCCAATACAGCATTTCCTATGAAGGCAAATCTATCAAATAAAGAACCTGAAATGCTTAAAAAATGGGAAGAAAATAATATATATGAAAAAATAGTAAAAGATAAAGAGGGAAACAGTAAATTTGTTCTACATGACGGACCGCCCTATGCAAACGGTCATATCCATATGGGGCATGTGCTAAACAAAGTTCTAAAAGATATAATTATAAAATCAAGAACTATGATGGGATATCAGTCTCCATATGTTCCGGGTTGGGATTGCCACGGTTTGCCTATTGAACACAATATAGAAAAGGAGATAGGCAAAAAAAAGAAAAATTTGATGGATAAAAGCGATTTTAGAAAGCTTTGCAGAGAGTATGCAACAAAGTTTGTAGATGTACAAAAAGAAGAATTCAAGCGCTTGGGCGTATTTGGATATTGGGATACGCCATATTTAACTATGAATCATCGATACGAAGCTGATACCCTAAGAGAACTTGGGAAATTTGTAGATAAAGAACTCCTGTATAAACAAAAGAAGCCTGTCTATTGGTGTCCTTCATGCAAAACTGCACTTGCTTTGGCAGAGGTTGAGTATCAGGATGATGAAAGCGATTCAATATATGTAAAATTTGATTTTATTAGTGATTTGTCTTCAGAAGATAAATTGTTTCTCGGAAAAGCCGTATCCGCCATAATATGGACAACTACACCATGGACAATACCTGCCAATATGGCAGTTGCCGTTAATCCTGAAATTGAGTATGCATTTGTTCAAATTGCAGAAAGGGAAATATACCTTGTTGCCTTGAAACTTGTAGAAGATTTAATGAAAAAGTTTTCCATTGAAAAATACGAAATTGTAAAAACAATAAAAGGCAAAGAGCTTGAGGATTTAATTCTTGCTCACCCCATATACGAAAGAGAATCAAGAATTATACTCGGAGACCATGTAACTCTTGAGGCAGGA
>Ga0256842_1003101_pt1 | contig 11318 bp, 10 predicted proteins | sample 4559240metaG_FD_185973 | JGI IMG/M metagenome (GOLD analysis project Ga0256842, IMG submission 185973) | Hydrothermal vent microbial communities from Guaymas Basin, Mexico - 4559-240 | ecosystem: Environmental > Aquatic > Marine > Hydrothermal vents | place: Mexico: Guaymas Basin | collected...
TTCTATAAAATGTTTCAATTCAATAGATGAACTTACTAAAGTAAAAGGTATTGGTAAAGCTACAATAACTAAAAACAAAGATAATCTAAAAATAAGTGAATGTAAAAAATAATATGAAATTTTTAGATATAAAAACAGATTATGCTTTCAAAAAAGTATTTGGAAGTGAGAACTCAAAAGATATACTTTTAAGTTTTTTAAACTCCATACTAGAGATAAATATAGTAGATTTAACCATAGAAGACCCATACAATGTACCAAAACTACAAGGTATGAAAGATACAGCAGTAGATGTAAAAGCGACATTAGATGATGATACAAAAGTCATCATAGAGATGCAAATCCTTAACCATGATGGATTTGAGAGTCGCATACTTTACAATACTGCAAAAAATTATGCAAACCAACTAGATGCAGGAGATAAATACCATCTACTAAATCCAGTAATAGCATTAACCATAGTAAACTTTAAAATGTTTGAATTTGAAAAATACAAATCAAGCTTTAAACTACTAGAAAAAGATAACTTTACAAAATATAAAGATGATATAGAGTTAGTATTTATAGAACTACCTAAGATAAATAAAGAACTAGAAGAATGTGAAAATATAGAAGAAAAATGGTTATATTTCATAAAAAATGCAAGAAAATTAGACCTAATTCCAAAAGATATAGATAAAGAGTTAGAAAAAGCATTTAAAATAGCTAGTACAGCAAATATGACTAAAGATGAGATAAACTTACAAGAAAAAAGAGAAGAATTTTTGTTTATACAAAAAAATTCTATTGAAAAAGCTAAAAGAGATGGTGAAAATCAAGGTAGAGAAGAGGGCTTACGAGATGGTAAACAAGAAGAAAAAATTGCTATAGCAAAAAATGCCATACAACAAGGCTTAGACAATAAAACTACATCTCTTATAACTAATCTTAGTGAAGAGTTTATCGAAGAGTTGAGAAATAAGGAAAATAATTAAAATGAAGATGTTGATTTTAGAGGTAGTGAAAGTTCTGTTGTTAAAGCATTAACAGCTGATAATAAAGATTAAATATATAAGTATTCTAAAATTTACAAAAGGTGAAATTGATGTATAAAATAGCCATAGCAGGTACAGGGTATGTAGGACTTTCAAATGGTATGCTTTTAGCACAGCATAACGAAGTGGTAGCACTAGATATCATCCCAGAGAAAGTGGAGATGTTACAAAATAAGTTATCTCCTATAGAAGATAAAGAGATAAGCGAGTTTTTAAAAAGAGATGATATTGACTTTAGAGCTACACTAGATAAAGAAGAAGCTTATAAAGATGCTGATTTTATCATCATATCAACCCCTACAGATTATGACCCAAAAACTAACTACTTTAACACAAAAAGCATAGAGTATGTTATAGCAGATGTATTAGAGATAAACCCAACTGCAACTATGGTTATCAAATCAACAGTACCAGTAGGATATACAAAAAGTGTAAATGAGAAGTTTAACACTACAAATATTATATTTTCTCCTGAATTTTTAAGAGAAGGTTCTGCCCTATTTGACAACTTAAACCCAAGCCGTATAATAGTAGGTGAGAAAAGCGAAAGAGCTAAGATATTTGTATCACTACTAGAACAAGGTGCTACAAAAGAAAATATTGATATAGTTTTTACAGATAGTACTGAAGCAGAAGCTATTAAACTATTTGCAAATACATACTTAGCTATGAGAGTAGCATATTTTAATGAGCTTGATTCTTATGCTCAAACTCATGGACTTGATACAAAGCAGATAATTGAAGGTGTTGGACTAGATCCAAGGATTGGAACACATTATAATAACCCTAGCTTTGGATATGGTGGATATTGTTTACCAAAAGATACAAAACAATTACTAGCAAACTATAGTGAAGTGCCTTCAAATATGATAGAAGCTATAGTAAAAGCAAATAGCACTAGAAAAGACTTTATAGCAGATAGTATTTTAGCTCGTAAGCCTAAAGTTGTTGGAATATATCGTTTAACCATGAAAAGTGGAAGTGATAACTTTAGAAGTAGTGCTATACAAGGTATCATGAAAAGAATCAAAGCCAAAGGTATAGAAGTAGTTATCTATGAACCATGTATGAAAGAGGATAGTTTTTTTAATAGTCGTGTTATAAAAGATTTAGAAGAGTTCAAACAAATAAGTGATGTGATAGTTACAAATAGATTAGAAGATAATATACTTGATGTTAAAGATAAAGTATATACTAGAGATATATTTAATAGTGATAGTTAAGGAATAGTATAAATGACAGCTATAAGAAATTTTACAAAAGTAAAAGACTGTATGATAAATATTAAATTACCTGAAGAGTTTGAAGATCAAGAGGTGGAAGTGATCATTATGCCAAAAGAGGAAGAATATAAGTTTTGGAGTGATGAAGAGATAGATAATATTGGTAAAATTGGTTTTATATCATCAAGTTTTGATGACGATGATGAGGATTACAGTAAATGGTAGGAAGTATTTATTTATCTAAAATATATTTTACTGATTTAAGTAACTATAAAATTCGACCAGTATTAGTAATAAAAGAATTAGATGAAGAAGATGTTATATGTTTACAATTGTCGTCAAAAGATAAGAAAGATAGAATTAGTATATCAAATAACAATTTGATTGATGGAAAAATACACAAAGACTCTATTATAATAATTCTTAAGAATTTTACTATACATAAATCAACTTTGATAAAATATATTGGTAAGATTAGTGATGATAAATTAAATATAGTTTTTAAAACTTTTTGTGAAGATTTAGGATGTAATAAATGAAAATATTAGTAACAGGAACAGCAGGATTTATAGGTAGTCATTTAGCAATTAGACTGTTAGATAGAGGTGATGAAGTAGTGGGTCTTGATAATATCAATGATTATTATGACCAAAATGTAAAATATGGAAGACTTCAAAGAGGTGGTATCATAGAAAATATTGAAGATGGTAAAGATATAGAGTTTAATAAACTACTTACTTCTAAAACTATTCCAAACTATAAATTTATCCGTATGAATTTAGAAGATAAAGATGCAATGATGAAGCTTTTTGAAAATGAAAAGTTTGATGCAGTATGTAATTTAGCAGCTCAAGCAGGAGTAAGATATAGTTTAACAAATCCTGATGCTTATATGAATAGCAATATTATAGGATTTATGAATATACTTGAAGCTTGTAGGCATCATAATGTAAAAAATCTATCTTATGCAAGTAGTAGTAGCGTATATGGACTAAATGAAGAGTTACCATTTTCAACTGAACATAATGTAGATCATCCTATTTCACTTTATGCAGCAAGTAAAAAATCAAATGAATTAATGGCTCATACATATTCACATCTTTTTGGTATTAGCACTACAGGACTTAGATTTTTTACAGTATATGGTCCATGGGGAAGACCTGATATGGCACTATTCCTTTTCACTAAAGCAGCTCTTGAAGGTAATACTATAGATGTATTTAACAATGGAGATATGCTAAGAGATTTTACATATATAGATGATATAGTTGAAGGGATAGTTAGAGTTATAGACAATCCAGCTTCAAAAGATAAAGATTGGAATGGAAAGACTGGAAGAGTATCTACTTCGTCGGCACCATATAAAGTATATAATATAGGAAATAACAATCCAGTAAAACTAATGGATTTTATAATTGCTATTGAAAATAAACTTGGTAAAAAGATAGATAAAAACTTCCTACCACTTCAAGCAGGAGACGTACCAGCTACATTTGCAGATGTTACAGATCTAATAGAAGATTTAGACTATAAACCCCAAACTCCTGTGCAAGATGGGATAAATCAATTTGTAGATTGGTATTTGGATTTCTTCCAAATCAACAAAAAACAATATTAAGGAAAAAAATGCAAAATAAAAAATTATCAACTATCAATTCTAAATTATCAATTGCTGTTATAGGCTTAGGATATGTAGGGCTTCCATTAGCTCATGCATTTAGTTTTAAGTATGAAGTAGTAGGTTTTGATATAGCAAGATGGAGAATAGATGAGCTAAGAAGTGGTTGTGATAGAACTTTAGAACTAAGTGAAACTCAAGTAAATGAAGCTATAAAAAATGGTATGAAATTTACAAATATTTTAGATGATATAAAAGATTGTAATATATATATAGTTACAGTTCCAACTCCAATAGATAAACATAAAAAGCCAGATTTAACTCCACTATTAAAAGCTAGTGAAAGTATTGGAAAAGTACTTAAAAAAGATGATATAGTTATATATGAATCTACAGTATATCCTGGAGCTACAGAGGAAGATTGTGTGCCTATTTTAGAAAAAGTAAGTGGACTTAAATTTAACAAAGACTTCTTTTGTGGATATAGCCCAGAGCGAATAAACCCAGGAGATAAAGAACACACAGTTACAAAAATACTTAAAGTAACTAGTGGTAGCACACCAGAAATTGGAAAAAAAGTAGATGAACTATATGCAAGTATAATTACAGCTGGAACACATTTAGCTCCATCTATAAAAGTAGCTGAAGCTGCAAAAGTTATAGAAAATTCTCAGCGAGATATAAATATAGCATTTGTAAATGAACTTAGTATGATATTTAATCGTCTTAACATAGATACAAATGCAGTTCTTGAAGCTGCAGGAACCAAATGGAATTTTTTACCATTTCGTCCAGGTCTAGTTGGAGGACATTGTATAGGTGTAGATCCTTACTATCTTACCCATAAAGCACAAGAAGTAGGCTACAACCCTGAGATTATCTTAGCAGGAAGAAGACTAAATGACAACATGGGAATCTATGTAGCTTCACAAGTAATAAAACTTATGATAAAAAAAGGTCATAAAATTGAAGGTTCAAAAGTATTAGTTTTAGGTATCACTTTTAAAGAAAACTGTCCAGATATAAGAAATAGTAGAGTAATAGATGTAATAAGAGAGTTACAAGAGTTTGGATGTGATGTAGAAGTGAGTGATTATTGGGCAGATGAAAAAGAAGTAAAAGAAGAATACAATATTGACTTAATTCACAATTCAAAATTAAACATTCAAAATTACGACTCTGTCGTATTGACTGTAGCTCATGATGAGTATAAAAATTTAAATTCTACATTATCAACTATCAATTCTAAATTAGTAACTTTTGATATTAAATCTATTTTAGATAAAAGTGATGGAAAACTTTAATTAATATAATGAAAACATTAGATATTATAGATTTTATTTATACAAATAAATTTAAAAAAATTATTGACAATAGTATAAGACCTATGACTTTTAGAGATAATAATAGTGGATATTATTGGCTTCAAGGAACTGGTTTTTCCTTGCAATATGGAGATGATTTATTATTCTTAACTGCAAGACATAATTTTATTAAAAAAGATTTATATCAAGATGAAGATAATAGTTTTACTGCATTAAAAGAAAATTTAAATAATTTTTTTATTATTAAATATAATCATTTTTGTGATTTAAAAGATACTAAAGAGGTAATACAAGAAGAGATAGATAATACTTTTATTCATTCTATATTACCAAAAGATAGTGCTGAATTATCAAACATTGGATTGCCTGATGAAGATTTAAATGATCTTGCAGTAGTAACATTTTCAAAGAATTTTGCAAAAGAATTTTTAAAAGATAATAATTTTATAAAATTAAATTACAATACACCAAGGATATCTACAATAGATGATACGGAGTTTGCAAATATAGATGATATAGTTTTTGTTACTGGACATTGCTTATCAACAAATTCAGGTAATTTTGTAAATCCTATATTTAACGATGATGGTAAAGTTATAAAATCTGAAATGAGTTTAAAAAGAAATTATATCTTTGGAAAAGTTATAAATACCAATCATAGTGATACGAACTTTTTTACAAAAGTAGAAGTTATAGCAAATATTGATAATTTAGAGACTTTGAATGGTTTTAGCGGTTCGCCAGTATTTATAATAAAAGATAAAAAGATAAAACTTACAGGAATGATAATTAGAGGTGGAGAAAAATATTTTTATTTTATTTCTATATCTTTTATAAGAACATACCTTATGATGAATGACATTGAGATAATGCAAATTGGAAATATGACTGATTATAAAAAACAATTTTCTGAAATCAAAGTATTATTGCAGACATATAATATTGATATCTTGGAACACAATAGTGAACAAAAAAAGATTGAGTTTGAAGTAGATGATAAGCCTTATGTAATTTCATACAAATATACTTGCCATATATTTGCTTTAAAGATTTTATTAAAAAATATACAATTATTTAGTGATGTTAATTTACATTTATTATCAGATATTTGTTTTCATATACATGATAGTGATAAATATGAAAAGATTAATGGTTTTTTTGATAAAAATATTCTAACAACAAAGTTGATTGAGCAAGTATCTAAAAAATATACAGATTTAATTTCACAAGGTAAGAAGTTTTTGTTTAGTGATATGTTTGTTATGGAAGCTAAAAATGTTAAATAAGCAAGATAAAAAAAGGTTAATATCTAACTTCGCATCATTGATGTCACTACAAGGTGCAAACTATATACTACCATTGATCACTTTTCCATATTTGGTTAGAATTTTAGGAGTTGAATATTTTGGATTATTAGCTTTTGCTACGGCTACTATTACATACTTTAAAATGATTACGGATTATGGTTTTGATTTAAGTGCTACAAGAGAAATTTCTAAGTATAGAGATGATAAAGAAAAAGTAAATGAAATATTTAGTTCTGTAATGATACTTAAAACTACTTTTTTGATATTAAGCTTTATATTACTTTCTATATTAGTTTTTAGTTTTGATAAGTTCAATGTAGATTGGCAAATATATTTTTATACTTTTGGTATAGTCTTTGGTCAGATGCTTTTTCCTATTTGGTTTTTTCAAGGTATTGAAGAGATGAAGTACATCACATATCTTCAAATTTTAGCAAAAGTGATTTTTACTATTCTTATATTTGTATTTGTAACTCAAAAAGAGGATTATTATCTTGTACCTATTATTAATTCTATTGGATTTATAATATCTGGTTCAATATCTTTATATGTGATTTTTACAAAGTACAATATAAAGTTTAGATTTCAGAAGATAGAAAAACTAACATATTATTTTAAAGATAGTTTTCATATATTTGTATCATCTGTTGCTTCAAATATATATAGTAGTGGGACAATTATTATACTTGGTTTAGTAGCAAATAAAGAGATTGTAGGATATTATAGCATGGCAGAAAAATTAGCAAGTGCCATTTCAGGTATAGCTCAACCATTATCTAAAACTATATATCCATATATTTCAAATAAAAGCAAAGAGTTTAGAGAAATATTTTTTAAAAAATTTATTTCAAGTATTGCTATAATAAATATATTCATATTTGGAATGCTATTTTTCTTTTCAAATAAAATATTACAATTAGTATTTAATCTATCAAATGATACATTGAATATAGTATTTAGAATATTACTAATTTCAGCATATTTTACATTTTTAAATATAAATCTTACACCATTTATTTATGCAAATAAACAGGATAAATTTTTATCATTATTGTTTGGATATGTTGGTATAGCTTTTTTAATACTTTGTTATATTATGAGTTTATATTATATGGCTATTGGAGTATCAATTTCTATAGCATTAGTTGAAATTATAATAGCGATTTCTATTATAATTGCTTTAAATAAAAGGAAAATAAAATGCAAATAAGAGATGATGATATATCATACTTTACAACTCCACAAGAGTTGGAAAATGTATGGGGTAAATGGTATGGTAAAGTAAATATTTTATTTGCTATTACTCCTTTTATGGTAGAAACTAAAGAGTATAAAATAGATGGTAGAGAGTTTAGTTGTCATCAGTTAGGAGATAAGGAGTTTGATATAGCTAAAAATATTGAACTTGTAAAATATATAAAAGAGTTATTAGAAAAAGGTTATGTAAAAATAGGTCTTCATGGATATAATCATAAGTATATGATAGAAAACGATACTTTAATAGCTGAGTATGATATAAAAGATGAAAAAATACTTTATGATAAGTCTATAAAAGCAAAAGAGCATCTTGAAAAATTATTTGATACTAAAATAGATATATTTATTCCACCAGATAATGCAGTTAGTAGTGAAACTATAAAAGCATTATCAAAAAGTGGATTTAAAAAGGTATTAAGAGCATTCCCTATTAGATATATAGATACTAAATTAAAATTTAGTTTTATTAGTTTTTGGATAAAAAGAATTTATTTTAAACTAAAATATAATTTAGTTTACTCTAAAACTTATTTTAATGGATATTTAGATGAAGAAGCTAGTTATTTATATAAAGGTCAAAGTTTAGAGCAACTAATAAATGACTATAAGCTATATAAAAAATATAATTTGCCATTTACTCTTGCTACTCATTATTGGGAATTAAAAGATGAAATAAAAGAAAATTTAGATAATTTTCTTGAAAAGGTTTTAGATGACAGAAAAACAATATAGTCAATTTTTAAATGAATCGATAGTAAATATAAAAGAAGCATTGGATAATAATAATTTATCAATATTTGCTGGAGCTTCTGTATCTTTAGATTCTGACTTACCCTCTTGGCAAGATTTAATAGATGAGTTTAAAAAAGCATTAAATACCAAAGAGAAAGATTTTTTAAAAGTTGCAGAACTTTTTTTTATACAGTTTAAAGAAAATATCTATTATAAAAAAATAAATGAATTTTTTCCGTTACATTCAAAAGCAAATATGTTGCATAATAAAATGGTAAATATGAATATTAAAAATCTTATTACTACAAATTGGGATGATTTATTTGAAAAAGCTATTGATCAAGAAGGTAAATTTTTTGATATTATCAGAACAGAAGATGATATAGGTTGTAGTTCAGGATTTACTAAATTACTAAAAGTTCATGGTAGTTTAGAAAGTAGAAATATAGTATTTAAAGAGAGCGATTATCATAGTTATACTTTAGATTTTCCTTTAATTGAGAATTATGTAAAAGGAATTTTTTCAACTGATACTATCTTGTTGGTCGGGTATTCATTAAGTGATAATAATATAAAACAAATTATAAATTGGGTTAATTCTAAATCCAAAAATATAAAACCTGTCTATTTTTTAAAAGTAGATAATAGCTTTGATTATTTAGAATTTGAATATTATAAAAAGAAAAATATATTTATTATATATTGGAATAATATAGATATATATCAAGATGATTGTAAGAATTTGGTTGAGCTAAAATATAAAAGAAGTAAGATGATATATTCTTTTTTAGAAAAAATATCTATTCATAATATTGATAGTGGTAATTTAACAATAAAAGAATTTATAACTGAGAGTTATGCAGGTTTGCAAAAAATACTTAACTATGATTATGTAGATAAAAATACCATAGTGACTATTTTAAAATCAAAATTTAATCTATATGGAATAAATGAGATTTTTTATGGGGAACAAGAAAATAGAACCCTATTAATACAAAATAAACTAATTTGTAAGTATCTTAAAATATTAAAAAGATTAAATAATACAAAAATAAATTCTTTTATTTCTGAAATTTTACAAAAAGCAAATTTTACTACTATAAAATGTTTTGCTCAAGATAACAATAATATTTTATATCATATAGAACTAGCAAATAAAGAGTTAAATAACTATCTTTATAATTTTGATTTTAAATCTATAGATAATGAAATAGAGAATATTACTAATAATTATGTAATAGATGGAAACGAAAAAGAGTACTTACAAAAAGCATATCTTTTATATCAGAAAGAAAGTTTCAAAGAAGCTTATATTTTACTAAAAGAGGTATCTAAAGTTAGTTTTAAAAATAGAAAATTTGATATTTGGTTTATTAGTGAATTTAACAAAACATACTTTTGTAATTTAATGAGAGAAGATGAACGATATTTAGATAATGAAAAATATCAAAAACAAATAGAATGTTATTGTACAGAAATTGGTAAGATTAATTTATCAATAATGATTAATAAACTCCCTAAAACATATCAAGATATTTTAGAACCATTGTTAAATTTAAAAACTAAATTAAAAGAAAAATTATTATCAACTATATTATTAGTTGATAACTTAAATAGTGATTTAGAAAATAAAAGAAAAGGTGGATTTGGTTTTAACCAGAATTTCGAAAATCTTATAAAAGAATGGGAAGAGATAGAATTTTTTATATCAAATTATTATCTTACTATTGAATATGATGGACAAGTTCAATATATATATGAAAATATTTTTAAATCAATTTTATTATATAGATTAAAAAATAAAGATTATAAAGTTGGTAATTATATTATCTCATTAGGTATTAGAAATTTTATAAATTATAAAGAAGTATTAAAATTTTTAGATAATAAAATTGAAGATAAAGAATTATTTATTTTAGATAATGAAAACTATGAAGTTTTTCAAATTATGGTAAATAATCTAATAGAAAAAATAAAAGTAGAAAATAAAATCTTTAGTAATAGATATTATAAGTATTATTATAACTTATTGATTATACTTTCTTATTTTAAATTAACCAAAGATCAATTTAGTTTTATAATAGATAGCTTTAATACTCTTTTGAAATCAAAAAATATGAGGCTAACAGATTATGAAGTTATTAATATTTTTATAGTAAAACAATATAAAAAAAATAAAGACAATATCAATACTGAAAGTTTAGAAAACAGTATAAAAGAATATATATATAAGTTTATTAATAGTAGTTTTAATTTTTATGATATAGAGGCAACAGAACATACAAATTTATTTAAGAATATGTTTAATATTTTAAAAAATATTGATTCTAATTATCTATTTGATGATATTAATATATTAAAGAGATTTATAGATAATATTCAATACAATCTACATATAGAAGTGCAGTATAAAATATCTATAATGTTTTTAATCGGTATTTGGTTTGTTGGTACAGATGAAGTTAAAGAAATTATCAAAGTTTATTACTTAGATTTATTAAAAAATGATACAGACATAAAAGTATGTAATAAGCTAGAACTTATGTATATAATAGTTGGCAATCATATAGATAAATCATTAAAAAATAAATTAATTGAAGATATAAATTCTACAAAAGGCAGTATTAATACTTATGAACAAATAGAGCAAATTAAAATTATGAGTTGTATTGAAAATATTGAAAATGGATTAAATAATGAAAAATAAAATAGCAATAGTAATCCCTACTCTTCATGGAGCTGGTTGTGAAAAACTTTTATCAGAGATGCTTTTTGATTTTGTAAAAGAATTTGAGATAGATTTGATACTTTATGAAAAAAGT
>Ga0256842_1003102_pt1 | contig 11316 bp, 9 predicted proteins | sample 4559240metaG_FD_185973 | JGI IMG/M metagenome (GOLD analysis project Ga0256842, IMG submission 185973) | Hydrothermal vent microbial communities from Guaymas Basin, Mexico - 4559-240 | ecosystem: Environmental > Aquatic > Marine > Hydrothermal vents | place: Mexico: Guaymas Basin | collected...
AAAGCAATAGTAGAGCCATCTTCAAGCATATTTATAATGTTTTTAATGCTTTTTTCATCTAGATCTATTTTTCTTTTAAGTAGTTCTATTAACATTCATCGCCTTTAAAATTTCATAAGTTTTACTCACATCATAAGTAGCACTATGATAAGAATCTTCATCAAAATCTATCTTATAAAACCTACAAGTCTCATCAAGCTTTGGATTTTTTATTTTTCCATTTTTATTTAGAGCTTTTACTATATTTCGATTTTCTTTCATAGTACAAATATGATTTTTAAACTCTACTATCTTGTAAAGGTGACGAAGTTCAAAGCTTATATTATGAGCCACCAAAGTCTTAACACCCTTACAAAACTCCACAAAATCTAAATCCTCTTTGAAATATACACTATGAGTTTTGTCTTTTCTATACTCCATTATCATCTCAGGTGTAAGTTTATGCACCTCATAAGAGTATTTGTTAACAGGATAGCGAGATAGGTAATAACGATGAAACATATCTTTTACGACATACTCTCCATCTTCAATTTCTATCTTTGCAGCAGCCACTTCTATCACATCATGTTCATTTGTACTATTTGTTTCAAAATCTAAGATTATCAATTATTTTCCTTGTAAAAACATAATTATAACTAGTTTTGAAAGAAAATTTAAAAAAAAGCACTCTCTTTTAGTATATTCGATTATTTTGCTATTTTTTGTTGCTAGAATTACTTAATTTGAATCTAAAAGGATCTAAAATGAGTATTTCAAGAAGAAAGTTTTTACAAGGTAGTGCAATTGCTTCTGTTGCAGTTGGAGTGAGCAGTGCAACAGCAACTGAGTTGTTTTCTCCAGTAAAGAGAATTCCACATGCTAGTCACTTTGGTGCATTTTATGCAGACGTTCAAGATGGAAAGATAGTTGGTATAGTTCCTCATGAATCAGATAAAAGACCAGGTTCTTTTACTCAAGCATTAGTAGATAGAAACTATTCTAACTCACGTATAAAGTATCCATATGTAAGAAAATCATATCTAGAAGGAAAAGCTGGTAACAATGAGCTTAGAGGAAATGATGAGTTTGTTAGAGTAAGTTGGGATGAAGCACTTGAGCTTGTTGCAAAAGAAATCAAAGCTACTCCCAAAGAAAATATTTACAATGGCTCATATAGTGGTTGGTCACATCCAGGTAGATTAAATAGTTGTCCGACACTTGGAGGTAAGTTTTTTAATATAGTTAAAAAAGGAGCAGTTGGAACTGCTGGTGAGTATAGTAATGGAGCCGCTGGTCCAACTAACCCAGAAATAATGGGAGATATGGAAGTTTATTCACTCCAAACAAGTCATGAAGAGATGTTAGCAAATACAGAAGTATATGTTATGTGGGGAGCTGATCTGTTTAAGACAAATAAAATCGATTATGGTGTTGCTAACCGTAAAAATGATGATTATTACGTGAAGTATAAAAAATCAGGTATGAAGTTTATCTCTATTGACCCTATTAAAACAGAGACTGCAAAAATGTTTGATGCGGAGTGTATTTATATCCGTCCAAATACTGATGTAGCTTTTATGCTTGGAATGATGAACTACTTATATAGTAGTAAAAAATATGATAAGAAATTTATTGAGACGCATACAGATGGTTTTGATAAGTTTTTACCATACCTTCTAGGTAAATCAGATGGAATTCCAAAAACTCCAGAGTGGGCTGAGAAAATTACAGAAATACCAGCTTCAAAAATCAGAGAGTTAGCTGATCTATTTGTCTCAAAAAGAACATTTTTAGCAGGTAACTGGGCAATGCAAAGAGCTCAGCATGGCGAACAAGCTGATTGGGGTATCATTACTTTAGCTTCAATGATAGGACAAGTTGGATTACCTGGTGGAGGTTTTGGTTTTTCTATGCATTATGCAGGAAATGGACAAGCAGCAGCTGGTAAAAGTGGACCTGGTGGATTCTCTCAAGGTAGAAATAAAGTTAAAGTAGCTATTCCAGCTTCAAGAATTTCAGAGACTCTTTTAAACCCTGGAAGAAAGATAGACTTTAAAGGTCATAAAATGACTCTTCCTAAGATTGATTTGATGTATATAGGTGGAGCAAATATAGTTGGACACCATCCTGATACAAATGAGCTTATAAAAGCACTTAAAACACTTAAAACTTTTGTAGTACAAGAGCCATGGTGGACTCCAACTGCAAAAATGGCAGATATAGTTTTACCAGCAACTACAACGCTTGAAAGAGACGACATTGGAATGGGTGGTAGTTACTCTGGTGATTATGTATATGCTATGAGAAAAGTTGTAGAGACTCCTTATGAAGCAAAAGATGATTATGAGATTTATTCGCTACTTGCAAAGAAATTTGGTAACAAAAAGTACAATAAATTTACTGGTAAAAAGACAAAAATGGAGCACTTAAAAGAGTTCTATTCAAAATCAGATGCAGCAAAACAGAAAAATTTTGATGAGTTTTGGAAAGATGGCTTTGTTAAGTTCGAGATTCCTGAAGAGGCTTATAAGTTTGTTAGACATAGTGCATTTAGAAAAGATCCAGTTAAAAATCCTCTTAAAACTATAAGTGGAAAGATTCAGATTTTCTCTGAGAAGTTTGCCGGATTTGATTATAAAGATTTCAAAGGTCACGTGACTTGGTTTGAACCAGCTGAGTTTCTTGGAAGTAAAGAGGTTAAGGATTATCCACTGCATATGGTATCTCCTCACCCAACATACAGAATTCACTCTCAGTTAGACAATACTTGGATAACTAATCTTTATAAAGTAAAAGGAAGAGAGCCTGTAAGAATAAACCCTGAAGACGCTAAGAAGTTTGGTGTTAAAAATGGTGATTTAGTAGAAGTTTATAACAAGCGTGGAAAGATATTAGCAGGTGCTGTGGTTACAAAAGATATTCGACCAGGAGTAGTTGCTATTGAAGAAGGTGCTTGGTATAGTCCTGAAAATATTAGTGAAGTTGGAAGTAGATGTAATAGTGGACATTGTAATATCTTGACATCTTCAAGACCATCATCACAAATGGCACAAGCAACTTCGGCTAATACAACGTTAGTTGCAATTAAAAAAGCAGAGGGTACTATTGGGGCAAACCAAGCATACTCAATGCCAAAAACAAGCAAGATATAAAGTAAATAGGGGGATATGGATATGAAGAAGTTATTGATTCAAGTTTTGCTTTTGTGTGCACTTTTTGCGAGCGCACAAGCCGTGATATATGTTTATGTAGAGGAGGGAGTAAAACTCCCTCTTGATGAGGTTACTCTTTATGGTGGCTCCCCAATGAAAAAAGTTTCAAGTGATGGTGATTTATCTACATTTGTTTTAAGCGGTTATGTAGATAAAAATGATAAGAGTAAATTGTATGCAACACCAAATTTGAAGTTGTTATTAGCAACCACAAAGAGCGATAATCTTATAAAAATCTCAGGAGACAAAGGTCTTTTAAAAGTATCTTTGAGTGAAGACAATTTTACAGATGACTCAGAAGAGGCTTGGGAGCTAACTTCTGAGCGTTTTTATGAGAAGTGTACACAATGTCATCCTGCAAAAGTAGTAGAAGAACACACTATGCTTGAGTGGGAAGGACTATTTGGAAGTATGAAAGAGTTTGCAAAACCTACAAATGAAGATACGCAGTATATATTAAGATTTTTAAGAGCATATGCAAAAGATGGAATAGTTAAAGAAGTAGAATAAAACAGAACACAATAACCTCTCTTATTGAGGGGTTTATTTTGCTATAATCAAGTTGAGTTTTTCTCTAAATTGAAAGGAGGATGTAATGGAAAATGATTTTTTAAAGAAACTAAAAACATTGACAATACTTTATGCAGAAGACGAAGAGGGCATAAGAAAAAACATAGCCGATTCTTTAAGATATTATGTAAAAGAAGTATTTGAAGCCAAAGATGGACAAATAGCATTTGAAATGTACTTGGAAGAGACTCCAGATATTATTCTAAGCGATATACATATGCCTATTTTAAATGGCATTGATTTTATTAAAAAAGTCAGAGAAACAGATACACATACTCCCGTTATAATGATAACTGCTCATACTGATAAAAAATACCTACTTGACGCAGTTGAGCTTCATATGGAAAAATATATTGTAAAACCTATCGATATTGATGAACTTTTTGATGCTTTAAAAAAATGTATTGATTTAATGGATATAAATAAAAAAATTATTTTAAAAGTTGATGAAGATTATGTTTATGATTATGATAAAAAAAAGTTAACATATAAAAATGAAGTTGTTATTTTAAATAAAAAAGAGATTGATTTTTTAGAGCTCTTAATATCTTATCAAGATAGAATAGTCACTTATGTAGAACTTCAAGAGTATGTTTGGGGAGATGTAGTCATGACAGATAGTGCTTTGCGTTCACTTGTTAGAAATCTAAGAAAAAAATTACCAACAAACATAGTTACAAATCTCTCTGGAGTAGGGTATAGGTTTGTTTAAATATTTGATATTAATTTTCTCTATATTTTTAAATTTAAATGGAGACTCGGTAAAACAAATACTGTTTGCAGACGATACTTCATCTACACGTTTAGCACCAATTTTAGACATAAAATCGCATATAAAGGTTTTTTTACCCAGCATACCCTACTCATACATAGCTAAAAATACAAACTCAGGACTTATTCGCTCAAGTGACAATAAACAAGGTTGGGTTTATGACTTGGCCAAAAGTCACAAAAGAATAGATGATTATACTTATATTTTTGAAATTAGAAAAAATTTAAAATTTCAAGATGGTTCAGATTTTACAATTGAATCTGTTATTAACAATCTGAATTATTTTGCAAAATATCCTTTTTTATATACCAATATTGACAAAGTTAAATTAAGTGTAAAAAAGTTAAGCAAATATAAAATACAAATCAAACTTAATAAAAAATATGAAATGTTCTTTTGGGACTTGCAAAGAATATATTTTTATACAGATAAGTATTTATCTAAGTTCGCACAAAAAGGGGCACAAACAGGTTCAGCCAATAAAGAACCAGGACCTTATAGTATGGGACCTTATATACTCAAAAGTGGTTATGCAGTAGGGGATGAGCAAACATCAAAATTAGAATTAGAAGCAAATCCATATTATTGGAAAAAAGGTTTTCCTAAAGTAAAAAAAGTCACGATATACACTCAATTAAGTATGAATCAGGCTTTAGATTATGTAATCAACCATGATGGAAAACTAGATATCAGTCCCATTCCTTTTAATAAAAAAATAAATGTGCTTATGTCAAAATATGCAAAACTTTCCATAAAAGAATCAACTAACAACTTCTTAATATTTTTCAATCTCATAAATGGAAATAAAAAACTAGAAAACATAAAAGTAAGACAAGCACTAAATCAAGCACTAAATCAAGAAAAGTTATTAAATTTTGTATATAAAAAAGAGGGTAAAATTTCGCCTTTTTCAACATCAGTAAACTATAAAATAGTTAAAAAAATAGCAGATAAAAAAGAATACTCAAATAACAAATTGACTGAGAAAGAAAAGAAAAAACTTTTAAAAGATTTAAGTCTAAATGTTTTTACACAAGATAGATTCATGTTTTTATGGAAAGGTATAGAGTATCAACTTAAAAAATATGGTGTAAAGCTTAATTATACAATTACAACAAGTGAAAAAGATATATATGATCAACTACTCAATACAAGAGCTTCAAAAAATAGTAAAAAATGGGATTTATTGATATGGGGAGATGATGATTGGTACAATAACAATCCATGGACAGTATTTTTCGTGTACGAAAATGATAGCCCTTGGTCAACAATACCAAATGATAAAGTTATGGATATCTATATAAAAAAGTTTTTTGAAACTAAAACAGATACAAAAAAATATGAAGAAATAGTTGAAAAGATTCTATATAGAGCAAGAGATATGGCATATACATTAAGAGTTCCATCTATAAATAAAGTAATAGCAGTAAATAAAGAAGTTATATATAAACCAAACAAAGGAGGACTAATTTCTCTTTCTGATATACGTATAACAAAAGAACATTGGTCTATGCGGGGTGAAAGAGAATTTCCTGAGTATCTGAAAACTCCTATTAAAATAAAAAGAGAAAAAAATGAAATTTATAAATAGATTTAGTATTACACTAAAATTTGGTATTTTGTTTGGTATTTTGTGTTTATCAATTTTGATTTTAGGGTATACCTCTATAGATATTAGTGAAAGTTCTAAAGAAAAATTAAAAATAGTACACACAAAATCTCAAAAAGCATTACTTTTACAAGACAAGTTAATATCCCCACTATATGATCTTCGTGAAACTAGTCAATCACTAGTTATGGCTCCAAACCAAACAATTAGAACAAAAATAGAGAAAAAATTAACTCAACTTATTGCAAAATTAGACAATGCTTTTTTACTATATAAAAATAACATTATCTATGAACAATGGACAGAGTATAAAAAATTTATAGAAATAACACAAGAGTATTTAAAAGACGATTTTGAAGAGGGTGCTTATGTAAACATGACAATACCAAGCAAAGAACAGTTTGATTTGTTGGTTTCAGAATTATTAAAAAAGCAAACAGAGTCACTCAATAACTCTAAAATAGCTTATACTACGGCTGTAGAAGAGGCAAAACAATTAAAATTTGAAATCATTAGCTATTTAATTTTAATTTTAGTTTTTTCACTTGTAATTGGTCTTTTGGTCTCGAATAATATAATAAAGTCAATATTTAGTGTTCAAGATGGTCTAAATGGTTTTTTTGAATACTTAAACAATAAAAAAGATAAAACAGAAAAGATTATAGTAGATTCAAATGATGAGTTTTCAGATATGGCTGAACTTATAAATAAAAATATTTTTATTGTCCAAGAAAAGATAGAAAAAGACAAAGCTTTGATTAAAAATGCTACAAAAGTTTTAGAGAACATCAAAGGTGGTAATTTAGGTACCAGATTGACAAAAGAGACAAATAGCGAAGCTCTTGATGAGCTAAAATATATGATGAATGATATGATTGATAATTTAGAATCAAGAATAGAAGAAGAATTAAATAAAAGATTAGAACAAGAACAAATTTTAATTCAACAATCAAAACTAGCCGCTATGGGCGAAATGATAGGAAATATAGCTCATCAATGGAGACAACCAATAGCCCAAATAGCTGCAATATTTATGAATATGAAAGTAACTCATAAATTTGATAATTTTACAGAAGAGTATTTGAACTCAAAAATAAAAGAAGGGAATAACTTAACCTCCTATATGTCTCAAACCATAAGTGATTTTCAAAACTTTTTTAACCCTCAAGGAGAAAAAGAGTTTTTTAGTATGGAAAAAGCTTGCAGAGATGCTTACTTTATAGTTGAGTCATCTTTGACATATCATGGTATAAAGATAAGTTTTAATGTCATTGAAGATAGTGATATATATGGATATAAAAATGAATATTCACAAGTTATACTAAATATTTTTAGCAATGCAAAAGATATATTTATGGAGAGAAAGATAGAAAATCCAAATATATATGTAGAGATAAAAAGTGGTGAGAATTATGCAGTTGTAAAAATATGTGATAATGGTGGTGGAATTAAAGATGAACTTCTAGAAAAAATATTTGAACCATATTTTACAACCAAACATAAAACTCAAGGTACAGGTATAGGATTATATATGTCAAAAAATATTATAGAAAGAAACATGAATGGGTTCATAAATGTTAAAAATCAAAACACTGGAGCTTGTTTTACAATAAAGGTGAATAAAAACAAATAAGCAACATATGAAATCTTAGTTTCTTAAAACAAGTCAACTAAAACTCCTATTTAAGGTACAAAACAGATTAAAAGAATTTTGAAAAAAATCTAAAAAAGCTTGGGAATTGAGTCTTTTTTTTGCTACAATCACTTAATCAAATATATGAGGAGAATTACTAATGTCATTTATAGAAGAATACAATAAAGATGTAGAACTTAGGGCAAAGGATGGTGTTCCACCACTTCCTTTAGACGCCAAAAAAACTGCACAAGTAATTGAGTTGTTAAAAAGTGGTGAAGAAGATCAAGAGTTTTTGTTAAACTTGCTTGAAAATAGAGTACCACCGGGAGTTGATGATGCTGCGTATGTTAAGGCAGCTTTCTTAAATGATGTTTCAAAAGGTAATGTAACTTGTGGCATTATATCTAGTGTAAAAGCTATCAAAATTTTAGGAACAATGCTCGGAGGCTATAATGTTAAGCCACTTATAGATGGTCTTAGTAATTCTAATACTGCTATCGCGCAAGCTTCTGCTGATGCTCTTAAATATATTGTTCTTGTATATGATGCATTTAATGATGTAGAGAGTTTATCTAAAACCAATTCTTATGCAAAAGAAGTTTTAACTTCTTGGGCAAATGCTGAGTGGTTTACTTCAAGAGAATCTATTCCTGAAAAATGGACTGTTGCAGTTCTTAAAGTTCCAGGTGAGACAAATACTGATGATTTAAGTCCTGCAAGTGAAGCATTTACTAGAAGTGATATACCTCTTCATGCAAATGCGATGTTGGTTTCAAAACTTCCAGGCTCAATAGAAAAAATTAGAGAGATGCAAGAAGCTGGACATGAAGTAGCTTATGTTGGAGATGTTGTAGGAACTGGTAGTAGTAGAAAATCAGGTATAAACTCCGTACAGTGGCATATGGGAAAAGATATTCCTTATGTTCCAAATAAAAGAACTTCTAGTTTGATTTTAGGCTCAATTATCGCTCCAATATTTTTTAATACAGCAGAAGATAGTGGCGCATTGCCTATAGAAGTAAATGTAGATGCTTTAGAAACTGGTGATATTATAGATGTATATACTCTTGAAGGTAAGATAGAAAAAAATGGTAAAGTTGTAGCTGAGTTTAAACTATCTCCTAATACTATAGCGGATGAATATAGGGCAGGTGGTCGTATACCACTCATCATTGGTCGTGGATTAACAAATAAAGCTAGAGAATCTTTAGGTATGGAGCCTGAAAATATTTTTGCTAAACCAGAACAACCAAGTGATAGTGGAAAAGGTTATACTCAAGCTCAAAAAATGGTAGGACTTGCATGTGGACTTAAAGGTGTTCGTCCAGGTATGTATGTTGAGCCTCATACTTCAACAGTTGGCTCTCAAGATACAACAGGACCTATGACTAGAGATGAGATAAAAGAACTTGCAGCTCTTGGTTTTAATGCAGACCTTGTTTTACAAAGTTTTTGTCATACAGCAGCTTATCCAAAACCAAGTGATGTTGTTCTTCAGCATACACTTCCAGATTTTATTAAAAATAGAAGTGGAGTTAGTTTAAAAGCTGGTGATGGTGTAATTCACTCTTGGTTAAATCGTATGGTTTTACCTGATAGTGTAGGTACTGGTGGCGATAGTCATACACGTTTTCCTATAGGTATATCCTTTCCAGCTGGTTCAGGATTAGTCGCATTTGCAGCTGTAACAGGAAGTATGCCTTTAAATATGCCTGAGTCTGTACTTGTAAGATTTAAAGGTGAACTAAATCCAGGTATAACACTAAGAGACTTAGTAAATGCTATTCCATACTATGCTATAAAACAAGGGCTTTTGACTGTTCCTAAGAAAAATAAAAAGAATGTATTTGCTGGAACAGTTCTTGAGATAGAAGGTTTACCAAAGTTAAAAGTGGAACAAGCATTTGAATTAAGTGATGCAGCAGCAGAGAGAAGTGCAGCAGCTTGTAGTGTACAACTAGATAAAGAGCCTATAATTGAGTATTTAAAATCAAATATAGTCCTTCTAGAATCTATGATAAAAGCAGGATATGGTGATCCTGTTACTATTCAAAGACGTGCTGATAAGATGAAAGCTTGGATAGAGAATCCTGAACTTGTAAAAGCGGATAAAGATGCTGAGTATAAAGAGATTATTGAGATAGATTTAGCTGACGTTACAGAGCCAATTTTGGCATGTCCAAATGATCCAGATGATGTAGCAACTCTAAGTGAAATCTTGGCAGATGATAACAGACCTCATAATATAGATGAAGTATTTGTCGGTAGTTGTATGACAAATATAGGTCACTATAGAGCTCTTGGTGAAGTTCTTCAAGGAGAAGGTCAAGTACCAACAAGACTTTGGATTGCTCCTCCAACAAAGATGGATAAAAACCAACTTATAGAAGAGGGCTATTACTCACTATTTGGTGCAGCTGGAGCTAGAGTTGAAATTCCAGGTTGTTCACTTTGTATGGGTAATCAAGCAAGAGTAAGTGATAATGCAATTGTATTCTCAACAAGTACAAGAAACTTTGATAATAGAATAGGAAAGGGTGCGCAAGTCTATTTAGGAAGTGCAGAACTTGCAGCTTTATGTGCTTTACTTGGAAGATTACCAAGTAAAGAAGAGTATATGAGTCTAGTTCCTAAAAAACTTGCAGGTAAACAAGATAAAGTTTACAAGTACCTAAATTTTAATCTTATAGAAGATTATAAATTAGAGGATTAAAAAATTAAGACCATCTGTTTTATGCAGATGGTCTATCTTCCACTTCCATATCCCATAACACTGATACTCCATACTCTCTATCTAAAGTTATATACTTAAAATACTCTTTTTTAGCTCTATAACTAAATAGTCTAACATCAACGCTTTGACCTTCTAAGAGCTCTTTTACCTCTTTTATCCCAATACCACGCTTACCCCACTTAAGCAGTGAGTTTCCCCAGATACGAAAAGAGCAAGTAGCATCTTTTTTTAGCTCAAAAATTTCCCCATCTTCACTATACCATGAGGCATTTGAGCAGGTATATACTTTTGTGTTTTTTCCATTAACTAATTTTTTCTCTACTACAACCATACCATCATCACAATATGGACATTTTCCTACAATTGACATTTTCACTCCTTACTTTAAAATAGTAGCAAAAATATTTTTATCAATAAAAAAGTATGGCAAAATGAAATATTTTGGTATAATTCGGCAAAAAGTCAAGGAAAAAAATGAAAAGGATATTTTTATATATCATTACTCTTTTAATTGTTGCTATTACTATAATAATACCACTCTATATAAAAAAACAAGTAGATATACAAATTCAAAATGAAAAAAAGATATTAAAAGAGAGTGGAATTGAGCAAACTATTACTGATGAAAAAGGTTATATATCTAGTTATAGAGAGTTTAAATTAAAAATTATAAATGGAGAGAAAATTTAATGTTAAAAGAGAAAATTAAAAATAGACAAAGTGGTATACTACTTTATGGACTTACTCCTCCTAAGGCAAAAAACTCGCAAGAAAACTTAAAAGTTATAGCCGCAAAACATATTG
>Ga0256842_1003105_pt1 | contig 11307 bp, 9 predicted proteins | sample 4559240metaG_FD_185973 | JGI IMG/M metagenome (GOLD analysis project Ga0256842, IMG submission 185973) | Hydrothermal vent microbial communities from Guaymas Basin, Mexico - 4559-240 | ecosystem: Environmental > Aquatic > Marine > Hydrothermal vents | place: Mexico: Guaymas Basin | collected...
CGCCGCTCACGGCTACCTCGCCCTGCTGCTCGGCATCTGGGCGGCCTCGGTCGGCGTCCCGATCCCCGAGGAGATCCCGCTCCTCTCGGCCGGGATCCTCGCCGCCCTCGGCATCATCGAGGTGCCCGAGGCGATCGCCGTCGGGCTCTTCGCCTGCGTGACCGGCGACCTGCTGGTCTACGGCCTCGGGCGCCGCATCGGTTCTCACCTGGACGAGCACCCGTACCTGCGGCGCATCATGCGCGGACGGTACCTGCTGCGCGCCCGGCACCTGTACGTGAGGCGCGGCCCCTGGACGCTGCTGATCGCCCGGCTGCTCCCCGGCCTCAAGATGCCGTTCCTCTTCACGGCCGGCGCCCTCCGGATGCCGTTCCGCCGCTTCCTCCTCTACGACGTGCTCTCGGTCTCGATCCTGGTACCGAGCCTGGTCCTGGTCGCCTACCATTCCTCGCTGTCGGTCGCGCAGCTGGACCGGCTGTTCATCGACGTCAGCCTGGTGGCGGTCCCGGGCTTCCTGCTGCTCCTGGCCCTGCTGGTCGGCCTGTACGCCTGGCGGCGGAGGCGGTTCGTCGCCCGGCGGCACGCGCGGCTCACGGCCGAGAGGATCGCGCGGGAAGAGGAAGAGCGGAGGAGACGGGAAGAAGAGCGCCGCTCCGCCTGACCCACCCCGTTCCTTTCGTCCTCGTTTCCCTGCCCCCGGAACGATTCGCGCCCTATGATCTCCTCGAGGGGCGGCCGCCGCCGCCCGGAGGGCCTGCCGTGCGCTACCTGGTGGTCCATGCCCACCTCTACCAGCCCCCGCGGGAAAACCCGTGGAGCGAAGTGATCGAGCGCCAGCCGAGCGCCACCCCCTTCCACGACTGGAACGAACGGGTCTCCGACGAGTGCTACGAGCGCCTCGGGGCGGCCGGGGTCCGCGGCCCGCGGGGGCGGATCGTCACGCTGGTCAACCTGTTCTCGCGCATCTCGTTCAACCTCGGGCCGACCCTGGCGGCCTGGCTCGAGCGCCGACGCCCGGACGTCCTCGCCGACGCCCTGGCCGGCGACGCCGCCTCCCGGCGGAGGAGCGGAACCGGGGCGGCCCTGATGCAGGCGTTCGGGCACCCGATCCTGCCCCTCTGCGAGCCCCGGGAACGCCGGCTCCAGCTGGCCTGGGGGCGGGCCGACTTCCGGCGCCGGTTCGGCCGCGAGCCGGCCGGGACCTGGCTGCCGGAATGCGCCGTCGACCTGGACACCCTGGAGACCTGCGCCGACCTGGGGCTCCGGTTCACGATCCTGGCCCCGGAGCAGGTCCGGAGGATCCGGCCCCTTTCCGGCGGGGAGTGGCAGGACGTCTCGGGGGGGCGCGTCCCACCCCACCGGCCGTACCTGGTGCGCCTTCCCTCCGGGCGCGACTTCACGGTGTTCGTCTTCGACGGTCCCCTCTCCCGGGGCGTCGCCTTCGGGGGGGCGCTCTCCTCGGGCGAACGGCTTCTCGGGGCGTTCCACGACGCCCTCTCGGGAATGCCCGGCGAGGATGGCGTCGTCCTGCTGGCCGCGGACGGGGAGACCTTCGGTCACCACCAGGCGGGCGCCGAGGAGCACCTGGCGGAGGCGCTGGTCCGGGCGCGCCTTTCCGGGATCGCCCGGGTGACCGACCTCGGCGAGGTCCTCGAGAACCTGCCCCCGACCCACGAGGCGGAGCTGGTCCTCCCGTCCTCCTGGTCCTGTCCCCACGGCGTCGGCCGCTGGGAACGCGCCTGCGGGTGCGGGGCGTTCTCCCACCCGGAAGGCTGGACCTGGGACTGGCGGGAACCCCTGCGCCATGCCGTCGCCCACCTGCGGGACCGGGTGTTCGCCCTGGTCGACCGGAAGGGGAACGAGCTGTTCCCCGACCCCTGGAACGCCCTCGAGGCCTGGGGCGACGAGCTGGTCCGTCCTCCCTCCCCCGCGAGGGTCGAGGCCTTCCTCGACCGCCACGCCCGGGAGAACCTCCCCCCGGAAGAACGGCGGCGGGCCCGGGCGATGCTGGAGCTGGTCCGGCAGGTGCTGTTCTCCGCCACGTCCTGCGGGTGGTTCTTCGACGACATCGCCGGGATCGAGGCGGTCCAGGTGCTCCGGCACGCCGCCCGGGCGGTGGAGCTCGCCCGGGACGTGTTCGGGCTCGACGCGGCACCGGACATCGTCCGCATCCTCGAGCAGGCGCCGGTCAACGATCCGGGCTACGCGGACGGCGCCGAGGTCTGGCGGCGCCAGGTCCTGCCGGCTCGCCGGACGCCGGACGAGGCGGTGGGCCTCCACGCCACCCGCCGTCTCGACGAGGCGATCGAGGCGGAGGGAGACCTGTCTCCTTCCTCGGCCCGTCACGGCGCATTCGCCACCGACGACATGGAGCCGGTCGCGGTCGACCGGGAAGAAGGGCTCGTCCGGGTGCGGGGCCGCGCCCTGGTCGCCCACCTGCGCACGGGGGAATCCAGGGAGCTGGCCTACGTGGCCACCTGGTCGGGCGTGGACCGTCCGCCCCGCCTGGAGATCGACGGACGGGAACTCGCCTGTCCGTGTCCCATCCTCCGGGAACGACTCCTGGGCCTCGCCGCCCTCCGCGCGGCGAGTCGCCTGCCGGCGCCGAACCGGGAACAGGTGCTCGCGGTCGCCTGGCTCGGCCGGGAAGCCCGGGCCCTCGGCGCCCCGCTTCCCTCGCCGTTCCCGGAAGCCCTGCGGGGGGGCGCTCGGGCCCTCGTGCGGGAGCTGCTCGACCGTCCACCGACCAGCGCCGATACCCGCCTCGTGCGGCTCCGGGATGCCCTGGAAGCGGCGGAGGCGGCCGGCCTCGGCCCCCGGGACCTGGAGGACCTGCGGCCGCTCCTCGACCGGGAACTCGCCTTCCTCGCCCGGTGGTTCCTCGCGGGCAGGAAACCCCTGGACGCCGATGCCTTCGCCGGCGTTCTCGCCCTCGCCTGCCGGCTGGTCGGTGACCGGGTGCTCGGCCGGGTCCGCCGCTGGCTGGTGGCCGGGCCCGAGGAGATCCCCCGCGAGCAGCTGGTGCGTCTCGCCGGGGCGGCCGGCCTCGCCCGGGACGCCCTGGCACCGGCGGACATCCCGGTCCGGGTGCCCGGGGAAGCGGACGACTTCGACGACTCGGTCGCCTGACCGGGAGGAACCGCGATGAGCGAACTGCGCCACGACCCGATCAATCGCCGGTGGGTGATCGTCGCCCTCGAGCGTGCCCGACGCCCGGAGGAGTTCGAGTTCGACCCGCCGATCCCCGGGGACGACGAGGTTCCCTGTCCCTTCTGCCCGGGGCAGGAGAGCCGGACTCCACCGGAGCTGTACGCCGTCCGCGAAGGGGGCGAGCCGAACGGTCCCGGGTGGACCGTGCGCGTGATTCCGAACAAGCGGCCCGTGCTGGCGATCGAGGGGAACCTCGACCGGCAGGGTGTCGGCATGTACGACCGGATGCGCGGGATCGGGGCCCACGAGCTGGTCATCGAGAGCCCGGTCCACGGCCAGCGTCCCGCGGCGATGCCGCTCCTGCAGTTCTCCGCAGCCCTCGCCGCCTCCCGGGCCCGCATCCGCGACCTGGTCCGCGACGCCCGTTTCCGCTATATCCTGCTCTACCGGAACTACGGCACCGCCGCGGGCGCGTCGATCCACCACCCCCACGAACAGATCGTCGCCACGCCGGTGACCCCGTTCCGCGTCTCCACCCAGCTCGACTCGGCCCGCGCCCACTTCCACGTCAAGGAGCGGTGCATCTTCTGCGACATGATCGCCCAGGAGCTCGACGACGGGAGCCGGATCGTCCACCTCGACGACCGGTTCGTCTCGTTCTGCCCCTTCGCTTCCCGCTTCCCCTACGAGATCCACGTCTATCCCCGGCAGCACTCGCACCAGTTCGTCGACCTGCCGGACCGGGACGTGGAACACCTGGCCGCCCACCTGCTCGAGGTGTTCCGGCGGCTCGACACGGTCCTCGGCGACCCGCCGTTCAACTGGATGCTGATCAATGCGCCGAACACGAACGCGGGCGTCCCCCGGGCCGGGTACTGGGCGACCCTTCCCTGGGACTTTCACTGGCACATCGAGATCCTGCCGCGCCTGACACCGCTCGCCGGGTTCGAGTGGGGCACCGGCTTCTACATCAACCCGGCGCCGCCGGAGGATGCCGCCGCGTTCCTCCGTGACGCCGCCATCTAGCCCCACGCCTGGTCCGGGCGAGGAACCCGGCGACGAAAAGCGGGCGCCCGGAGGCGCCCGCTTTTCGCGCGACCCGCGGCGAGACCTACCAGGTCCAGCCGAGGCCGATCGTCGCCTCCACCGTGTCCAGGGAGTCGTCGTACGTGTCGACCAGCTTGTCGATGTACCGGTAGCGGGTGTCGAACCGGACGGTCATCTTGTCGCCAACCGGCCACAGCAGGCCGATGCCCAGGTGGTACGTGAGGCCGCTGTCGTCGCCCACCTTCTTCCCGGTCGCCAGGTAGACCAGGTCACGGTCCAGGCTTCCCTGGGCGTAGCCGAGGCCGAAGGGAACGTACAGGGACACGTTGTCCCAGTTCCACTGGTAGGTGGCCGAGAGGTCCAGGTAGGTGACGTCCATGTCGACGTCGCCACCGTGGAGATTCGTCACGGTGTTCGGGGAGTACCCGAGACGGGCCTGGAAGCCCCAGTTCTCGGTGAACATGTGGTTGTAGTAGATGCCGAAGCTGAGGTCGTCGTCGAGCTCGGGGCTGTTGGCCTTGTCCATCAGGGTGTCGCCCCAGAAGTACCCCCCGTAGATGCCGAACTCGTTCGCGTTGTCGGGGCCGGCCGCCAGCGTCGCCGGAACGGCCAGCGCCATCACCGCCAGGATCAGCAGGACCTTTCGCATCTCGTTTCCTCCTTCTCTCGTCCCGCGGGACCCGGCCGACGGTCGCACCCGCGGCGCGCCCGGCCTCCCGCGAAGGTCCATCAGGGACCGAACCACCCGGCCCCGGGACTCCCTATGATGCACCATTCCGGAGCGGGGTGACAGATCAGGTCAACTCGAACGCTTACAATCCGTTTCCAGCGGCAGCGAACGATTCCATGATCTCTCCACCCGCCCAAGACCATCTCTTTTCTTTCCACGCACTTGCGCCCGCCATCCGCCCGCGCTCCGTTGACACTCCCGGGGTCCCGGGGGAGAATCCCCCGTCGTTCACGTCCCGGCGAAGCCCCTCCGGGACCCCACGAGGAGTGTCGCGGATGAAGATCCTGATCATCGGGGGCGGCGGGCGGGAGCATGCCCTCGCGTGGAAGATCCGCCAGAGCCCCACGGTCGAGGAGCTGTTCTGCAGCCCGGGCAACGCGGGGATCGCCGAGATCGCCGACTGCCCGCCCCTCGCCTCGTCGGACCCGGACGCCGTCGCCGACTTCGTCGCCCGGCAGGGAATCGACCTGACGATCGTCGGTCCCGAGCTGCCGCTGGTGCAGGGCCTCGCCGACCGGATCATCGCCAGGGGCCGGGCCGTCTTCGGTCCGACCGCCGGGGCTGCCCGGCTCGAAGGCAGCAAGGCGTTCGCCAAGGAGTTCATGACCCGGCACGGGATCCCCACGGCCCGCTACGAGATCTTCGACGACCACGCCGCCGCCGGGAAGTACCTCGCCCGTGCCGAGTATCCCCTCGTGATCAAGGCGGACGGACTGGCGGCCGGCAAGGGGGTCTTCATCGTCCAGGACGAACAGGAGGCCCGGGACGCGATCCACCGGCTGATGGTGCAGAAGGTCTTCTCCGGGGCCGGGCGTACCGTCGTCATCGAGGAGCTCCTGCGCGGGCGGGAGGCGTCCTTCTTCGCGATCACCGACGGCAAGCGGGTGATCCCCCTGGTGACGTCCCAGGACTACAAGCGGGTCTTCGACGGGGATCGCGGCCCGAACACCGGCGGGATGGGCACCTATTCGCCGGCCCTCCATCTCGACGCCGCAACGGTCAAGTTCGTCCTCGAGAGGATCGTCGCACCGACGATCCACGGGATCGCGGAAGAGGGGCACGAGTACCGGGGGGTCCTCTACGTCGGGCTGATGCTGACCGAGGAGGGCCCGAAGGTGCTGGAGTACAACGTTCGCTTCGGCGACCCGGAGACCCAGGTCATCCTCCCGAGGATGGCCTCGGACCTGGTCCCGATCCTCCGCGCCGCGGCCCTCGGCGACCTCTCGGGCGTCCGCGTGGAGTGGCGCCGGGAGCGGGCGGTGTGCGTGATCCTCGCCTCCCAGGGTTACCCGGGGAACTACCAGAAGGGGAAGAAGATCACCGGGCTCGAGAAGTTCGTCGGCCGGAACGACCTGATCTTCTTCCACGCGGGCACCCGCAGTGGCCCGGGGGGTGACCTCCGCACCGCCGGCGGACGGGTGCTCGGTGTCACGGCGCTCGGCAAGACGATCGCCGAGGCGCGGCAGAAGGCGTACGAGACCGTCGCCGGGATCCACTTCCCGGGGATGCACTACCGCCGGGACATCGCGGCCGACGCGATCGAGCCGGCGCGGGGGGACAACGGATGAGTGCCAGCGAGAAGCCGAAGGTTGCCGTCCTGATGGGATCGATCTCCGACCTCGACGCGATGAAGGAGGCGGTGAAGGTCCTCGAGCAGTTCGGGGTGCCGTACCGGGTCGACGTCACGTCGGCCCACCGCACGCCGGAGCGCACCGTCCAGGTCGTGCGCGAGGCGGAGAAGGACGGCGTCCAGGTGTTCATCGTCGGCGCCGGGATGGCGGCCCACCTCGCGGGGGCGGTCGCGGCGCAGACGACCCGGCCCGTACTGGGCGTCCCGATGGAAGGGAAGCTGGCGGGCGGTCTCGACGCGCTCCTCAGCACCGTCCAGATGCCGCGCGGAATCCCGGTCGGCACCCTGGCGATCGGACGTTCCGGGGCGGTCAACGCGGCGCTCCTCGCCTGCGAGATCCTCGCGCTCACCGACGAGGACCTCGCCTGGAAGCTGACCCAGCACCGGGAGGAGATGGCCCGCGCCGTCGAGGAGGCTTCCGAACGGCTGCGGCAGGAGACGGGCGGACAGCACTGAACCGCGCCCCCGCCCGGCGGGCGCGGTTCCGTCCCCGGCGGTATCCTCCGCCGGGGAGCCAGGAGCGATGCCCCGCTACCATGCCCACACCCTTGGGTGCAAGCTGAACCAGGCCGACACCGCCGTCGCCGAGGGGCTCCTGCGCGCCCATGGCTGGGAGCCGGTGGCGAACCCGGCGGAAGCCGACCTGGTGATCCTCAACACCTGCACCGTCACCTCCCGGGCGGACGCCGAGGCCCGCCGCCTCGCCCGGAAGTTCCGCCGGGAGAACCCCGCCGCCCGGATCGTCGCCCTCGGCTGCTACGCGGAACGGGACGCGGAAGCCCTGGCGCGCCTCGGCGTCTTCGACGCGATCGTCGGCCACCGGGACCGGGAGTCGCGGCTGGCGGAGGCGCTCCTCGGCCACCCGCCCCGGGTACCGTGGGACGCGCTTCCCGCCTTCGCCGACCGCACCCGGGCCTGGCTCAAGGTCCAGGAAGGCTGCGATCTCGCCTGCACCTACTGCGCCGTGCGCCTGGTGCGGGGGCCCTCCAGGTCGGTGCCGATCCCGCAGGTTCTGCGCCGCCTCGAGGAGCTGGCGGCGCGGGGCGTGCGGGAGGTCGGGCTGACCGGCATCAACACCGGGGACTGGGGCCGTGACCTGGATCCGCCGCTGGAACTCGCCGACCTGCTCGAGGCGATCGTCTCCCGGGACCTTCCCCTGCGGGTCCGCCTGAACTCCCTCGAACCGCGCACGGTGACGCCGCGGGTACTCGAGCTGATGGCGGCCGCGCCCGACCGGCTGGCGCCCCACCTGCAGGTCCCGCTCCAGAGCGGCTCCGACCGGGTCCTCGCCCGGATGGGACGCAACTATCGGACCGCCCTCTACCGCGAGGTGATCGAGCGGGCAGCGGCCACCGTGCCGGACGTCTGCCTCGGCGCCGACGTGATCACCGGGTTCCCCGGGGAGACCGACGGGGATCACGAGGAGACCCTGCGGTTCCTGGAGGGGCTGCCCCTCGCGTATCTCCACGTCTTCTCGTTCAGCCCGCGCCCGGGCACCCGGGCGGCCGGGTTCACCGAACGCGTGCGGCCCGACGTGATCCGGGAGCGGACCACCCGCCTCCGGGCGCTGGCCGCGGCGATGCGGCGCCGGTTCCGGGAGCGCATGATCGGCCGGACCCTGGAGGTCCTCTCCCTCCACGCCCATGCCGAGGACGGCTCGACCCGCGCCCTGACGGGCAACTACATCGAGGTCCTGGTGCCGGGAGTTCCGCCCGGGAGGCTCCTGCCGGTCCGGCTCCTCTCGCTCCTCCCGGACGGCGAGCGGATGCGGGGCGCACCGGCCGCCGCCTGAACGCAGAGGAGGTCCCGATGACCCGCGTCCTCGTTCTCTCCCTGGTCCTCGTTCTCGTGGCGCCGGTGGCATTCGCCGCCGAGCCCGCCGGACCCGGCCCCGGGGAGACGGCCGGGGTGAAGTGGTTCCAGGGCACCCTGGAGGAAGCCCTCGCCCGGGCCCGGGCCGAGCACAAGCTGGTCCTCGTCGACTGCTGGGCGCGCTGGTGCCGCTACTGCCGGGTGATGGACCGGAAGACCTGGGCCCTGCCGGAGGTTGCCCGGATCGTCCAGGAAGAAACGATCCCGATGAAGGCCGAGGTCGACGCGCACCGCGGGGTCGGCAAGTCCTGGCAGCAGCGGTACGGGGTCCTCGCCCTCCCCGCGGTGCTGATCCTCGAGCCGCGGGAGGGGAAGAAGCTCGAGCACCTCCTCGGCTTCCAGGATGCCGCCCACGTCCTCGAGGCGATCGACCGGGCACGGGCGGCCGCGTTCCCCGAGGACGAGACCCGGGCGGCCGGGAACGATCCCCGGGCCCTCGCCCGGGTCGGCGGCCGCCTCGCCCGCGCGGGACGCCGGGAGGAGGCCCTGGAGGTCCTCCGGCGGGCGATCGAGCTGGACCGGGACTGCCGCCGCGACGCCCGGGACGACGCCGCCCTCGCCCTCGCTCCCCTGCTCGACGCCGCGGAGGGGTTCCGGGTGCTCGCCGCCGCCTGGGAAGCCTGTCCCCGGGGGAACGCCCGGGGCGAACTCTGGCAGCGCCTGCGGGAGACCGGGGAGAAGCTGGACGATCCCGCCCCGTGGGGGGAGCTGCTCGCCCGGCGCGTGCGCGAGGCCCCCGGGGACCCGGAAGCGGTCTGCGACCGTGCCGAGTGGCTCCTCGGGCCCGGGAAGGATCCCGGCGCCGCCCTTCCGCTGGCCCGCAAGGCGGCCGAGCTGGCGCCCGAGGATCCCCGCCCCTGGTCCCTCGTGGCCCGGGCCCTCCACGCCCTCGGGCGCGACCGGGAGGCGCTGGCCGCCGTCGGCAAGGCGGTGGACCTCGCCCCGTGGGACGAGAACCTGCGGGACCTGCGGCTCGAGATCAGCCTGGCGGCCCGGCGGAAGGGCGACCGGGGCGGAAACTGAGCGCAACGGGCCGGACTGGACCGGGCGTCCCCGGACGCCTACGTTCTCCCGGGGAACCATGAGCCCGGTCACGATCGAGGCGGTCTACGAGCGGGTGCCCACCGCGCCGGAGCGGCGGGCCCCGGCGCGCGTGCGTCTCGGGTTCCGGGCCCGCTTCTCCGCGGCCGGTGCCCGCGACGGGGAAGGGGCCGGGGGGCCCGCCCCGGGCACCCGGCCCGCCGCGCCGTCCGGCGCCGGGAGCGCGCCCCCGGGTTCGGCAACGACGGCCCTCGTCCGGCACCGGGGAGGCGGGCCCCGCCGGGGTCCCCGGGAGGCCGCGCCCGATCCCTCCCTCCTCGGCTACGCCCCGGATGGCGGCGCCCTCCCCCTGCACCTGGCCGGCGCCGGTGGCGCGGGGTGCCACCTCGACCTCCTCGCCTGACCCCGGGGCGCGCTTGCCAGCCCCCGCTCCCCTTCGCTATCTTGGGCCGCTTCCCGGCGGTCGCCGGGAAAGGGGTTCGTGTGCATGGGGGCCACGAACCGCCACGGATTCACGCACCGCCGCCGGGCCGGAAGTGGCCGCGGCGCGAACAGGAGACCGGTCGATGCGGACGATGGCACGCTTCCTTCTCGTGACCCTGCTCGTCCTCCTTCCCGTCGCGGCCCTCGCCGGGGACGCGGGCAAGGGGGACAACGGCTTCTACATCGCCGACGGCGACTTCACGCTGAACACCGAGTTCCGGGTCCAGACGGTCGGCACCTGGACCGACGATCTCTCGGGGGACATCTGGGACAGCCTCGGGATGCGCGAGACCGACATCGACCCGAAGACCGACTTCTCCGTTCGCCGCGCCCGGATCGGGTTCTTCGGCCAGGCGTTCTACCCGTGGCTGAAGTACCGGGTGACGATGGACTTCGGCGAGGGTGAGAGCGACCTCAAGGACGCCTTCATCCGGATGGAGTTCTCGGACAGGAACAACTGGACCTTCGGCCAGTTCAAGGCGCTCTTCGACTGGTTCGAGCTGGTCGACTCGAAGTACCAGGCGTTCACCACGCGGCCCTGGGGCACCCGGGTGTACGCCCCGGCCCGTGACGTCGGGATCATGTACTCCGGGCACAGCGAGGGGAACCGGGTGAGCTGGGGCCTCGCCATCCAGAACGGCAACGGGGCCAACACCTCGGGGAACGACAACGACGACTTCCTCGTCACGTTCCGGATCGCCGTGCAGAACGAGGGCGGCTTCGCTCCCCGGGCGGCGACGTACGAGCGGCCCGACCACGTCAACTGGATCTTCGGCATGGCCCTCCTCCAGAACCCGGTCGGCGGGCTGGCCGAGGATGACTCGGGCACGCCCTGCTCCCCGGGCATCTCGAAGCACTGCCGGTACTACACCGACGACGTCAAGGCCTGGGAGGTCTTCGGCGCGGTCCGGGCCGGACGGCTCGACCTCAACGCCACCTGGCAGAGCTGGACGATGGAGGACCAGGCGGTGAACTCCCGGGGCAGCTGGACGGACTACGAGTTCACCTACTGGAACCTGGACCTCGGCGTCTTCGTCGCCCCGTCCTGGCAGGTCGTCGGGCGCTACGGCCAGTGGGAGACCGACAAGGCCTACGACACCGTCACCTGGGACGGTTCGACGCTGAGCGACGAGCAGGTCACCGAGTGGCGGATCGGGATCAACCACTACTTCGGGTCGGACAATTTCAAGCTCCAGCTCGACTACGGCGAGGTGGAGACCGAGACGAAGGACTGGATCTCCGGACTCGGCCGCGGCACCTGGACCGGCACCGGTTCCGGCGTGACCCTCAGCCTCTACTTCTGGATCTGACGCCCCGGGACCGTTTCCTCCCGGACCGAGAACCCGAGGAGATC
>Ga0256842_1003106_pt1 | contig 11306 bp, 10 predicted proteins | sample 4559240metaG_FD_185973 | JGI IMG/M metagenome (GOLD analysis project Ga0256842, IMG submission 185973) | Hydrothermal vent microbial communities from Guaymas Basin, Mexico - 4559-240 | ecosystem: Environmental > Aquatic > Marine > Hydrothermal vents | place: Mexico: Guaymas Basin | collected...
CTACCATCTATTATATGAGCCTTCTTTACCCCTCCTGATAAAGCCACTTCACAAGCCTTCACTTTAGGAATCATTCCCCCTCTTATTACTCCATCTTCTATCAACTCGGAAATTTTACATCTTTCCAAAGAACGTATTAAATCTCCGTTTCTATCTTTAATCCCCTCCACATCTGTCAGCATTATTAATTTTTCCGCTTTCAAAGCAGCAGCTACCTCTCCAGCCACAATATCAGCATTTATATTATAAGCCTCAAAATCCTCCCCGATACCCACCGGAGCAATAACGGGGATAAACTTAGAATCAATCAAATTCTTCAAAATCTCTGGGTTTACCTTCTTAACTTTCCCCACATACCCCAAATCTATTATTTCAGGAGCCTTTACTTCCGTCAAATACTGTTCAGAATTAATCTTTTCAGCAACAATTAAGTTTCCATCCTTTCCAGATAAACCTACTGCATTCCCTCCATGAGAATTAATCAATTTAACGATTTCTTTGTTTACTTTGCCCACTAAAACCATTTCCACAATATTCATAGTCTCTTTATCAGTTACCCTCATTCCCCCCACAAATTTTGTAGGAATATTCAACTTTTCTAAAAACTCCCCTATTTGTGGTCCCCCTCCGTGAACAACAACAGGGTTTATCCCAACATACTTTAAAAGCACAACATCTTCTGCAAAAGAGTTTTTAAGCTCTTCCTTAACCATTGCATTACCGCCATACTTTATAACTACAGTCTTCCCATAAAACCGCCTTATGTAAGGAAGAGCTTCCAATAACACTGAAGCCTTTTCTATTAACTTTTCCAATTCGCTACCTCCATCAAAACTTTTTTAGTAAGTTTACATTAGCAAATTTCTACGGAGGAACCTTGAAGAAAAAGAGCATAATCGTCGCAGTTACCGGCGCTTCAGGAGCAATATACGCAAAACTCTGTATAGAAACCCTTCACAAAAATGAATATCCCTTAGAAATCATCTTTTCAGAAACGGGCAAACAGGTTTTCGAATACGAATTGGGAATAAAAACAGCAGAATTCCTCAAGAACGTAAACGCAACTGTATATGGAGAAAAAGATTTCTTCGCTCCTCCATCAAGCGGCTCTCATCCATCCCAAGGAATGATTATTATTCCTTGCTCAACAGGAACCTTGGGGCATATTGCCAACTGCACAGTTTCAAACCTAATCCACAGAGCTGCCGATGTAACCTTAAAGGAAAAAAGACCTTTAGTTTTAGTAGTTAGAGAAACTCCTTTAAACTCCATACACTTAGAAAACATGCTCAAACTGTCCAGAGCAGGAGCTACTATACTTCCTGCATGTCCCTCTTTTTACAACAAACCACAAACAATGAAAGATTTGGTTGCTACAGTGGTAGAACGAGCGTTGAGACACCTAACGGGAAAATCTTTTAACCTTTCCAAGAATTGGAAATAGTTTCTTCCAACAACTTTTTTGTTGAATAGGGAATAACATCTTGAATCGACTCAGCTCCTAATTTTAACATCAAGAGCCTATCAAAACCTAAAGCTACTCCTTCACATTTAGGAAGCAAACGCTTCTTTAAAAGAGTTAAAAATCCCCAATCCACCGCCCTTTCACCTTTCTCCTTAAACTTTCTCAAATAAGACTCATAATCCCTCAATTCCGTATACCCGTTAGCTATCTCTACTCCTCCAACGTAAAGCTCAAACCTCTCTGCAACGTTATCTCTTACCTGCGCCATAGCAGAAAACTCCTTTGGATAATCAATCAAAAACACAGGTTTATCTATCTTTTCCAGAGATGGCTCAACCTTTTCAACTAAAACTTTAAAAAAAGCATCTTCGTAATTCTCTTCAACAGCCACTTCTTTCAACTCTTCTCTATCAAAAACATTAACCCCTGCAAACTCTTCAAAAGCTTCTTCAACAGTAAAAACTTCATAACTACTGAGCGTTATTTTCCTCCCTCTTACACTTGCACCTCTCCCCACCACCTCCCTCACCAAACCAAACGCTTCCTTCATCCCATCACGGTAATCCCCTCCCACCCTATACCACTCAACCATCGTAAACTCTACACTGTGCAAATCGGTTACCTCACCGTCTCTAAAAACCCTAACAATCTGATAAATTCCTCCTTCCCCCATCTCCCAAACAATCCTCTTCATAAAAAACTCCGGCGACGTATGCAAAAACCATTCATACTTCTTATCCGAAAAATCTCTAAAAACCGCCTTCACATTTTCCACGTTATCGTCAGGATTCTCGTAAGGCACCATAATCGGCGTATCCACTTCTAAAAATCCCCTCCACTCAAAAAATCCCCTCACCCTCTCCTTCGCTTCTTTCCTCAACTTTAGTAGTTCTACTAATTCCATCCCGCACCCCTTTCAATAAAATCACTCTCGCCATAATTTACGCTTTGAATTTCTAAATGTAAAATTTGCAACATACCAATCCATCAAGAGGTGAAACATGAACACAATAGAAAAAACGGAAAAGTTCGTAATGAAAACTTACAACAGATATCCTATTTCCTTCGTTAAAGGCAAAGGTTGCCGCCTCTACGACGAAAACGGAAAAGAATACCTTGACATGCTCGCAGGCATAGCCGTCTGCAACTTAGGACACTGTCACGAAAAAGTTTCAAAAGCCATATGCGAACAGGCACAAACTCTCATACACACCTCCAACCTTTTCCATATAAAACCGCAAGCAGAATTAGCAGAACTTCTTTGCAAAAACTCCTTCGGCGAAAAAGTATTTTTCTGCAACAGCGGTGCAGAAGCTAACGAAGGCGCAATAAAATTAGCAAGAAGGTATGGAACAGAAAAAGACCCAGAAAAGTTTGAAATCATAGCGTTCCGCCAGTCTTTCCACGGAAGAACAATGGCAGCAGTCTCAATAACGGGGCAGGGTAAATACAACGAAGGTTTCGGACCAATGCTTCAAGGCGTCCGTTTTGCCGAATTCAACAACATAAACTCCGTAAAAGAACTAATATCGGAAAAAACTGCAGGCATTATCGTTGAACCGATACAAGGAGAGGGTGGCATCGTCCCCGCAGAAAAGGATTTCTTACAAGAACTGAGAAACTTAGCAGATGAATTCGATGCCATCCTCATCTTCGATGAAGTTCAAACCGGAATTGGAAGAACTGGCAAGCTCTTTGCCTACCAGCACTACGGAGTTGAACCAGACGTCATGACCTTAGCAAAAGCGTTAGGAAATGGCGTTCCGATAGGTGCAATTGTCGCAAAAGGCAAAGCTGCAAACGTTTTAAAGCCCGGTCTTCACGCATCAACCTTTGGCGGCAACTTCTTAGCAACAAGAGCAGGCGTAGAAGTAATAAAAGAAATCTCAAATCCCGAATTCTTAAAATCCGTTGAAGAAAAGGGAGAATATCTAAAAGGAAAACTTCAATCACTAATCAGCCAATACCCCGAAAAATTCATATCCGTTAGAGGAAAAGGCTTAATGTTAGGAGTTGTTTGCAAAGAACCCTGCAGCAGAATAGTGGAAAAAGCACTTGAAAACGGACTTGTTATAAACTGCACCGCCGGAAACATCTTGAGATTTACGCCTCCGCTCATAATTTCTAAAGAAGAAATAGACGAAGGAATAGAAATACTGCAAAAAACATTGAAGGAGCTATGAAAGTAGAGGAATTGAGCAAGCAATTCTTTGAAACACAAGAAATAAAGCAGGAAAACGTTTTAGATGCCATAGATTTCTTTTTAGAAAAACTCAAAAAAATCGGTGGAAACATAGACAGCATTTATCCCGCCGACCCTTTTGCTTTACCATTAGCTATGTATATATCTGACAAGCTCTCCGTTCCCATAAAAACGGAACAATTCCTAAAAGAAGACGAAAAAATCCTCACCCTCTTCTCCACCCTCTACAAAAATTACGTAACTCCCACTTACATCTCTCAAAAACTCAAAATTTTCAGAAAGCGCTTTCCCCAATCACCTTCACTCCTCATAGCAGGCAACAACAAAGAGATATACACGGACATTCAGCTCATCAAATTCTCAAACCAAACAGAAATATTCAGCTACCGCTTCAGAAGAGAAGCCTTAAAAAACTTTTTCTTCCCAGTTGAAGGGGAAATCACTCACTACTCCCAGAACTTTTGGCAGATAGCCAAGGAAGAGATAAAAACTTTTGAAAAAGCAAGACGCATAAGAGACAACGCAAGAAGGTTCCTAAGGGAAGAAAACGCTCCTCTCAAAATTTTAGAATCAGACCCGGAAATTACCTTATGGGAAAAATTCATAAAACTCTCCCTCTCAGCTCCCAAAGAAGTAAAACAGAACGCAGAAGTAGACATAAAACTAAAAACAGAAAAGCTGATTCAAATAGAAAACAAAAGAATAAATTCCGCCGTAACCTCACTGCTGGAATACTTTTCTCAACTGTTCGAAGCGCACTTTCCCACCCACCTTGCATATTCTAACCTCGAAATAACAGAAAGGAGGGGAATAACCATAATTCCCCAAGCTTCTCAAATAATGGAAGGAGCAGACGTTAAGTTAGAAATCGTTTTAAGAAGCGAAAACCTTGAAGTAGATTACAAACGCTTAATTTCCGTCTTGAAAGAGGCGTTCAGAATAATATTTTCAGAAATCTTTGAAAAGGAAGCGTTCCGCCCGGCTATCGATTCCGTCGTTGAAAAAGAAGTAAACAAGGCTTCCGTTTACGTCAACTGGTTTTTAGACAAAGAAATGATTGAAAAATTAACAAAGAAAATCAACAAGCGTTGGCTACTTTCTCGTCTTTTATACAGGAAAAGATTCAAATCGCAAATGAACGAATTCCTCAAAAATTTAGAAAACTTTTCATTTACTCCTGAAAATCTCGACCTAATAATAGCAACCATAGAAGGTTTATGGAAGCAAAATCCCACCTACGTAAGACTATACGGCAAAGAGATAAAAAAATTGCTCGATGAAAAAGATTTATGGGGCATCATCGGTTACTACGGAATGAAAATTCACGGAAGCAGAAGCAATCTTTTAACTTCCCTTTTAGATTTCCTGCTTTCTCTAAAAGGTTACGAAAACATTCACCACTTTTTGGCTGAAGAGAAAACCTACTTTATCCCCGTCCAGACAAAAAGAATTTTAAGACCCAACTGGGAAAGGGTAATAAAGGAAAAACAGAACGTTTACCTCAAACCTGAACCTCTCAATCCGGAATCTCCTGTAACTTACACGGTTATGAGCGAAGACGGCAAACTATTAGGAACAATCCCAAAAATATTTGCCCACTACATAGCAGCGAGAGAATCTATCGGAAGGAAAATAAAGTGCGAAAAACTCTACTTTGACCCAGACATCTTCTCCGAAAATTCTTACTGGATAAAGGTGTCATGCCTTTAAAAGTAGAAAACCTGAGGATCTTCACCAGAAACGAAAACGCAGTCCCCGTCAAAAACGCGTTTCTCAAAGTAGAAAGGGGTGAACGGGTAGCACTGGTAGGTGAAAGCGGTAGCGGTAAATCCCTCACCGCTTTATCCATATTAAAATTACTACCGGAAAACCTAAAAGCGGAAGGGAATATAACGATTGACGGAAAAAACGTTCTCAAATTAAAAGGAGATGAACTGAGGCAGTTCAGGTGGAAAGAAGTTTCAATGATATTTCAAGACCCTTCCGCATCTTTAAACCCTCTAATCAAAGTAGGTGAACAAGTAGGGGAAGCGATAAAATTTCATTACCCCCAGTTAACCAAAGAAGAAATATCTCAAAAAGTATTAGAACTTTTCAAAACTGCAAGAATTCCGGAACCTCACAAATTCATAAATGCCTACCCCCACCACCTATCAGGAGGGCTAAAACAGAGAGTCTGCATAGCAATGGCTCTCGCCTGCAATCCCAAATATGTAATAGCAGACGAACCCACAACTGCACTTGATGTAACCGTTCAAGGCAAGATACTGGAACTTTTGAAAAAGATAAGTGAGAAAAATAACGTAGGAATCTTACTAATCACCCACGATATGGGCGTAGTAGCAGAATTTGCAGAAAAGCTCTACGTAATGTATGCAGGATACACTATAGAACACGGAACGGTTGAAGAAGTCTTCTCAACCCCCTTACATCCTTACACAGAGGGATTACTAAAATGTTCCCCCACCTTAAGCAGTAAACCAAAAAGGAAACTCCCCTCCATTCCCGGTTCCATCCCTCAACCAAACGAAAAGATAAACGGATGTCCCTTTCACCCCCGTTGCCCGATTAAAGAAGAGATATGCGAGAGGGAATTCCCTCCCGCAAAGTGGAAAAACAAAAGATTTGTTCTCTGTCACTTAAGGTAAAGTGAAGAAATCATTAACCTGCTGTCTTGCAAACTTCCCTAATTTATCTACAACATCCTGATTTATATGCTCTGCCGCTTCAGGATACTTACTAACAGCATCTTCAACGCCTAAAAGAAAGCCGTGAACTCCCCAGTAAGTCTCATTTCCAAACATATACCATCCCAAAGCAGCGGGCGGTTTAGCATCCAAAACTGTAGTGTAATTGCCAAAACCTACCCTTGCAGCAAGAATGGCGTTAGAAACGTTCGGGACAACAGTATCACCGTAAGCATTCTGCAATATCACATTAGTTCCGTTATCAATGCCTACATACACAGGGTCAGCCGGGTCTTGAATTAACTGCGTTATTCCAAGCATATAAGCATATGCATAAGTATTTTTCTCAACACCAGCAGCCTCTAAAAGACCTTCTATCAACTGATTTGTAGCTGCATCCACAATAGAAACGTAGTTCGCTCCACCAACGTTAAGAACCACTTTGCTGGGCGTCCCATACTTAGCATAAATAGAACCAACAATCGCTCCCATAGAAATACCTAAAAAGTTAACATCTGTAACGTTATCAGGTGTTCCATCACCGTTAACGTCATAAAATCCCCCCCTCAACAACTTCTCAAGTAACCTCAAATTAAACACTGCCTGATAAACGTTCATCCTGTTCTTGACAGGATTTCCTGTTAAAAAGCACTTTCCTTCTCCACACACAAAATCGTCATTTTCATAAAGCTTAGTGTAATCACCGTGATACGGCAAATCTATAGCCACAACGGGCAAATTAATGTCGCCAATCAACTTTTCCGCGCGAGTCCTACTGCTACCTAATCCGTGCTGAAAGATATAAACAGCACCGCTAAAACTGTTCCTATTTCCAAAATAAACAGGTATCACCTTTATGCAATCATTTATATCCAGCTCAGAAGCAGGCAAAGTTCCATTGGCAACAGCTAATAACTTACCGAAAAATTCCTTCAACTTAGAAATGTCAAATGCCGGAAACTTCCCAGAAGCAGCAATTTGCTTAATAATCGGACTTATAACAGCGTTACCCACTGCAAGGTAATACACTTTATCCACAAGAGAGTCAATAGAACCGTAATCCTCAGTAACATTGGCATAAGGTAACCCTTGAATGTTCAAATCACCAATTTCACCCTTCAAATAAGCATCTATAATCCCAAAATCTGAAACAGAAAGTGTCTTATCAGCAGTCGTAAAAGTAAAAATTTCCAAAACGTCCTTCTTGTTTAAACCCAAACCCGGCAATACTTTGTCAAACAGGGGTTTATACTTCTCCCTCAAAGCTTCAAGTTCAGAATTATCAAGCGGCTTTTCAGATTCAAGCTCCAAAAATACAGAAGGAGGTAAAAGCTCTCTACCCGAAACATCTTTTATTCCTTTAAGAAGAACAAACAAATACTGGTGCCCTGGTTTCAAAGGTCTTAAAGGATAGAACTTTAAATACTTGCCATCCTGTTTAAAAGTCAAACAATTAGTCTGGTTAATTGAAGCTGTATCGTTCAAAGCAATTGCCGTCAAATCAACAAGCACAAATCTACCTTCAAGGGTTTTCAGGTCAATCGAATAATCAGAAGCAAGCGGAACAAATATCGGCATGTTAGGGCTAAACCCCTTAAGTTTCAACTGATTCAAAGCTTCATAAAGAACCTTCGTTGCCTCATCCTTAGCTTTATCTGGGTCAAAATAAAGATAACTTTCTTCTTCACTACCTTTCGTCTCCGAAGAGAGAAAAATATCGTTAGGGAAAGGAACTCCTATCGGAGAAGACGCATCAGTAGAAAACGGGTCAAAAACTAAAGCCCCTCTCTCATAATTAGCATCAACTTTATCAGAAACAGATTCAGAATTCTGCAAATCCCCTCCACAGGAAAAGAGCAAAATAGGCCCTCCCCATCTCTTTTCCTCCTTAAAACTTATAACTCACCGTTAAACCGTAACCCCATAAATGACCATCAGCAGACAAAGAAACTGTTCCCGGATTCCCAGCTACTCCCAAATAACTGTTATTCAGATTAGAACTCTCTCCGCCAACTTCCCTCTTATACTCAGCTATCACGTATTGCAAAACCGTATCCACCGTTAGCCTTCCAAAATGAAGTCCCATACCCAAGGAGTATGTTTTCTTATCAGCGTCAGGTCACAGCATATCAAAAGTATGGTCCGGAATAGGAGATGGGTCATAAAAATAGCCACCTCTCAAAGTAACAATTTCGTTCCACTTATACTCAACACCAAACCTTACCTGTCTTGTATCCTTCCAATCTCTTTTGAAATACTCTTCCGTTTTACCCAAAAGCGGTCTTGAAAACTTAACAGTATAATCTTCAACAGCACTCCAGTTAGTCCACACTACATCAGCAGTTAAAGTAAGCTTCTTATTCGGTTGATACTTCACTCCTATCTGAAGCTGCTCTGGATGGTCTATCTTGGTGCTTGCATGAACTTTATCAATTCCAACTACTTCAACGGTGCCTTCAAAATCGGTATAAGTCCTTGACCTGTAAGTTAAACCCACAGACAAATTATCATAAGGCTTATAAAGGAAACCCACGTTAAAGGAAACGTTGAAATCATCGCTCATATCACCCTTTATAACCCTGCCATTAATCGTAGGAGATGTAGGGAAGTAAAGCCTTCTCTGCGTTCCTGCTTCAGACCTTCCAAAAGAAACGCCAAAACCGGCTGCCAACTTATCCGTAAGCTTAACAGCTACTGTTGGCGTTACTACAGCTCTTAAATAGTAAGACTCAAAACCGTTGTAAGCACTGGGATTCCGGGAAACTTCATCATCCCACTTAATATGGAGTCCATAAGGAACATATGCGGCTATACCGAAATAGATATTTTCAAAAAGACGCGTGGCAAATCCTGCATGTGGAACAACCAAGTTATCAGAAGTATCCTCAAACGAAACACCGAAAGGTAAAACAGGAGTTCCGTCCCCATCAACCGCCTTAAAATCATGAATCTTCAACGTTGGATTGAGAACTTCAAAGCCTACAGAAACAGTAGGACTCTCAATCTGTGTTAAACCGGCAGGGTTGTAATAAACCGCATAAACGTCATCTGCATAGGCAGAAAAAGCTCCTCCCAACGCCGTAGCCTTAGCGCCAATACCAAAGGTATCTACATTTCCAGCCTCTACAGCATTACAAAGAGAAAGCAAAAAACCCGCAGTTAGAAAGATTTTCCTCATTAAACCTTCCTCCCCGCTGGTTCATTAAAGTCTAAAACTCAAAAATCCACTCTTTCCAGTTCTCCCCTATTTTCCCTTTCTTCCTGTATCTCTCCATCAAACTACCGCAAGAACATGCTCTTTCTTCTCTAACAAGCTTCAAAGTCAAACGTTTAACTATATCCGGAAATCTCTCTACAGCTCTATCAACCTTCTTCTTATCTTCCGGCGGCAACATCCCTTCAAACAAAACGCCCGCTTTAAAAGCGTAATTTTTCACGCCCTCAGCGTAGTTAGTAACGTAACAAACGGCACCGTAGCAAATTTCCAACTCTTTAGCCAAAAAAACTTCAGGGATTAAAGTCATCCCCACCAAATCACCGCCTAACTTTTTAAAAGCTCTTATCTCTGCCGGCGTTTCAAGACGCGGACCTTCAGTGCAAACGTAAGTTCCGCCAAAATGAAAATCCAACCGTAATTCTTCCATAACTTCTTTAACCACTAACGAAATCTGCGGACAAAAAACCGGACTCTGTCTAACAAACCCCAAACCGCCGTTCTCAAAAAACGTTGATTTCCGCCCCTTAGTAAAATCCAAAAGGTCGGTAGGAATAACGTAATCTCCCGGTTTAAAATCTTCTCTCAAAGAACCAGGACCAGTCCACGCAAAAATACGGCTAACGCCTAAAAGCTTAGCAGCATAGATATTTGCCCTATAATTAACAAAAGGCGCTGTTACAGCGTAATCCTTTTCACCGTGCCTTGAAAGAAAAAAGAACTCAAAACCATCTTCATGCCGTATAGTATAGACAGGATTGGAAAGACCAAAAGGAGTATCAAACCTATTAACTTTCAAAACCTTACCGAAAGATTCTTTCTCCAGAAAATAAGCTCCACTGCCACCAATAATTAAAATCCTATCCACGATTTCTCCTTATCTCCGGCGGAACTATCCTGTGAAGCTTAAACCTCTCTTTAGCCAACTCCTCAACCCAACTTTCCTTCCTATAACGTTGAGTAAACGGGTCTATAGAAATACCGCCCCTCGGGTTAAACTCTCCATAAACTTCAAGGTAAAAAGGTTCAAGCAATTCAAATAAGTCGTCCGCTATCCTATTTACCGTATCTTCATGAAAATCTCTGGCATTCCTGAAAGAAAACAGGTAAAGCTTTAAAGACTTACTTTCCACAAGCCATCTGTCAGGAATATACTGAATGTAGATAGTTGCGAAATCGGGCTGACCGGTAATGGGACAAAGAGTAGTAAATTCAGGACAGTTAAAAGAAACCCAGTAAATTTTTCCCCTATACCTATTTTCAAACTTTTCCAGCAAATCGGGCGAATAGGTATAAACGTATTCTGTCTTGCTCCCTAATTTCTTTAAGCCTCTCCTCTCATCCATCAAAAACTCCAGCACAAATTTAAGGAAGAATTTTAAAGGAACTTACCTGGTTTTCAAAAATAAAAAGGGGGCGACCGTCTGGTCGCCCCTTTCTCCATAAAGGGGAGGGAGGGGGAAAAGGGGGATTATAAAGACATTATGGCGTCCCCAGGGGGATTCGAACCCCCGTCGCCGGCGTGAAAGGCCGGTGTCCTAGGCCGGGCTAGACGATGGGGACGCTTCGTATGCCCCATAATATAGTTTCACCTTCAAATTTGTCAACTATTTGTTGGAGTTCACTACATGGTGGACACCCTGATGGAAATTAATATAGTCAAAAAACTTCTCAGCGGGAGTTTTGTAGTCCAAAGACTTATGAGGTCTCAGAAAGTTATAGATTTTCAAGTAATTC
>Ga0256842_1003107_pt1 | contig 11302 bp, 12 predicted proteins | sample 4559240metaG_FD_185973 | JGI IMG/M metagenome (GOLD analysis project Ga0256842, IMG submission 185973) | Hydrothermal vent microbial communities from Guaymas Basin, Mexico - 4559-240 | ecosystem: Environmental > Aquatic > Marine > Hydrothermal vents | place: Mexico: Guaymas Basin | collected...
CTCTTGCTAAAGCTCCAATTACAACATTGACCCGATTTGAGGGGATTGAAACATGTGGAGAAAAGATGCTTTTCTCCCGACGAAAAAGATTACAACATTGACCCGATTTGAGGGGATTGGTGGTGCGTTAGGAAACGCACCCTACGGAATTTGACAAATAAAATATATCGTAAATTAAATGTTTATTTTAGATATTATTTTTATATTTCCACTTTATTAGACTAGTTTTGACTTTTTTATTTGATACTATTGCTTATCTAATTTAAGGGAATAATATGAAAAAAATGTTTGCTTGGTATATAGTTATAGGATTAATGTTTAGTCCATTAATCTATTCTAATAATGCTCAAAAGTATAGAGAGGGTACATCTGCTTATAGATGGGGTCAAGCGATGGGACAATCATTTTATTGGCCATCTTATCTGTTTTCTATAGAACCTGTTGTTGATGGATCATCTGTGGAATCATTTAATATATCAATTGGAAATATATTGAAATATAGAGATGAAAAGCTATTTACTGGTAAAAGAACTAATACACATGCTTTTTTGATATTGAAATCTATTAATAGCTGTTTGATTAAAGATGGATTATTAGTAAATAGTAATCAATTAAATTCATATAAAAGAGTATTTGAAAATGAAGTAACTAATAAGTATTTAGATGATATTAGAAAAAAGGTTATGGATAGATTTGATGGTTATGATTTTGCAGATATTGTAGAAGAGGTAGAAGAGTGTAAAATATAATATTGTATATTATTTGATATTGACTTTTTAAATATTTTTTATTATAATGTAAAAAACTACTACGAATGGAAAATATGAAAAATATAACAATAGAACCAAAGAGTAAATCATTTAATTTAATATGTGATGATATAGCACCTGATAAGTCTATATCTCATAGATGTGCTATGTTTTCGCTTCTTAGTGATAAACCATCAAAAATCAAGAATTTTTTATTGGCAGAGGATACTCTTAATTCTCTTAATATTGCTTCGCAATTAGGGGCTACTATTAAGCGAGATGGTGGAGATGTAGAGATTGTTCCTCCAAAGGAGCTTCAAGAGGCTGATGATATATTAGATTGTGGGAATGCAGGGACTGGTATGAGATTATACTCTGGGCTTTTGGCTGGGGTTGATGGGCTTTTTATATTGAGTGGGGATAAGTATCTTAGACATCGTCCTATGAGTAGGGTGGCTAATCCACTTAGGAGTATTGGGGCATCTATTGATGGGCGAGATAATGGGAATTTAGCTCCTCTTGTTATTCGTGGTGGGGAGTTGAAATCATTTAAGTATCACTCTCCAATAGATTCTGCTCAGGTGAAATCGGCTCTTATATTAGCAGGGCTTAGAGGAGATGCTACTAGCTATTACAGAGAGGACTTGCTTAGTAGAGACCATACGGAGAGAATGCTAAGTGGTATGGGGGCTAGTGTAGAACTTAATAGTGATGGTTGGATAGAGATAGCACCACTTAAAGCGCCACTTAAAGCTCTTGATATTAGAGTACCTGCTGACCCATCAAGTGGGTTTTTCTTTGCTGTTTTGGCTTCTATTATAGAGGGCAGTAGTGTAACAATATCAAATGTTACACTTAATCCTACACGAATAGAGGCATATAAGAGACTTGAGCAAATGGGTGCTAAGATAGAGTATATTCAAAAAGAGAATATTTATGAGCCAATAGGGGATATTAGGGTATCTTATAATGGTAAGCTAAAGGGGATTGAGGTATCTTCTAATATTGCTTGGCTTATAGATGAGCTTCCTGCTTTATCTATTGCTATGGCATTGGCTGATGGGGAGAGTGTGGTAAAGAATGCCAAAGAGCTTCGTGTCAAAGAGAGTGATAGGATTAGTAGTGTTTTAGATGGGCTTAATGCTTGTGGAGTTGAGACTATTGAGTATGAAGATGGGTATAGAGTTATAGGTGGAGATTTAAAAAGAGCTTCTATTAATAGTTGTGGCGACCATAGAATTGCTATGAGTTTTGCGATAGCAGGTATTTATTGTGGTATGGATATAGAGGATATTGAGTGTATTGATACATCTTTCCCAAACTTCTTTGAGATATTAGATAGTATTTAACTATTTATATTGTATAATATTAAAAGATATTAATTTTCAAAGGAGTATATTATGATAAAAATAAAACTTATTTTACTCTCTGCAATGGCTATTTTATTTAGTGCTTGTGGGGGTGGAGGAGGTTCTACTGTAGTCGCACCTGTGGAATCTACTGTAGAGGGGATAGCTATTGATGAGCTTATTGTTAATGGTATTATCACAGCCTATAAAAGTCCAAATAGTACTAAATTAAATTCTATGAGAACTGATGATAATGGTAGCTATAATATGGTTGTTAGAGATTATTTGGGTGTAGTAGTTGTTGAGGTTACTTGTGATAAAGACTCAAAGCTTAAGAGTGATGATGGGACTCTTAAATCTTGTCCTCTTGATACAAGATTACGAACAATGACTTTGACATCAGGAAGAGCTACTTCTCTTATTGCACATATTTCGCCTCTTACAGAGATAGCATATCAACGGGCCAAGGTATTAAGTGGTGGTAGTGGTGATATATCTATATCCGCGTTTGAACAGGCTCGTACAGAGGTGGGTGAGACTTTTGGGGTGGACCCTATTAATGACTCTCCTGCTGATGGGATTTATGATACTATTATAGACTCTATTCATGATGTAGCTAATGATAGTAATAAATCATTTCAAGAGGTTGTAGATGAGTTTGCACAAGATAGTAGTGATGGTAGTGTAGGTAGTATAGTCTCACAAGATGTAGCAGATGCTATTAGTAATAATAATGTATCTAATAATCTTACAGAGGGTAATGGAGAATATACTCCTGTATCAAGTGTAGATACAGGAGATACAACATCTTCTAATAATGGTGATACTACTAACTATCCTCAACTTTCAAATATGGAATCTATTGCAAAAGCCAAAGAGATGTTTACAAACCTACGGACCAAGACTCTATCTATTGTAGATTATGAGAGTGTGAATAAAGATGGTACGCTAGATGTAGAGATTAGAGGTTTTTCAGAAGCATTAAATAAATCTAATATATATGGTGAGACTGCCTCTCTTTATAAAAATTATATTTTAAATGTAGTTTTTGATGCTCTTAAATTGGGTAAGAGTGAGATGAGTGATATTATTGGAGATGGTGCAGGATTTAGTATCAAAGTTATTAAACAGAGTGCTACTATATGGAGCTATACTTTTGGTAAAAATGATATATATAGTGGGACGGTAGTAGTGCCAACTGATAATCCAGATATATATATAGATGCTAATAACTACTCAAAACTTGATTTTGAATTTGATGGGACTTTACCAAAATATAGAGTAGTACATATCAATAAATATGATGATATATTAGATAATGGTGTCCAAAAATTAACTGGTAAAATTGTAGTAGATAAACTAAATGATAGTGAAGTGAGAGTTACTCTAACAAATGGAATGATTTCTAGTGATAATGAAGAGATTAAAATATCTAAGATGGTAACGGCTAGTTCTAGTTTGGCTAATGGTAGTTATGATAAATTAACAGAGTTGGTATTTAATGGTATTGTAGGTGATTATAGTTTTGATGGTAGAATTGATGTTGCAGGTTATATGTATAATAGTAAAGTGGTTGAAAATAGTGGATATTTACCAAAACAGATTGCATATAGTGGATATATTTTAAATAATCTTAATAGTACAAAAATTGATGTAACTATTATATCTGATTGGAAAGATTTATTGGTAAATGACCAAGCAACTATTGATAACCACGCATATAATCCACTTCTAAAAGTGAGTATAAATGGAAATATCAAAGTAGCAGGACAAAAAGAGTCTATTATAAATTCTAATTATGAGAACTTTAGTGACGAACATAGAGATATATCTATCTCATTTCAAAATGATGATACTATTGTAAACTCTTCTGGTAGCTTCACTACTCCAAGAGGAGATAATGGTACATTTAGAGTATCTAATCATATTGGAATTTATGCACAGTTTATACTTGTAAATAACCGTATTGTAGAGGGTACTATCAATGGTGATGGTAGTGTTGTCAAAAAAGATGGCGATATTATTGGTATGGTAGAGTATCGTGAAGATGTTTTGATAGTTAATTATACAGATGGTACATTTGAATCAATATTCTAAGATATTGGGGGTATTTATACTCCTAATATCCTCTTTAGAGGCTTCAATCTTCTCACACTACTCCAAAGATAATAGATATAATTTCTCAATAGAGTATAGTGATAGAAATGATGCTATATCTATATTAAAAAGAGGTGGCAGTTGGGAGGGTGGTTATACTCCTAATAGTGATACTAATATAGCACTAATTAACCATAGGGCAGATATTGGTATGCTTTTTGATACTCTATATTTGGGCTATGCTTTTAGATATGATATGTTTATTCAAACAGATAAATCTACACTTGATATTTTAGAACTTGTAAATAGTAAAAAAGATTTACCCTTAAATCACCAATATAATATAGATTTAGAGGCATTTGGGTTTAGTAGTGATAATTTAATTATCTCAAAAGAGTTTAAAATTATCAATAATAAATCTACAACACTACAAATATATGGAGGCTTCTCTATTATTCGTGCCTCTTCAATGCAAAAAGGCAGATTAGAAGCAAATGCAAATATAATCTCTACAAAAGAGTATAATTTTGATGGATTAATTGATTATTATTATACAGATAATAGTATATATGACCTTGATGTAGATGAAGCTATTGGATATGGTTACTCTCTAAATTTTGGGCTTTTTTATAGATATAATAGACACTCAATTCTATTTCTAGCAGAGGATTTTGCATCTAATATATATTGGCAAGACTTACCATATTCACAAGTAAATATTATATCTGATAAAAAAGAGTATGATAGTAATGGATATATCAAATATAAGCCCTCAATTAGTGGGTATGAACTATACAGAGAGTATACCCAAGCACTCAAACCTAATCTATTTTTGGAGTATAAATATCAATATAGTAATAATATAAATTTAGGAGTAGGAGGGCAATATTATGATAGCTTCTTACTTCCATTTGTATCTATTGCTTATCAAGAAAATAGTAATATAGGATATAAACTAGGCTATGATATTAGGTTTGAACAAATATCATTAGAGTTAGATATATATGATTTTAAAGCCTCTATATCAACGAATAGTATATATGACCCGTCAGCTATAAATCTAAATCTTAGTTACTCATTTTAAAGAAGCTTTATGAAAAAACTAATATTAATACTACTATTAACTATTTTTGCATATCCAAATATTATCCCCTATTTCTCCAAAATTTCAGGAGGATATTATAAGGGTGGAGTAGATAATATTATAATAGAGGATATTTTATCTTCTAAAAAAACTATTAATATGGCAATGTATTATCTTACTAATAAAAATATCACTCTAGCACTTATTAAAGCATTTAAGAGAGGGGTAGATGTAAAGATTTATACAGATGATAGAAAAATATCTTCTAAAAGATATAAATTATTAATCAAACAAGGGATTAAAGTCAATTGTGATAATAATTTAAAGGCATTAATGCATAATAAATTTTTAATTATTGATAAAAAAATATTATGGGTAAGTTCTGCTAATTATACTGTTTATTCATTTTATAGAAATTATGATAATTTTTTGAGAGTTACAGATAGTAAAGTAATAGAGTATTATAGCCAAAAGTTTAGACTATTATATAATCACTCTTCTACAAAGCTTAAAGCTTATAAATCATCTAAAGTTGAGGTATATTTTTCTCCTGATACTAATTTTGAAAATAGAATTATATCTCTAATTAAAAGTGCCAAATCTTCAATTCATTTTTTGGCTTTTGCATTTACCAATCCCAAAATATCACAAGCATTAATTGATGCTAATGGTAGAGGTGTAAAAGTTAAAGGGGTGTTTGATAAGGCTCAAAATAGGTATCAAAAGTATTCACAATATAAGAGATTAAAATCAAATGGAGTGGTTGTAAGGTTTGATAAAAATAGATTTAAGCTTCATAGTAAAGTCTTTATAATTGATAAAAAGATTGTAGTTATGGGGTCTTATAATTTTACTAAAAAAGCAAATATTACAAATGATGAGAACTCTATCATTATCAAAGATAGAGATATAGCAGGTATTTATCTAAAGAATTTTTATGAGATTTTTAGATAGAATATATATATGATTTATTGTAATATTGTTGTTTTGTAGGGTGGGTGCTAACCCACCAAAATATTAAATTATAGGAGAATAGATAAATGAAAAGAAGAGAATTTATAAAAAATAGTGCTATTATCGCAGGTGCTACTACTTTGGCATCTTGTCGTAGAGTAGAGGATAAGGGTGTCAATATCAATAGAGGTAAAAAGACTACTCTAAAACTATCTACCTCATGGCCTGCTCATTTTCCTATTATGGGGACTGGGGTTGATGAGTTTGCTGATAGATGTAGAGTCCTTAGTGGGGGTAGTTTGGATATTAAGGTATATCCCAAAAATATTTTAGTCCCTGCATTAGCTGTATTTGATACTACAAGTAATGCTCAAATTGATGCTTTTCACTCTGGGGTATATTATTGGAAAGGTAAAAATTCAGCATTTTCTATATTTGGAGGAATGCCACTTGGACTTACAAGTGAAGAGATGATTACTTGGATGAAATTTGGTGGTGGAATGGCATTATGGAGAGATATGTATGCTAAATTTAACCTCTATCCATTAATTGGTGGGACAACTGGTCCTCAAATGGGTGGTTGGTTTAAAAAAGAGATTAAATCTATTGATGATTTAAATGGACTTAAGATGAGAATACCAGGTCTTGGTGGAGAGGTGATGAAGAGATTGGGGGTCAATCCAATTTTACTTCCTGCTGGTGAGATTTATACAGCATTAGAGAGAGGGACTATTGATGCTACAGAGTGGGTAGGACCTGCACTTGATAGCATGATGGGATTTGCCAAAGTTACACCATACTATTATAAAGGTTGGCATGAACCAGGGTCTATATTGGAGATTACTTTTAATCTTGCTCGTTGGAACTCATTAAGTAGCGAACATAGGGCTATAATAGAGTGTGCTACTGATGAGATGACATCTAATATGCTACAAAAATTTAGATATGAAAATGCCAAAGCACTTCAAAAACTTCCCTCAACCGTATCAATCAAAGAGTTTCCAAAAGATATGATGGATAAAGCAAGAGAGGTGTTATCAGATGTACTAGATGAAGAGAGTAGTAAAAATGGTGATTTTAAGTTGGCACTAGATAGCTATCAAAAATTTGCAAAATTAAATAAGCCTTATGATGATATATCTACACGAAACTTTTTGAATATTAGGGGTTAATTATGTAGAGATAATAAAGTTATCTCTATTTAATAATATTTACCGTAGCAACATATCCAATACCTGCTAAAATAATTGTACCAAAAACATTTAATAATATATTTACAGTAGCTATCATATAAGATGTATTATGTAATAGTAGAAAACTCTCTATCGCAAAGGTAGAGTATGTAGTTAATGCACCCAAAAATCCAGTGGCTATAAATAATCTTAGATATGGTGAGAAATGTGTATTATGGACATAAGCAAAAACAATACCAATTATAAGACTACCTATTAGATTGACAAGCAGAGTTCCATAAGGTAGAGTTTTAGGAGTAAGTTCTACTATTAAATATCTACTAATAGCACCAAATGCTCCTCCACTAGCGAGGACGATTATAGTTTGTATATTCACTATCTATCTCCTTTTGCATACTCTCTCTTATCTCTTGATACCAATTTGGATTTGAGTTATCTACATATATTGTAGATAGGTATTTCAATTTTACTACTGAATTATCGGCTATTCTTTTGTGTTCATTTAGGAGTTTTTTTGCTCCTGTAATAACAATTGGTTGGACTTTTAACTTTAGTTTTTCTGCTAGTACTTTTGAGCCATTTTTAAATGATAGTAGCTTTTGTTTATCTGTCCTTGTCCCCTCAGGGAATATTGCAACTGGGCGTTTTTTATCAAAGATAGATTTTTTAGCATCTCTAATAAGCTTTAACATTCCTCTTTTATTGGCTCTATCAATAGAAATCATCTCACACTCTTTGAGAATATGTCCAAACCAAAAGGCATCAAAGAGTTGTTTTTTGGCTACCCAATTTATATTTAGATTATGGGTTGCTTCCATAATTATAATATCAACTATTCCTTGATGATTTATCATATATATTTGAGCATCTTTATCAATTTTGCCCTCTTCTATGGACTCTCCACCTAATAAAAAGAATGTTAATTTATTGAGTTTATGTCTAATTGTAGCTCTATATTTTCTAAATATCATCACAAGAGGTATCATAATAACTGCTGTTACAAAGGATATAACAAATGCACCGACATAAAATCTAATTTTGGCAAATATCTTGTTCATCTACCCACCCTACTCTCTCATTGTTATACTCTATTTTGATAAAGCCCTCTCTATTTAATAGTTGTATTACTTCATCTTTTTGCTCTTTTATGACATAGCTTACCCTACTAATACTTGTTGGTAATATTCTTACTTTTGCATTTGCTTTGATACAAACTGTTGGTTGAGGTAGATAAAATTTGATTAATACAAGAGATAAAAGCACTACAATAATAAGATACAAGAAGTCTCTCTTCCACAAGGCTAATAGTAAAAAGAAGACAATAAAAGAGATAATTGTCATTTTTTTAATATCTTCAAAATTATCATCTTTTGGATTTGGTGCTAGTTGTGTGGTGAGTTTAGTCTCTACTACTTTTATAGGAATATCTATAAATACATATTGTCCTTTGATAGTATTAAAGTATGTAAATTTAAGATTTTTTTTGATTGATGGGACAACTACAAAAAAGTTTGCTTCTACTTTAGAGTCTTCTCTTAGGATATTTTCAACCCCTTGTTGTTCATAATCTTCAAGATTTATATTCTCTATATTTGCCTCAAAGGCTTCAAATGATATAGTAATTAAATTGCTTTTATCATCAAATGTAGATGCTTGATGAGTTTTGACTTTCATATCAGCAGAGATAACTCCACAAAAATCTTTTCTCTTTTTGATTTTGGATACATTTATATATTGTTCATCTAATATTACATCAGCATCTTTGGATTTAATAAATAGAAGTGGGAGTTTAAACTCACTGCTTTTATCATTTTTAAAATAAAATGTATAGAAACAATCCTCTCCATTTTGGACAATTACAGCATCACTTATTGGTTGATGTGGTGAATCTATATCAAACTTAAAATATAAATCTTTACTACTCTCCCCTATTCCCATTGCCAATACAGTAACAGGAAATAGTTGGTTTTTGTATATTTTTTTGGGTATATAGCTATATCTATACTCTACATCAGCATACATACTACTATTAAACAAAAATAATATAGCAAAAACTAAGAAGAGTAATTTTTTATTCATTAATTATCAAATCCCTCTAACATCTTGACTCCATCAATAGAACCCAAAATATCTTCTATAGCTCTCTCTGGGTGAGGCATAAGTCCAAATACATTTCTATTTTTATTACAAATCCCTGCAATTGATGTTCTTGAACCATTTACGACTACCCTCTCTCCACTCTCATCACAATATCTCAATAATATTTGATTATTATCTTCTAAAGATTTATAACCCTCATCATCAATATAATAATTTCCATCGGCATGGGCTATTGGGATATTTAAAATATCTCCTACTTTACAGTGAGATAGAAATTGATTATCACTATTTTCTACTCTAATTGTCTGCTTTTTAGAGATAAAATGAAGATTATTATTTCTTTTTAATGCACCCTCTAGTAATCCAATCTCTGTTAAAATTTGAAAACCATTACAAATTCCCAAAACAAATCCACCATCATTAGCATATTTTTCAACTGCTTTCATAATAGGTGCAAATCTAGCAATAGAACCAGAACGAAGATAATCACCATAAGAAAACCCTCCAGGGACTACTACAAGTTCTGTATCATTTGGTAGAGTCTCTTTGGTATGCCATATAATCTCTACACTATGCCCCAATCTCTCAAAAGCATACTCCGTATCAAATTCACAGTTCGTACCTGGAAATCTTAAGACTACAACTTTCATTTAGTAATCTCTATTGTATAATCTTCAATTACAGTATTAGCAAGAAGAGTTTCACACATTTTTTCTACTTCAATCTTTGCATCATTTTTGTTATCACTTGAAAGTTTTAATACAATTTGCTTACCAATCCTAACATCTTCAACACCATTAAACCCCAATGAATCTAACGCATGATGAGCTGCTTTTCCTTGTGGGTCAAGAACTCCATTTTTAAGATATACATTTACTACTGCTTTCATTTAACTTCCCTTAATCCATATAATTTACAATTGTCGTATTTTATCAAAAAGTTTGTTAATATGTGATAATTAATTAAATAGGGTAGATGATAATAGTTATCCATTAAGCAATAATCATAAACATCTACTTTATATATTTTAGATGCTTTACTTCTAATTATGGCATAATGGTCTCTATAATATCCCCTTTTCTCTGTAATAACATTACATTATTATCTAACGCCATATCTTTGACATCTTCATTGATATAAAAACTTGCTAATCCTAAATGATGATTATAATCTCTATACTCTGGATATAATTTTTTAAAGTTTTCATATTTTCTATTTATTAATTTCTCTACATCTCTAATATGTGCTTTATATTTAGTCTCTATTATTGCTATATCTTTACCATTTACCATTAATATATCATACTCATCTCTTAAATTTTTTCTCTGTCTTGTTATATTTTTATCTACATAATCATATTTTATTCCTGCTAACTTTGGTTTAGATGCTAATGAATTATAGAAAAACTCTTCTGCTATATCTCCTTGATTATTTGAGATACCTCCTACCATTTTAGCTATCTTATATAATTTTTTATCAGTTTTTTCCATTTGTTCATCTGTTTTAGCTTGTGAAATTGCTAGACTTGCTACTAACTCTTTTAGTTCTTTATCTGTCATTTTATACTCCTCTAACTATCTTCTACTCTTTATCCTCTTCTATTATATTTTCTTTAATAGGTTTAGCTACCTCTTTTGCCAATATTTCTATATAACACTCTTCCCAATTTTGGCTAAATGTAATATCCAAAGCTTTGATTAAATCTTTGATTTCAATCTCTTGTGCTTCATCTCTACTCTTACCAAATTTACAATCAAAATCCCAAAACATTGTAGA
>Ga0256842_1003108_pt1 | contig 11301 bp, 11 predicted proteins | sample 4559240metaG_FD_185973 | JGI IMG/M metagenome (GOLD analysis project Ga0256842, IMG submission 185973) | Hydrothermal vent microbial communities from Guaymas Basin, Mexico - 4559-240 | ecosystem: Environmental > Aquatic > Marine > Hydrothermal vents | place: Mexico: Guaymas Basin | collected...
AGTTGAAGAAAAGAGGTTGAAAAAGGAGGTTGAAGAAAGTTGAAATTCAACCATTTCAACCCTTTTCAACCCATTTCAACCTTTTCAACCCTTTTCAACCATTTCAACCCTTTTCAACCATTTCAACCATTTCAACCATTTCAACCCTTTTAAACCCTTTTCAACCCTTTTCAACCCTTTTCAACCCTTTTCAACCCATTTCAACCCTTTTCAACTCAATTAAACCTTTTAACCCTTTCAACTATTTACCTATTTTTGCCAAATGCAATTTATAGATACACATACACACATATATTCTGAGGAATTTGATTCTGATAGGGATTTGATAGTACAGAAAGCTTTTGATAACAGCATTTATAGGATGTTGCTTCCGAATATTGACGAACAGAGTATTGAGCCTATGCATATGTTATGCGATGCTTATCCCAAAAGTATTTTTCCTATGATGGGGCTGCATCCTACTTCTGTGGAAGCTGATTTTCAGGAGGTGCTTAATAAGATGAAGCCCTTACTCGACAATAGAAAATATATTGCCATTGGTGAAATAGGAATTGACCTATATTGGGACAAAACTTTTGCCGAGCAGCAGAAAGATGCTCTTATGCAACAATTTGCTTGGGCTATAGAATATAAACTTCCGGTGGCGATACATTCGCGAGATTCGTTGAAGGAGATTATTACCTGCATTGATGAGTTTAATAATCCTGAATTGCATGGAGTATTTCACTGTTTTACAGGGAGTGAAGATGATGCAAAAGAAATAATATCGCGAGGCTTTCTTTTGGGAATTGGTGGTGTGCTTACTTTCAAAAATTCGGGATTATCGGAGCAGATTAAAAATATTGATATGAGCAATTTTATTCTGGAAACAGACTCGCCATATCTAACACCAACGCCACATAGAGGCAAACGTAACGAAAGTTCTTATATAACACTTATTGCACAAAAACTTGCTCATAATAAAGGAATTAGCATTGAGGAAGTTGCTGAAATAACGACAAATAACGCAAATAAACTTTTTAATATATAACATAAAATGGCAGATACATCAATTCTTGTAATATATACTGGCGGTACCATAGGAATGGTAAAGGATGAGAAAACTGGGGCACTTATTCCTTTCAATATCGATAAAATTGATCATTATATTCCTGAGATAACTCGTTTAAATTATAAGCTCGAAAAAATATCTTTTGATCCACTGATTGACTCATCGGATATGTCGCCAAAGGAATGGATTCAACTTGCGGAGATAATTCAGAAAAACTATGAGGAATATGATGGGTTTGTGATACTGCACGGCTCTGACACTATGTCATATACAGCTTCTGCATTGAGTTTTATACTTAAAAACCTTAATAAGCCAGTTATCCTAACTGGGTCGCAATTGCCATTGGGAGTTGTACGAACTGACGGACGTGAGAACTTTATTACTGCATTGGAAATAGCCGCAGCCAAGGTTGACGAAACTCCAATAGTGCCAGAAGTATGCATATTTTTTGAGAATAAGCTTTACCGAGGTAATAGAACTTATAAATATAATGCCGAAAATTTTAATGCCTTTAGATCGGGTAATTACCCACTATTGGCAGAATCTGGAGTGAATATTAAATTTTACAGAGAGAATATTCATAAGCCAAATTTCAAGAGATTAAAAATTAGCACTAAGCTAGACTCACAAATTGGGATTATGAAGATATTCCCAGGAATGCAGCCAACTTTTGTAGAAGCTATGCTAACAGCCAAGGGAATTAGAGCTATAGTGATGGAAAGTTTTGGCTCAGGAAATGCATTTACAAATCAGTGGTTTATTGATATGCTTGAAAAGGCTATCAATAACGGTATTATGATTTTTAACGTAACACAATGCATTGGCGGCGGTGTAGAGATGGGCAAATATGAAACTTCGCGCGCATTAAAGCAAATTGGTATTATTGGTGCAGGAGATATGACCACGGCTTCAGCTATTACAAAGCTAATGGTGATAATGGGTGAGGAAGATGATAAGGCTAAAATCAAAAGTAAGTTCCTAAAATCGTGGACAGGAGAAATTACGGAATAGTTTTTGATGTTCTACGAAACTATTTTAGACATAATTATTGAAATCAAAACATTTTTACCAAAACAATATTGATGAAAAACATTTTTCTTATTCTAGTACTCGCACTAAGCTTATGGAGCTGTAGCGATAGTAATAAAAGCAAATCGGCAAGTAGTATTATTTATACATCAGGTGGCAGAACTTCGGAAGTATTGGTGGTGATGAGCAATGGATTATGGAATTCAGCATTGGGCGATAGTGTTAGAAAAAGCTTGGAGCAGGTTCCGGGTTGGCTAGCTCGTAATGAACCTGAATATATTGTTACTCATATTCCTGCAAAAGCTTTTGGTAGTGTTTATCAGAAACAACGAAATATATTGTTTATAAAAAAAGCTGAGGTTAAAAAGCCTAAGGTTAAATTTCAGAAGGATATGTTTGCAAGGCCACAAACTGTGGTTACAATTAAGGGAAATAGCACAGATCAACTTATTCAGGCTTTTGATTTATATAAAGAACGAATTCGCAAAAGTTTTCACGATAATGAAGTTACCCGCATAGCCAGAGCATATAAAGGACTTGAAGTTAAAACCATAAGTAAAAAGTTGGATGAGAAATTTGGTTTCCATATGTCTTTTCCCAAAGGATTTTATGTGGCTAATGATAAAGCCGATTTTATATGGCTACGTCGCCCTACATCAGAAGTAGAGGAAGGTGTTTTTATATATACTCGTCCATATATCGATACTAGTTGTTTCAGTATGCAAGCAATGATTGACGCTAGAAATGAGGTCACAAAACTATATGTACCTGGTCCTGTCGATAATTCGTATATGAAAGTTTCGGATGTATTTCCTCCAATGCAATTTACAACGGAGTTTAAGGGAGTATATGCATCGCAATTACGCTCACTTTGGGATGTACATGGCTACGCAATGGGTGGGCCATTTGTAAGTTACACCTTTGTAGATGAAGCTGCAAACCGCCTAATCACAATAGATGGTTATATAAAAGCGCCAAAAAAAGAGAAGCGAGATTTACTATTGCATATTGAAGCAATTTTTCATAGCTTTGCATACACTTCACAGAAAAAGGGTATAAAACAATAAATTACTAAAATTAGTATACAGATTAACAAACAACTATTAATGGATTTTCTTCGATTAATTCGGGTTAAAAACCTTATTATTATTCTGGGCACAGAAATTATGGTAAATTATTTTTTGATAGATTACTTTCTATCAATCAATAACTTAGCATACAGGATGGATAATGTAGTTTTTGCACATATTTCTATTTCTAGTTTATTAATTGCTGCTGGCGCAAATATACACAACGACATTCAAGATAAAGATATTGATGCAATAGCAAAGCCTTCAAAACCTATTCCTAGTGGAGCAATAAGTATTAAAAAGGCTCGCCTTTTACTATTCTTTTTTAATTTGACTGGTTTATTACTGTCAATTGGAGCTGCATTTTTTATTGGTGAGCCAATGGTTGCAATTTTTCAGATAACAATTCTTGCCATTCTTTTTGCGTATTCATTATCATTAAAATGCACCAAGTTAATAGGAAATATAATTGTTTCAATATCAATAGCAATGGTGCCTGTTCTGATATGGATATATATTATTTATGATAAAGCAGCCTATGATTTGATGTTTAATTATCAGCTACGATGGATGCATTTTAGTATTTTATTTTTATCAATATTCGCATTTATTAGCACCCTAATTCGTGAGATGATTAAAGATAGGGAGGATATGCAGGGAGACCTAAACTGCGATTGTCATACTTGGGCATCTAGTGTTTCATCTAATGTATTTCGAATCACTATTATATCATTATCACTATTATTATTTTTTATAATCGCTATATATCAGGCATATATCCCAGGTTTATATTACTATAGAGCATCATTTATAATTCCGCAAGGGCTTTTACTTTTTTATCTAATCCCTAAAGTGTATTTTGCAAAAGAAAAAGAGGAATTCAAGCACCTTAGCAGATTTATGAAGCTGGTAATTGTTGCGGGTTTGATATTACCTATTGTGCTAAGTATTAAGTAGTGATGGGGGTGGGGCTGATTGTTTAGTTGCCTGCCTGTCGGCAGACAGGTTTAGTTGCCTGCCTGTCGGCAGACAGGTTTAGTTGTTTAACTGAGACTGTGCTTCTAAAGTTCTGGAAATGAATGGTAAAGGGTAGCCCTTCGGCTAGGCTCAGGATGGCAAGTTGAAAGAGTTAAAAAAGGGTTGAAAGAATTCAAGATAAAAGTTTTATTCGAATAAAGGTTCTGCGAAGCTTTGTCCTGAGTTTATCGAAGGGGAGGAACGACTAAAGCAGACTCAACAATACCTCCACAAAGTTTGTGAAATATATAAAAGATAGCGTCTCCCGAGAAAAATCGGGACAGTAAAGGATTGTAAAGGGTGGTAAAGTAATGGTTAATGAATTGTCCTTCGGGACGTTATTCAATGGTTTTTGAAACATTAAGGAATTAAGGAGTTTCGCTCGGCTGCGCCTTGCTCAAAATGGTTTATCCACGAATTACACCTGTCTGCCGATAGGCAGGCGAATGGGCACTAATTATATTCTCTTTCAGCTGCGGCTCAATCGAATAAGTTTAGCATCTAATTTCACTAATTAAACCTGTCTGCCGACAGGAAGGCACAAAAAACAATTTTAAAATATTAACTTAGCAAACATACAAACTATATTAAAAATCACTATTTTTGCAAGTTAGTGTATTAACGTAATAATAATAGGTAATGAATACTTTAAAGATTGACATTCAGCATATTGAAAATTTTATTGATAGTGCTGATTACAAAAATATAGCTACAGAAATGCAGCAAACTCACCAGATGGTGATTGATAGAAACGGTAAGGGTTCTGAGTTTTTGGGATGGCATAACCTTCCTTCATCTATTACTCCTGAGATAATTAATGATATTAAAGAAACTGCTGATACTATTCGCAAAAAGGCTAAGTATTTTGTGGTAATAGGAATTGGTGGCTCATATTTGGGTGCTAGAGCAGTTATTGAAGCATTACAAAATCCTTTTGAAGCATATAAAGAAAGTGATAATCCTAAGATTCTTTATGCAGGTCAAAATCTTAGTGAAGACTATATGCACGATTTACTTTCATTACTCGATAATGAAGATTATGCAATAACTGTAATTTCAAAATCAGGAACAACTACTGAGCCTGCAATAGCATTTCGTCTTTTGGCGCAGCATTTAGAGAAAAAATATGGTGCAAAGGAAGCGGCAACTCGAATAATTGCAATTACTGATGCCAAGAAAGGTGCTTTACGTACTTTGGCAACTCAAAAAGGATATAAAACTTATGTGGTGCCTGATGATGTTGGAGGAAGGTTTTCTGTATTAACTCCTGTGGGATTATTGCCAATTGCCGTGGCAGGTATCGATATCGATGCCTTGGTAAATGGCGCTACACATATGGAAACTATTTGTTCGGCAACCGCAAAGGAGGATACTAACCCCGCTGTTAAATATGCAATCTCTCGTAATGCACTACTAAATAAGGGTTTTGATATAGAGATATTAATAAACTTCAGCCCAAGCCTAATGTATTTTACCGAATGGTGGAAGCAACTTTATGGTGAAAGTGAAGGTAAAGAACATAAAGGGATTTTTCCTGCCGGAGCAAACTTTACTACAGATTTGCACTCAATGGGTCAATATATTCAAGATGGTAGACGCCAAATTTTTGAAACATTAATTTCAGTTAATGGTGTTCATCATTCAGTAGAAATTCCTGAAACAGATCAAAATCTTGATGGATTAAACTACCTTAAGGGGAAGAATATTGATTATGTAAATCAGATGGCACAAAAAGGAACGCTTAAAGCGCATATTGATGGCGGAGTTCCAAATATTATTCTTGAGATTGATAAAATTAATGAGAAAAATATTGGTCAGATGATATACTTCTTTGAACTTGCATGTGCTTATAGTGGTTATACTCTAGGAGTAAATCCTTTTGATCAACCAGGAGTTGAGGCATATAAAAAGAATATGTTTGAATTATTGGGAAAGAAATAGGCTTTTGCTGGGTTTGATATCTGTTTCCATAATTAACAGTGATTGGTAATCGGTAATCGGTAATCGGTAATCGGTAATCGGTAAAATAGCCAATAATTATTGGGTCAGGTTTCATCATAAAACTCTTCAATTATTAAAAAACATTCACAAATAAAAAGGGCTTTTACTATATGTAGAAGCCCTTTTTGCGTTAGTAAAATATTAGTATAATATGTGAATGTGATGTTTTAATCAATTATTTGGACTCTAGAAACTGTATTTGACAAAAGGCTAGATAATCTGTTTAAAAAGCTCCCACTAATAAATTTAGTGAGAGCCTCAATCAATTTATTAATTTAATGATGTATTATCCTTTTGTTAATACTGTAACCACAATAGCTAATACAATAACTACTGCATAAATCATAAATAATGTACTCTGACTTATTTTTGTCTCTTGTTGTTTAACTTTTGACATGACTATTTGTTTTTATTAATTTACAATATACTTATTCTCAATTTTATAAAGCCATATACCTGCTTTACAACAATAAGACGAGGGTATATATCAAAATCTTTGCTTAAAAATAATTATTTTATTATTATTTGAATAATTAGCTTATAGCAATAGCTCGTATTTAGTTGTATATCTGTTATTTATACACTTATGCATTAGTGAAAAAAAATTACTATTTTTTAACATATTTCTGTAAATGTGTAAAAAAAGACTTGTATTTCAATAAATAATAGTTGAAAAGGTTTGGTAAAAAGGTTGTAAAGTAATGGTAAGGAATTGTCCTTCGTGACGTTAATCAATGATTTTTGAAACATTAAGTAATTAAGGGAATTAAGGGGTTTCACTTGGCTGCGACTTGCTCAAAAGGACTTATCCACTAATTATATTCTATTTCACCTGAGGCCCAATCGAATGGGTTTATCATCTAATTTCTCTAATTAAGCGAATTAAAAATAGAACTAATGAATAATCAATTATGCAAATCTGCTCCCGATAACCATCGGGACAAATATCGTTATCCGATAGTAATCGGATCTTCTATCGTTAATCAATTGTTTTGAAACATTAAGACATTAAGCTAAGAATAGAACTACCGATTAAACAAATACACCTACCTCGCCGGCAGGCAGGCAATAAACCAATTAAACATCACAACCCCTTTACCTAAAGTCAAAGCCTAAAGCAAGATTCAAAGAAACAGTATTGATAAATCCATAGGTAGTATATGGCTGATTAAATATAATCTCTGTATAAGTTTTGCTAGAGTGAAGCGTGGTTGTTTCAATACGATAAAGGCCATCAGCGGCAATACTTAATGCCCAATAAGCTTTTGATTCTTTAGTGAATGTTTTTCTAAAGCCCAAACGTATAGCCAAACCAAACCTTGACGAATACATAGAAGCTTCATTATATAAATAATATTTGTCGGATGGTCTTTCTATTATTAGATGATTATATGCCAGCTCCTTATAAATAAATTCTCCACCAATAAAATAAGAATTTGTATTATTTTCCGAATAATGGAAATATCTGCGATAACCCAATCTAAATACTGCTCCTGTGGCACAATAATAAGAATTTGTATTATCAGCCATATCAACATTCACTTTATCATCATCACCCACAGCCTGCCTATTATAATTTACTTGTGCATAAAATGAGTTTTTATTAAAATAATATTCTCCAAAAACACCGAATTCACCTAGAAGTACAATCTCAGTATTTGCACCAATACTAAAGCCCGAAACAAATTCATTACTATTTTTGCTTGGCTTAATATCATTAGTTGCACTTGTCGTATTTGTCTTATAATCATTATTTTGTGCTACCATTGCAAAAGGTAATAGAACGACAAAGCATAATAAATAAATAGTTTTCATAATCTGTAGTTTTTCCCATTAATTTGATTATCACAACGATAGTAAAATACTAATACAACGGTTATATAATCATAATTAAAGTTCAGATCCTACCCTAGGCTCAATGCAAAAATAAAGCTCAATCATATGTGGAAATTTCCGACCTTTGCTAGTTCGAAAAATCAAAAATAAGTAAACAACAATATTTTGAAAAATTCATATAATCTTAGCAACCTAAAGGAACTCGAAGCAGAGGCAATTCACATTATTCGTGAGGTAGCTGCAGAGTTCGAAAACCCAGTGATGCTGTACTCCATAGGTAAGGATTCGGCAGTAATGGTTCGCCTTGCAGAAAAGGCTTTTGCTCCTGGCAAAGTACCTTTTCCGTTGATGCATATCGATAGTAAATGGAAATTTAGTGAGATGGTAGAGTTTCGCGACCATTATGCTAAAAAGAATAATTGGGACCTTATTGTAGAATATAATAAGGACGGTTTTGAGAAAGGCATCGGGCCTTTTACTCATGGCAGTAAAGTACATACTGATGTTATGAAAACTCAGGCCTTGCTTGCTGCTTTGGACAAGCATAAATTTGATGCAGCCTTTGGTGGTGCTCGTCGTGATGAGGAAAAATCGCGTGCTAAGGAACGTATTTTCTCTTTCAGAAATGAGTTTCATCAGTGGGATCCTAAGAATCAACGCCCCGAACTTTGGAGTATTTATAATACCAAAGTGCATAAGGGAGAATCTATTCGCGTGTTCCCAATTAGTAATTGGACAGAGCTTGATATATGGAATTATATTCGATTAGAAAAAATTCCTATTGTACCTTTATACTTCGCCAAAAAACGACCTATTGTAGAATATAATGGTGCTTTGGTGCTTGTTGATGACAACAGAATGCCTAAGGAAGTTGCCGATAAAGCAGAAATGCGCATGGTTCGTTTCCGTACTTTGGGCTGCTACCCTCTTACCGGAGCTGTGGAGTCTGACGCTGTAACTGTGGAGGAAATTGTTGAAGAAATGATGACCACTACCAAGAGCGAACGTACTACCCGTGTTATTGATTTTGACCAAGATGGTAGTATGGAGGAGAAGAAAAAGGAAGGGTATTTTTAGTAAAAAAGTAAAAAAAATGGTAAGGGGTTGTAAGGTAATGGTAAAGGGTTGTAAAGAGTAGTAAGGGGTTGTGAAATAATAGTAAATTTATTATGTTATTAGAAGATTTTAAAGTTTATAATTTGTCAATGGATTTAGGAAAGAAAATCTATTCACATGTTAATAAATGGAAATATTTTGATAAAGATACTCTAGGAAAGCAATTAGTACGTTCTTCTGATTCCATTGCTGCTAATTTAAGTGAGGGACTTGGACGATACCATTATAAGGAGCGTAAAAACTTTAGCTTCTATTCTCGAGGATCGTTATTTGAGACTAAAACCTAGATTACTATGGCTCATGAGAGAGATTTAATATCCACTGAAGAATTTGAAGCTTTTATTATAGAAATAAATACAATTAGTGTAAAATTAAACAATTATATTAAAACAATTGGTCCGAGTTAATGACCATTCTTTACAATTATTTACAATATTTTACAATTCATTACTGATAAATTAAGAAGCAAACTAAATAATGATGACAAATAAAGAATTAGATATAAAAGCATTTCTTGATGCTGACCAGAAAAAAGGCCTTTTAAGAATTTTAACTGCAGGATCGGTTGATGATGGAAAATCTACCCTTATTGGGAGATTGCTTTTTGATTCGAAAAAATTATACGACGATCAGCTAATGGCTCTTGAGCGCGATAGCAAAAGAGTTGGACATGCTGGCGAAGATATTGATTATGCACTTTTACTCGATGGTTTAAAAGCTGAGCGTGAGCAAGGTATCACTATTGATGTGGCTTATCGCTATTTTTCTACAAATAAGCGAAAGTTTATAATTGCTGACACTCCTGGTCATGAGCAATACACTCGTAATATGGTTACGGGAGCAAGTACTGCTAACCTTGCCATTATTCTTATTGATGCTCGTAAAGGTGTAATTACTCAAACAAAACGCCATACTTTCCTTGTTTCATTATTGGGAATTAAGCATGTTGTAGTTGCGGTAAACAAAATGGACCTTAAGGATTATTCTCAAGAGGTATTCGACGGTATTGTTGAGGAATACAAAAATTTCTCAGCAACATTAGATATTCCTGATGTGCATTATTTTCCATTATCAGCACTAAAAGGTGAGAATGTTGTGGAAACTAGTGACAAAATGCCTTGGTATAAAGGTCGCAGTATTCTAAATTTCCTTGAAGAGGTTCATGTAAGTTCAGATAGAAACTTTGATGATATGCGCTATCCTGTGCAATATGTAAATCGCCCAGATATTAATTTCCGTGGTTTTGCTGCTACTGTAGCATCGGGAATTGTGCGCAAAGGCGCTGAGGTAATGTCATTACCTTCAGGACAGACTTCAAAAATTAAAGAGATTGTAACCTATGATGGTAATATTGATGAGGCTTTTCCTCCGCAATCAGTAACCATTACTTTGGAAGACGAAATAGACGCTAGCCGTGGTGATATGTTGGTTTATCCTGACAATATGCCAATGGTGAGTCAGCAGATTGAAGCCATGCTTGTATGGATGGATGAGGCTGATATGGATAGAGATATGCAGTTTTTTGTAAAGCATGCAAATAATAGTACTCGTGGTTTTATCAAAGCCATTGATTACAGAATTGACGTAAATACTCTTGAGCATTCAAACGTAGAAGCGTTTAAGCTTAACGATATAGGCAAGGTGCAGATTACCACTGCCAAACCACTTTTCTTCGATCCCTATAAACGCAATCATATTACAGGTTCGTTTATACTAATTGACCCAATTACGCATAATACTGCTGCCGTGGGAATGATTTTGGGAAAAGGAAAAGGCGCTGAAAATAGAACTATTACTACTATTGGAAAGCAGTACGAAACTTCAAATACCGCTGAAGCTAAAGCAAAATATAATGAGTTAAAACTCAAAGGTAGAACAGTTGTTAGACTTGATGAGGCTAATCTTTCAGAATATTTTGACACAGAGGTGAATGAGAAAGTTATTTCTAAATTTGCTGATATGCTTATTACTGAGGGAGTGGATGTTGTAAAATAATAGTGAAGGGTGAAAGGAGAAGGATGAAGAGGTTTATTTGATGATTTGTTTAATTGTTTAACTGAGACTAGGCTTCTGAATTTATTTTTAAAATCTACTTTTTACTTATTTAAGTTGAAATGGTTTATGGGGTTGAAAAAAGGTTGAAAAGGGTTGAATTACTAAAGTGTTGAATTATTGATTTTT
>Ga0256842_1003109_pt1 | contig 11298 bp, 8 predicted proteins | sample 4559240metaG_FD_185973 | JGI IMG/M metagenome (GOLD analysis project Ga0256842, IMG submission 185973) | Hydrothermal vent microbial communities from Guaymas Basin, Mexico - 4559-240 | ecosystem: Environmental > Aquatic > Marine > Hydrothermal vents | place: Mexico: Guaymas Basin | collected...
TGAATTAAAGGAAAAGGCTAATCAACAAGATATTGAAAACCTGAATAATACATTTAATTCATTCAAAGAAGATATATTGCAAAAACTCAATGAAATAACTGATGAATTAAAGGAAAAGGCTAATCAACAAGATATTGAAAACCTGAATAATACATTTAATTCATTCAAAGAAGATATATTGCAAAAACTCAATGAAATAACTGATGAATTAAAGGAAAAGGCTAATCAAACTCAATTTGATTTGTATCTACGAACGGTTAATTATGCAAAAGACTACATGCAATTGGTTCAACAAAATATTCAAGGTTTGGTAGATGAAGCCAAGAAAAGACTGCCAAATGAGGTATTTAATAAAAAAGAACTTTTAAAAATCACAAAAGAAGAAAAGCATAAATTTGATACTTTTTATGTAGAATTTGAAGATAAATTTAGAGGTTCAAGAGAAGATATTAAACAGAGAGTAAGTGTTTATCTGTCTTATTTAGGAAAACTGCCATTTGAAAAGGAGAAAATAAATATATTAGACATTGGATGTGGTAGGGGAGAATGGCTAGAGTTGTTAAAAGAAAATGGTTATAACGCAAAAGGAATTGATATAAATAGAATAATGGTTGCAAAATGCAAAGAGTTAGGATTAAATGCTGAAGAAGCAGATGCTATAGAATATTTATCAAAACTTGACGATGAGTCTTTAAATGCAATAACAGGTTTTCATATTATAGAGCACTTGCCTTTTGAAGCATTGATGAAATTATTTGAAGAAAGTTATAGAGTGTTAAAGAAAGGCGGAATGGTAATTTTTGAAACACCGAATCCTGAGAATATTATTGTAGGGGCTTGCAATTTTTATACTGATCCAACGCATAGGAATCCTCTGGTTCCTGAGAGTGTAAAATTTATATTAGAAAATATTGGTTTTGCTGGTGAAATAAAAAGATTACATCCTTTTAATAATATTCATTTTGAAGATTCATTTATAAACCATGTTTTTACAGTAGGCCAAGATTATGCAATTATAGGATATAAAAAATGAGAATTGTTATAGACTTGCAGGGTGCACAAAGCGAGAGTAGATTTAGAGGAATAGGACGGTTTTCATTAGATTTTACTCATTCTTTTGTAAAAAAAGCAACTCAAAACCATGAAATATTTCTTTTATTGAATGGTGCTTTAAGCGAGAGCATAGAAGATATTAAAGAAAGATTTAAAAACATATTACCTGAAGAGAAGATAAAAATATTTGAAATTCCGACACCAACATTTGAAGAAAATACCAATAATAGCCCAAGAGCAAGAATAGCAGAATTAATTAGAGAATATTATATTACTCAGTTAAATCCAGATTTTGTTTTGATAACGAGTCTTTTTGAAGGGTTTGTGGATAATGCTGTGGTTTCTATAGGACAACTAAGTAATATAAGAACAGCAGTAATTTTATATGATTTAATACCATATATAGATCATAAATATTTATCAAATGAAATTTATAAACAATTTTATATGAGAAAAATTGAATATTTAAAAAAAGCAGATGTATTGTTAGCAATTTCTGATTCTTCAAAACAAGAAGCAATTAATTATTTAAAGTTTAATGAATCTAAAATCCAAACTATATACGGTGCAATCGATACTATATTTCAAAAAGTTGAATTTAATGGTATTGATATAGAAAAAATAAAAAATAAATTTGGCATACAAAATAAATTTTTAATGTATACTCCAGGCGGATTTGATTATAGGAAAAATTTTGAAAAACTGATAGATGCTTATAGCTTATTGCCAGAAAATATAAAAAAAGAGTATCAGCTTGTGATAGTTGGAAAAATTTCTGAAGGTAATAAATTAGAATTAGAAAATTTATCTAAACAATTTGGTTTAGAAAAAAGTAATCTGATTTTAACCGGTTATATTTCAGATAATGATTTGATTGCACTTTATAATTTAACTGATTTGTTTATTTTTCCATCTTTACATGAAGGTTTTGGTTTGCCGGTATTGGAGGCAATTGGTTGTGGAGCAGTAGCCATAGGCTCTAATACAACCAGCATTCCTGAAGTTATAGGGTGTAAAGAAGCTTTGTTTGATCCAAATAGTGCAAAGTCAATCGCTAAAAAGATTGAAGAAGTCATCCTTGATGATAAGTTAAGAAAAAAGATTTATATACAAGAGCAGGAGAATAAAAAGAAATTTTCTTGGGATAAGTCTGCTGAAAGGGCTTTAGGCTTTTTGGAAAATCAGATTAAATTTACAAGACAGAATTTCGTGTCATTTGATTCTTTTATATCTAAGGTAGTTGAAACGATAGAAAAGACATACTTAGAAAATGATGACGAGATAAAAAAAGTATCTGAAGTTATTTATAAGAATAATAAATTGGTTTCGACTAATATAACCATAAAAAGTATACGTATAGAAGGCCCGTTTGATAGCAGTTATAGTTTAGCCATTTTAAATAGGGAGATGGCGAAAGCTCTGAATAAATTTTTTCCAGGGAAGGTTCATTTGTATTCTATGGAGGGTTATGGAGATTTTGAACCAAATATTGACTTTTTAAATAAAAACAGAATTTTGTACGAAATGTATGAAAATGGTAAGAGAATTAAAAACCCGGATGTTGTTTTAAGGAATTTATATCCTCCTAGGGTTTGCGATGCAAAAGGACAAGTTAAATTAATGAATTCTTATGGATGGGAGGAGTCCGTTTTTCCAGAGTCGTTTGTGGAGGAATTTAATAATTATTTAACAGCTTTACCTGTGATGTCTGAGTATGTTAAAAAAGTTATGATTGATAATGGGGTTTTTATCCCAATATTTGTAGTAGGAGATGGTGTTGATCATGTTTTAAATGTAAAAGAAAAAGTATATAAGTTAAAAACTAAAAAAATATTTAAGTTCTTACATATTTCATCCTGTTTTCCAAGAAAAGGAGTTGATATCCTATTAAAGGCATATTGTAATAGTTTTACTAACCAAGATGATGTGTGCTTGATAATTAAAACTTTTCCTAATCCTCATAATAATATTGAGGATTTAATTAAGAAATATGCCATAGGCAATAATAGTCCTGAAATAGAATTAATTAATAAGGATTTGGAGGATGAATATATTATTAGTTTATATAAACAAAGTAATTGTTTGGTTGCTCCTAGTAGAGGGGAGGGATTCGGTTTACCGATGGCGGAAGCTATGGTCTTTGGGTTGCCAGTTATAACTACTGGATATGGTGGACAGATAGATTTTTGTACTGAAGAAACTGCATGGTTAATAAATTATTCTTTTAAAAAAGCTAAAACTCATATGAAACTGTTTGACTCGTATTGGGTGGAGCCAGATTGGAAGCATTTAGCTAAAGTAATGCTTAAAGCTTATAAATTACCAGAAAAAAAAGTTGCAATTAAAACAAAAAGGGCAAAGCAATTTATTTTGGATAATTATAAATGGGATGATTGTGCAAATAGACTTGTTAATGTTATAAAAGAAATGTTAAATAATAGAACTACTTTCAATTGGGATAAAGTTAAAATAGGATGGGTTAGTACTTGGGAAGTGAAATGTGGAATTGCTACTTATTCTAAACATCTTATAGATCACTTTACTAATAAGCCAATTATTTTTTCAACCTATAATAGTTTAGATGAAAGAAGTGTAAAATGTTGGAATTTTAGTGATGATTTAAATAATTTGTATTATAAAATATTAGAGCATAAAATTGAAATAGCAGTAATACAATTTAATTATGGTTTTTTTAATTTTCAATCTTTGAAAGATCTTGTGATTAAATTAAAAAATAAAAACATAAAAATAATTTTAGAGTTACATTCTACTACAGATCCAGCTCATGAACCATCAAGGAAACTTACTTATCTATCAGAAGTTTTACGCCTTGTTGAGAGAATAATAGTTCATAATATTGATGATTTGAATAGATTAAAAGAATTAGGATTGATAAATAATATAATGCTTTTTCCTCTTGGGGTGCTTGATTTTGAAATTGATATAAAACCTCAGGAAAATCTAATTGCTACTTATGGTTTTTTTTTGCCTCATAAAGGATTGGTTGAGACAATAAAAGCTATAAAAATATTAAAAGATAAAGGGTTTAATTGTAAATTAAAAATGATTAATGCAAAATATCCTGCTGATATTTCTGATAAACTTATAAAAGAAGCAGAAAAACTAATAAAAACACAAAATTTAGAAAATGATATTGAATTAATTACTGAGTTTTTAGATGATGAAGTGTGTTTAAAAGAAATTAGTAAAGCAAAGTTAGTAGTCTTTGCCTATCAGGAAACAGGGGAAAGTGCTAGTGCTGCTGTAAGATATGCATTAGCTGCAAATAGGGATATTTTAGTAACTCCACTTAAGATTTTTGATGATGTTAGAGAATGTGGATTTACTCTTAAGGGTTTTACACCAGAAGATATTGCTAGTGGTATAATTGAATATTTTAATAGTAATAAAAAAATGTTAGAAGAGGTTAAAAGATATAGAGAAAAGTGGTTAAGTGCCCATAGATATTCAAAGCTTGGAAGAAAATATGAAAATGTTTTGAAAAGTATTTGTGTTAATTATAAAAACTTTTAGTTTTTAAGAAAGTAAGATAGGTAGCCAAGCAATGAAAAGTAAAGTAGTTATTATGTGCAATATATAGTGTAACATACAATAATGGTGCTACAAATGAAATATGGATTTACAAAAGATAGATGAGGATAAAAATTTATGCGGTAAAAAGAATATTAAAAGATAATAGATTAATGGATTGGAGGAGCTTGAATGAAAAAAGCGTTTATAACGGGAATTACCGGTCAAGACGGTGCATATTTGACCGAATTACTTTTGAAAAAAGGATACCAGGTTTACGGAACGTATAGAAGAACGGCTTCTGTTAATTTTTGGCGTTTGGAAGAATTGGGTGTCTTGGAACATCAAAATTTACATTTGGTTGAATTTGATTTAATTGACCAATCAAATATAATTCGAATGATTTCCAAAATTCAACCTGATGAAATATACAATCTTGCGGCTCAAAGTTTTGTTGGGGTGTCGTTTGAACAACCATTAGCTACTGCTCACATTACAGGACTTGGTGCAGTGCATTTATTAGAGGCTGTTAGAATAGTAAACCCTAAGATTAAATTTTATCAAGCTTCAACAAGTGAAATGTTCGGAAAAGTTAGAGAAATTCCACAAACTGAAAATACACCTTTTTATCCCAGAAGCCCCTACGGAGTAGCAAAATTATATGCTCATTGGATGACAATTAACTATAGAGAAAGTTATGGAATTTTTGGATGCAATGGCATACTTTTTAATCATGAGTCACCTCTGAGAGGTTTGGAATTTGTTACGAGAAAGATAACCGACGGTGTTGCAAAAATAGTATTAGGCAAGTTAGAGTGTTTGGAACTTGGAAATCTTGATGCAAAAAGGGATTGGGGATATGCAAGGGAGTACGTAGAAGGCATGTATCTAATGTTACAGGCAAATAAGCCTGACACTTATGTATTAGCTACTAATAGGACAGAAGCTGTTAGAGATTTTGTAAGAATGGCGTTTAAAGCTGTTGATATTGAATTGGAATTTGAAGGCATTGGCATAGATGAAAAAGGTGTAGATAAAAAAACAGGCAAAGTTTTGGTGAAGGTTAATCCTAAATTTTTTAGACCGGCGGAAGTTGATCTTCTTATAGGTAATCCTGAAAAAGCAAAAAAAGAATTAGGATGGGAACCTAAAACTACTTTGGAAGAATTATGTAAAATGATGGTTGACGCTGATTTGGAAAGAAATAAAAAAGGTTGGAGCTTTTAATGAAAAAAGTTCTAATAACAGGAATTGATGGGTTTACGGGATGGCATTTATCGGAATACTTAAAGCAATCTGGATATGAAGTTTATGGAACATCCCTAAAAAAAGAGGTTGGGAATGTTTATAAATGTGATGTTAAGGATAAGAGCGATATTAGAAGAGTTTTGCAAAATGTAGAGCCAAATTTTATTATACATCTTGCCGCTATTTCTTTTGTCGGATATGATAATTATGAAAACTTTTATAAAGTAAATACATTAGGCACCGTTAATTTGCTTGATAGTTTATTGGAAGATAGAATATTGCCTAAAAAAATTATCTTGGCAAGCAGTGCAGTTGTTTACGGAAATCAAAATAGTGAAGTTTTAGATGAAAGTATGTGTCCAAGTCCTAACAATCATTACGGTTGCAGTAAGTTTTCTATGGAGCAATTATCGAAGAACTATTTTGATACATTGCCTATAATTATTACCAGACCGTTTAATTATACCGGAGTAGGTCAAAAAGATTATTTTTTAATTCCTAAAATCGTTAAACACTTTAAAGAAAAGAAAACAAGCATAGAATTGGGTAATTTGGATGTTATAAGAGAGTTTAATGATGTAGAGTTTGTTTGTGAATCTTATAAAAGATTACTTGAATGTGAGATTAAATCTAAAATTGTAAATATTTGTTCTGAAAGAGGGATAAAGCTTCTTGATGTTATAGAGATGATGCAAGAAATTTCAAAATACAAGATAGAAGTGAAAGTTAATCCAAAGTTTGTGAGAAAGAATGAGATAAAAAAGTTGATAGGAAGTGGTAAAAGGCTTTTTGAGTTGGTTGGCAATGTTGAGCAAAAAGAATTTCATCTAACTTTGGGAGAAATGTATGAAAATTGTAATTAACGCCACACCATTACTTTCTTTTGCTACTGGCGTTGGTAGATATACCTATGAAATTTCAAAGTATTTAGAGCAGGATAAACAATTAAAAGTTGATTTTTTTTATGGATATTATTCAAAAAAGTTAATAGAACCTGACGAAAAAACTGTATTAAAAAGTTTTAAATCAAGCATAAGGAGTAAATATATAAAAAAAATTCTTAGAAAACTTTTGGCAATATTTTCTAAAATACGTATTTCAAAGTATGATGTATACTGGGAGCCTAATTTTATTCCTATTAGACATATAAATACCAACAAAATAATATCAAGTATCCATGACTTTTCGTTTATTTTATACAAAGATTTTCACCCAAGGGAAAGGATTGAGTATTTCGATAATTATTTTTTTAAAAATATATACAAAAGCGATATGATTATATGTTTTTCTGAGTTTACCAAACGAGAAATTATGGAAAGATTAAATTTTGAAGATAACAGAATAAAAGTAATACCTCATGGAGTTAAACATGATGTATTTAGAGTTCATAATGACCTATCTTTGGGTTTTGTTTTGCCACAAAAATTCATACTTTGTGTAGGTAGTATAGAACCAAGAAAAAATCTTTTAGGATTGTTGAAAGCGTACGATAAACTATCTTCAGAAATTAAAAGTGAGTACAAATTGGTTTTAGCAGGTTTTAAAGGATGGAAGAATAAAGATATTATGAAAATTATTGATGATAACAAGGAATATGTTATCTATTTAGGATATATCTCTGATTTGGAACTTGCTAAGGTTTATAATTTAGCCTCTTTATTCGTTTTTCCATCCTTTTACGAAGGATTTGGATTTCCTCCGCTTGAAGCTATGGCTTGTGGCACGCCTGTTATTACTTCAAATGTTTCATCTTTGCCGGAAGTGGGCGGTGATGCGGTAATATATTGTAATCCATACGATATTGAGGATATAAAAGAAAAAATTGAGATGGTTTTAAATAATAAAGAATTGCAAAGAAAGATGATAGAAAAAGGCTTAAAAAGAGTAAAACAGTTTACTTGGGAAAAAGCGGCAAAAAAACACTTGGAAGTTTTTAATAAGGTATTAAAAAATTGAAAGGGAACAATAGGGGTCAGGTCTTGATTTTTGAAAAAATGAAGTAAAGGAGCAAGGATAAAATTTACAATTCAAGATCTGACCCCTTGTTAGTTGAATATGTAAAAGAGGTAAAATGGATATTTTAATAGATAAAGAGCTTGCAAATATAAAATCACATATTATAGATTATGCTACCATAAAAGCTATACTTGAAAAATATAATTACAAAAGAATAAACGATAAAATAGAGAATTTAAAACGGCAAGGGATAATCAAAAGTTTAAAAAAAGGCCTATATGTCCACACTTCTATGCAAAATAATATAATCTCAAAAGAACTTATTGCAAATTCTCTTTTAAGTCCTTCATATATATCATTGGACCATGCTTTGAGTTTTTATGGTTTGATACCGGAAATAGTTGTGGGTGTGGTTTCTGTTACGACAAAAAGAGCTAAAGCTTTTAAAATAGATTATGGAGTGTTTGAGTATAAGCATATCAAAAAAGAATTATATCCTATTGGGCTAAAGATTTATAATGCAAATGAGTATACTTTTTTGATAGCTACAAAAGAAAAAGCACTTTGTGATAAAATATTTTTTACTAAAAATCTTCAAATATCTTCAAAAAAAAGAATGTTGGAGTTTTTGGTTGTTGATTTGAGGATTGATTTAGATGATATGGAGAGTTTTGATAAAAATATAGTAAATTCATATTATATCAAAAGTCGGTCAAAAAATAAAAGTCTTGTTGGAGTTATTAAATGAGTATATTTGAACAGATGCTTGTAAAATATGAAATAAAAACAGAAAATGATAAATAGATAAAAATTTATGAATAAAAAAACGGCAATAATTCACGACTGGCTTGTAACCAATGCGGGAGCTGAAAAAGTTTTAAAAGAAATTGTTGATATTTTTCCTGATGCGGATATATTCAGTTTGGTTGATTTTTTAAATGATAAAGATAGGTTGGAGATTTTAAAAGGCAAAAATGCCAAAACCTCTTTTATTCAAAAACTTCCCTTTTCAAGAAAATATTTTAGAAATTATCTGCCGTTTTTTCCCAAAGCAATAGAAAGTTTTGATTTACATGGATATGATTTGATTGTGAGCTCATCTTGGGCTGTTGCAAAAGGGATTAAGAAGAACAAAAATCAATTACATATTTCCTATTGTCATACTCCCATTAGATATGCTTGGGATTTATATGGTGAATATATTTCTAATTTAAAACAACCTAAAAAATATATTGTTGAGTGGACTTTAAAATATATAAGAAGATGGGATATAAAAACGCTAAATAGGGTAGACTGTTTTATTGCAAACTCTAAATTTGTCCAAGAAAGAATAAAAAGGATTTACCATAAAGACGCTTGCGTTATTTATCCGCCTGTCGATGTAGATAGATTTGAGTTGTATACAAAAAAAGAAAATTTTTACCTTACTGCTTCAAGACTGGTGCCTTACAAAAAGATAGATTTGATAGTTGAAGCATTCTCTAAAATGTCGGATAAAAAGCTTGTTGTTATTGGAGATGGGACAGATTTTAATACAATAAAAAAGAAAGCAGGTAAAAATATTGAGATTTTAGGTTATCAGCCATTTGAGACTTTAAAAGATTATATGCAAAGGGCAAAAGCTTTTGTTTTTGCTGCTGAAGAGGATTTTGGGATAGTCCCTGTTGAAGCACAAGCATGCGGGACACCTGTTATTGCTTTTGGTAAAGGCGGAGCAACAGAAACTGTTGTAAACTGGGAAACCGGGTTATTTTTTAAAGAACAGACAATTGAAAGTTTAACAGATGCTGTTAAAAAGTTTGAAAAAATTGAAGAAAAATTTGATTATGTTAAAATAAGAAAAAATGCTGAAAGGTTTGGTAAAAGTAGGTTTAAGCATGAGTTTAAAAAGTTTGTTGATAATAAAATAGAAAAATTCTTTATATGACGAATATACAATATATTAAAACATCTGAAGATTTAAAGAATTTTCTAAAAGAATATTTTAAAGATAGTGATGTTGAAGTATATCTGTTTGGTTCAAGGGCAAGAAGAGATAACAGTATTTTTTCAGATTTTGATATAGGTATTGTAACACATGAAGATATTTCAACAAAGCTTACACTTTTGAAAGAATCATTGGAAAAAAGTAATTTTCCCTATAAAGTAGATATTGTGGATTTGTCTTTAGACGAAAGATTGTATAAGATTGTATTGAAAGAGGGTATTAAATGGCTTTAAAAAATGCTTTACATGATTTTGATAGATCTTTACATAGACTGAAGGAGGCTTATTTAAAGGCAAAAAAATCAAATGATGATAATTATAATTTCTTTAGGGATAGCGCTATTCAACGATTTGAGTTTACGGTAGAGATTTTTTGGAAAAGTATCAAATATTATTTAAAAGAAATAGAAGGTATTGAATGTAGAAGCCCAAAATCGTGTATAAGAGAATTTTTTATTACGGGTGGGTTGGATAGTGAAGAGGGTGTGGTCTTGCTTCTTGAGATGATTGACGATAGAAATATGACATCCCACACATATAAAGAAGAGATTGCAAAAATGATATTTTCAAAAATAGAGATATATATCGATAGACTCAACGAAATTTTGGTTAAATTTAAAAGTGTAGTAAATATAACAATATAAATTAGGATAGTGCTGTGTCAAGAATTAAAGAAGATTTAACAAAAATACTTTTGTTGTTATTCGATTTTTTTATAAGTAATATAATTTTGTTGCTTTCAATATTTATAAAAGGTGAATTTGGGAAATATGGTTTATTGTTGATAAAACCCAATGAAGGCGACTATTTTTTAAAAATTTGGTGGATTTCAATATTTTTAGTGTTGATATTTTTTGTTAAAGGGCTGTATTCAAAGAGATTGCCTTTTTGGAATGAAACAAAAGAGATTGTTTCGTCTGTTTTTTATACTGTTTTAATATCACTTTCTATCATATATTTACAAAAGTTATGGAATTTTCCGCGCTCTATCTTTATTCTGTATTTTGTCCTATCTATAGTTGTTATCCCATTTTTAAGGCATTGGTTTAAGCTGTTTTTGTTAAAGATAGGTATATATAAAAGAAATATGATTGTGGTAGGTGCTGGAGCATCGGGCAGGGCGGCTGTTTATGGTATTTTAAAACAAAAAGAGTTTGGTATGAATGTTGTGGGTTTTGTGGATGATTTTAAAAATAAAGATGTGATAATAGGAAATCATACGTTTAAAATTTTAGGTAAAATAGAGGACTTGGAGAGTTTATTAAATAAATTTAATGTCGATACCGTAATGATAGCAATACCGTCATTAGGTTCTGAAAAAATAGCGAATCTTGCATCAAGAGTTCAGTTGTTGGTTAGAAGGTTATATATTATTCCGGAACTCAAGGGTGTTGCAATATCAAATACCCAAATCTATACGCTGTTTGATGAGCAGATGTTTTTATTGAGAATAAACAATAATTTGCAATACCTAAAAAACCGTATATTGAAAAGGATTTTTGATATTATATTTTCTGTTTTGTT
>Ga0256842_1003110_pt1 | contig 11295 bp, 11 predicted proteins | sample 4559240metaG_FD_185973 | JGI IMG/M metagenome (GOLD analysis project Ga0256842, IMG submission 185973) | Hydrothermal vent microbial communities from Guaymas Basin, Mexico - 4559-240 | ecosystem: Environmental > Aquatic > Marine > Hydrothermal vents | place: Mexico: Guaymas Basin | collected...
TAATTGATTAGATAAATCTAACAATAATCCTTCATAAATAACTTCTGGGTCTACCTTGTATTTTCCTTTACTCATTTTTACACCTCAAAAAACTTAAGTAACATAGGATTTTTTTCATTAGGATACCCTATAGCATTTCGATAAAACCGTTTATCATTTAAATCAATTTCCAAGTTACCATGAACGTGTCCGTGTACGGATATATCATATTTAATAAATGTTCCATCAAAACAGAAAAAGGTATTCAATCTATCATTTCTATGTAGTGGAAATAACCTATCAATTGTAGATGGTACGTAGTGAGTGCACAAAATATCCACATATGATAATGATCTAAGCTTAGTAAGTTCAATTTCAGTAAGATATTCTGGATTAGATAGTTGCGGTATTTTATATCCATCATTCATATAAGTTTTCCATAATGATAAATATAACTTATCTGTGAAAGTATCCCCCAACATCTCTTTTAAGTAAGATTTATCATGCCAACCGCAGCCTCCTCCTATTTTTATTCCATGTATTTCGACATAATCACCATCAAGTAAGATAGCTCTTGTATTCAAATTTTTTAAGGCATTTATCTTATCAAATGTTTGTACATACCGTTTTTGTTGTCTATGACTGACATTATAGAACTCATGATTTCCATATACATACAACACATGATCAAATTTTTCTGTAAAGAAATTTAGAATAGTTTCGATTTGTTTTAGATAATGGGAGATATCCCCAGCTATTAACAACATCTCCCCTTCATATTCATCAAAATAACGTTTAAGTAATTTACTTGTTGCACGATTACTTGTAGTTATAAAATCAAAATGTAAATCTGACACATACCAAATTTTCATTTTAAATATATACCTTTCTTTTTTGTTTACCTAGTTTCCCTTTATTATATCTATCTATTATTTTATGTAATCTTTCTCCCGCTAATTTGAATTGTTGTAAAAGATGTTCAAAAGCCTCTTGAGATAATGTGTCTCCTACTTTATATGTTAAATTATTATAATCATTGTCTAACATCTTTATTGTATTCTTATCTACTCTGAATACATTAGGCTGTGTCCATCCATATTCTGAAGCTACAATAGGCGGCAAATCATTGGCTCCAGCGATATCATTAAACGAATCTATTGTGATATTACCTTCAACACCAATTGAATAACTTATACTGGCTTGTTTCAGTTTAAATTTTTTCTTTTTCATTGTGTGCTTTTTAAATAAACTATCAAATGTATATATTTTCTTTTCATCATTTACATTAGTTGCAAAATGTAGACTATAGCCATGTCGCCTAAAATAAGCTAATTGTACTATATATTTACCTATTGGAAGCGGATCATTTACTACTATTTTGCTTATATGAAAATTGGTTATGTTGAATAAATTAAGCAAATATAGCAGACAAGTATATTCTACATTGTCATGTATTTCTAAATATGTTTCTTGTCTCAAGAAAGCATTGAATATCTCTGCATCTAAATTTTTTGATTGTTTACGACAGTTAGGATACAAATCATCATTTTCTATAAAATAATTAATGTCTTCAATTATTTTACAACTATTACAATTTCTAACCGCAACAACTTTATTAATTTGTGGATTATATATGATCATTAAATCCTTTTTAATGATATCGTGTGGTTTTATATTTTGGCATCCCCTTAGTTTAAAGTCAAAATTACTTGAAACTACAGAGTTACAAAGTTGTTTGAATGTTGAAACCAAAGCAATAAGTGTAGACGAACCCCCTACTGTGTTTGTAGAAGGTTTGAATGCTATCATCCCACTAAAAAACTCTTGAAATGCAAAATAATTAGCTAATAACATAATAACTAACCCTAAATATAAAATTTAAAAGTGGAAGTTAATTCTCCTTTGTTATATGCCTTAATTAACATAGATAAAATTTCACCAGCTTCTTTCAGTAGTGCTTTTATATCTTCAAACTCTTCTTTAGATAATATATCACCTGTGTTTATTTCATAAATTTCAACACCACCTGAAACAATTATAAGATTATTTTGTCTAGTTAAAGTAAAGTATACATCGGAATTACGATAAGCATTTTGTATTTCTTTAGGGAGTTTACTAACGCTAATTATATTTTTAAAAGATTTTACCTGCACAGCATTTCCCAAATCTGTAAATTCTATATATGCTTGGTTCAATTTTATTTTCTTGTTATTTACATTTCCCTCCTTTTTATTAACTACAGATTTTACCGCCATTAAATTTTCTAATGTAAAAACAATTTGTGGATGTTGACTTGGCGGAACAGCTATCAATTCACCACTGGGTGTAGTTACTATAACACATTTATTCTTAATAATAGTATCCAATCCTACATCAAATCGAGCTAACAATCCATCAGACTTAATTTTTGCATAAATACTTAGAAACATATGTATTTCAGCTTTACTTTTCGGCATAAAACCAGCCTCTCCTGCAATAAATTTGTTCATTAGGGGAACATAATACAACATAATACCTCCTTTAATTTCAAATCTCATTAATTATTATAGTATGAAATTGTACAATTTTAGACTATTTCTTTAACACTTGTTCAAATAATTTGAAAAATGTTTCTGATTCCATTACAACTAAAGGTTCTTTCATTCGATTTTTTGCTATAAATAATAACCAATTGGGCAAATCGTCTGAAGTGTTGGCTTTTGCTTGTTGTATCCATTCACGCAAATCCCATCTTTCTTGGTTTTTGCATTCTATTGCAAAAGGAAATTTTTCTTTGGCTTCACCTACAAGTCTAATATCGGTACCAGATTGCCCCATTTCTCTTGGAGCAATTACTTCATCATATCCCCATGGCAAATTTAACAGTTTCGATATTCTTTCAGCTATTTTATTTTGTAATCGCCTGCCCTTAGCTTTTTTGGAAGAAGTTTTCATTTTTCACCACCATTACTGTTTTATAATTATATAGTTCTTTAAAAGGTGTATTTAAAAATACAATCGTATTATGTTTTTCAGTTTGTTTAAGTAAATTACGTGCTTCTTTTATATAGTCACTATTGTTTACAGATATAAAAAATAGTTTAGTATTTTTAAATACATTAAATTTTAAACTTATATCATCAAATACACAACATCCGACAGCATAAAAATATTCCTTAAATGATGTGGGGGCTGCGGAGCCTATTTGATAATAATCTTTTTCAATAGAAAATCTATGTATGTGTCCGTTAATTAAACGAATATTTTCGTTTATAGATTTTATTTCAGAAAATGTTACTACTTCTTTGGAGCCCCAATATTTCGTAGTGTAAATATTATTATGTGAAAGTATAACTAAATTATTAGTTGTTCTATATTGCTGTATAGTAGGTAAAATGTATTCGGTTCTAATGTAAGGTAAAAATAAGATATTTGCATTATTGGATGATAACAACTGTATCTCTTTTATTACAGTTAGTTTATTTCTATATCCATTTAGTTTATTTATTTTGGCTTTTTCTAATTTATAAGAATTAGAAGTATCATGATTCCCAATTAATACAAATATATTGAAATCGGGTTTAACTGTTAAAATATTGTCTACAATATCGAGAAATCTATCAAATTTATCTTGATTATAATGTGTAATATCACCAATAAATACAACATTGGCTTTATTATCACTAACTTTATTGATAATATCTAATATATATAATTTCAATCCATATGCATATATATCTTCCACATTATTGAATTTTGTATTTTTAGTAGCAATTAAATCTGGAAATGGTTTATTTAAATGCAAATCACCAAATGTTATCCATTTCATGTTAAAAATTTACGTTTTAATGTCGGTGAAAAATTTATACCTACTTCTTTTAGCATATTTATTTGCTCTCTTGTTAAATTCACCTTACCTTCCTTGATTGCTTTACGTATATGTGACGATAACGCATTAAACCCAGCATTATTCAAATTAGTTATGACACCTATACCTAATCCTAATTGTTCTAATAATTGTTTCATAAATTCTCTAATTTTAACTTCACGTAAATCAGAATCTTCTGTAGAAAAATTATAAGTATGTTCATTATATAATTGTGAATTATTCATTTTGGCTTCAGCAGAATAATATTTTTTATTATCTAAACTTAAAGTGTCATCAAATGTTAATTGATTTAATTCATTTGTTATCTCATTTTTAACTACAAGTCCAGTTAACCAAAATATTTGATAAAAATAAACAGAACATCTTGTTCTATCTACATCAAATTTTAAGGTAGTAATGGATTTTAAAGCTTCATCAGTAAATCTCGCTGTAAATCTTTTCATATGTCTTAACCAACCATAAAATTTCTTTGACATAACTGAACCGTATTGTATATAGAAAGCATTTAACATATACCTAAGATACATTTTTTTCAACCTAATAAAATAATCTAAATCTAGTTGTATTTGTAGTAATTCTTTAGAACCTAATTGAATATTGCAGTTGGCTAATGCTTTTCTATAGTATGCTTCTAAATATATAATTGTTTCGTATTGTCTATACAATTTATCCCAATAAGTATCTACTTCACTTGGATGGGTGTAATCTAACAATTTCGATGTAGATAAAATATGAAACACACGCTCTTCTAACGGCTTTGTAGCTTGTTTTCTTTTCTTTGAACCTCTACGTTGTTTACGTTTATTATCTACCTTAGTAACTTGAATCATAATATGACGTTGATCACCTGCCATTAACTTAACCTCCAAACACATCAATTTCGTCGTCATCTGTTATATCAGTAACAGTTGACACGTTATTGTGCCAATACTCAGGACGACTCTCTTTAATTTTAGTATGATCATCTAATAAATTACTAAGTAACTTATCTTTATTAAAATCCTCTTTTGAAATATATTTACTTTTTTCCTTTTCTTCATTATATAAGTTTACATTTGTCTCATGCCCATTTGTAATTATGTCAGCTAAATTACTCACAGCTACATCATCTTCATCAATATTTGAGGCTATTTCAGATTGTCCCATAGTTGCTAAAAATTGTTTGTATTTATCTAACAAACGCCAACCTATGATAGTTAATCCTAATGAAAGTATGTCATCATCATGGTATCCTGGTTGTGCCTCCCATCTTCCTTTATTATTTATAAACGTTTTAAATTCGTTTACAGTTCCTATTGGAAGTGGTATTTTATCTTGATAATCCGTTACAAAATCTAATACACTTTGAATAAGTAAATTTCTTGTAGCTTGTTGTTCTAACCAACCCTTAGACGTTTTAGAAAATTTATTTGTAGATGGAGTATAAGTATTTAAAATCTTATTTGAATTATAATCACCATCTTCTATAAAATAAGTAAGTAACACATGTCCGTGATTATTCTTTTCTATATTGAGCCACGCTTCATTGTAAAACAGACCTGTTTTACGTACAATCTCTTTAAAATTTTTAATACTTACAATATTACTATTAAACTTTGCTACTATTCTAGGTAAAGATAAATTATCTACAGGCAATTTTAAGACATGTAATGAATCGCTATCAGCTCCCACTCCTTCAGCCACATCTACACCTATTATATATTCTGCATTTTCCATAGGTAATTCATAAATAGTTAATCCTGGAATATCTTTTGTAAGTGTTTTTGGTTTACTGATAGTCTCTAAAGCTGTTTTTTCCATAGTTTTAATAATATCATAACTTATTGTATCGCCTGACGCATTAAAGTCTAAATCTAATTCTTGGGCAACCATCTTTTCGCCACCTTCAATGGCAAGCTTTCCTCTCATGTGATCATACCAACCAACTCCACTATCAAATCCTCTTCGTTGAAATTCATTTTCAGGTAATTGTGACCAATGTACTACAACAGGTCTAAACACTGATAGATTATCTGGAGAATTATTTTTTAATCCATCAACCGTAACACTTAGCGATTTATTAGTTGCTTCCCACATTTGATGATATAAATTACCTACGCCTTTTGGAGTGGCTATAATAACAATGATACCGCCAGCAGAAACTGACATAGATATTGATGTCCATATTTTTTGGGCATGTCTATATTCAGCAAACTCATCTAATACAATTAGATTAGGTGAAAAAGATCTACCAGCATCTTCTGTAGGAGGTAAAACTTGAACTCCTGATTGATGTTCGTCTAATCCACTAATTGACATCCATAATTCATGTTCATTTTTAGCTAATCGTCTTGCACGTAAAACGTTGGGAATTAATCCCCATTGCGTTTTTATATCTTTTAAAAACTTTTTAGCGTCTCTATCCTTTTTAGATAAAACAAGGTCTGCGACTGATGGGTGAAAATTTATGTGCCAACTAACTAATTGTTGAAATATTGTAGATAATCCTGTTTGCCTTGATTTTAATATTATTGTATCTACACGTGTGTTATAATCAGGCTGATTTACAGTAATTTTATGGAAATTGTGAAATGTTGTAGGTATTTTATCTAACATCTCTGTTGATAAATTATTCAGCCATTTCTCATAATCAAATTTTGGTTTATATTGTTTTAATTCATTTATAGAAGCTTGAGACCTCCTATTTAAAAGGACTTTAGAAATAGGAATAGCTACATCAAGCTGAAAATCAAATGCGTGCATAGGAATAATCCCTGCATTTGGGTGACGTATGTATGCATAGTTATCTAAATAATATTGAAAGTCTGATGAACACTTTGCAAATTCACGTTTAACTATCTCCTTTTTTTCTTGTCTGGATAATTCATTAAAGGAATTACTGTCGAAATTTACCCCCATCTTTTCCTCCATGGTTTAAACTTTTACGTACACAATAGGTTCTTAATATTATCTACAAACTCTTTATCTCTATTCATTCTATCAGCAATATATAAAGGCAAGTCTTTAGTTTTTAACCATTCTTTTTTAATAGTCCACTCTATAGGTTTATTATTATAAATAGAGTTAAGAAAGGACATATATTTCTTTAAATCTTGTTTAGTTAATATACCTAAATAAGGATTGAAATAATTAGCATTTTTAACATTACTAACATTCCATTTAGATATATTCCCATTAAATTTAGAGTTATAAAACATATGATCCATATCTGTAACTTTACTAACATTCCATTTACTTATATTACCATTAAATTTAGAATTTTCAAACATACAACACATGCTTGTAACATTACTAACATCCCATTTAGATATATCACCATTGAATTCAGAATTGTAGAACATCCAAGTCATATTTGTAACTTTGCTAACATTCCACTTACTTATATCACCATTAAATTTAGAATTTCTGAACATAGCATTCATATTTGTAACATTACTAACATTCCACTTAGATATATTCCCATTAAATTTAGAATTGGTGAACATACAACACATATCTTTAACTTTACTAACATCCCATTTAGATATATCACCATTGAATTTAGAATTTTGAAATATACAACACATGCTTGTAACATTACTAACATCTAACCAATTCAAATCCATATGTACATCTATACTTTCAGCTAACTTAACTAGTTTTTCTAATTCCTTTTTATCTTTTATCTTATATTGATTCTCATAACTATGTTTATTTTTAAGTTCTAAAAATTCATCTTTAGTCATTTTTAATGCTCTCTACTACATAATACTTTCTTAATACTGTCTACAAATTTTGGATCTTTATTCAATCTATTGGCGACATACAAAGGTAAATCTTTAGTTCTCCACCATTCTCTTTTAATATCTACTTTTATAGGTTTATTGTTGTAGATAGATCTGAGAAATGAGATATAGTTTTCTAAGTCTTCTTTATTATCTATACCTAGATAAGGGTTGAAATCATCAGCATTTTCAACTTTACTTATATCCCACTTACTAATATCACCGTTAAATTTAGAATTTTTAAACATACAACACATATTTGTAACATTACTTACATTCCAGTTACTAATATCACCGTTAAATTTAGAATTTTTAAACATACAACACATATTTGTAACTTTACTAACATCCCACTTACTAATATCACCATTAAATTTAGAACTTGCAAACATACTACTCATATTTGTAACTTTACTAACATCCCATTTACTTATATCACCATTAAATTTAGAATCTTGAAACATATAATCCATATTTGTAACATTACTTACATCCCATTTACTTATATCACCATTAAATTTAGAATCATAAAACATAAAACTCATATCTGTTACATTACTTACATCTAACCAATTCAAATCCATATGTATATCTATACTCTCAGCTAACTTAATTAGTTCTTCTAATTCTTTTTTATCTTTAACTTTATACTGATTCTCATAACTATGTTTATTTTTAAGTGCTAAAAATTCATTTTTAGTCATTTTAATGTTCTCCGCAGAATGCTCTCTTAATATTTTCTGTAAATTCTCTATCTCTATTCATTTTATTAGCAATATATAAAGGCAAATCTTTAGTTTTTAACCATTCTTTTTTAATATCTACTTTTAAAGGTTTATTATTATAAATAGAATCAAGAAATGAAATATAGTCTTTTAAGTCTTCTCTACCATCTATATTTAGATAAGGATTGAAATTGTCAGCATACTCAACTTTACTAACATTCCATTCTCCAAGATAACCTGTAAATCTAGAATTTTCAAACATCCAAGTCATACTTGTAACATTACTAACATCCCACTTACTAATATCACCATTAAATTCAGAATTTCTGAACATAGCCCTCATATCTGTAACATTACTAACATCCCATTTACTTATATCACCATTAAATTTAGAATTGTAGAACATAGACTCCATGTTTGTTACATTACTAACATCCCACTTACTAATATCACCATTAAATTCAGAATTTCTGAACATAGACTCCATGTTTGTTACATTACTCACATCCCACTTAGATATATCACCATTAAATTTAGAATTATAGAACATAGCCCTCATATTTGTTACATTACTAACATCCCACTTACTAATATCACCATTAAATTTAGAATTTGCAAACATAACCTTCATATTTGTTACATTACTAACATCCCATTTAGATATATCACCGTTGAATTTAGAATTTACAAACATAGACTCCATGTTTGTCACATTACTTACATCCCACTTACTAATATCACCATTAAATTCAGAATTTCTGAACATAGACTCCATGTTTGTTACATTACTAACATCCCACTTACTTATATCACCATTAAATTTAGAATTTTCAAACATACTACTCATATCTGTTACATTACTTACATCCCATTTACTTATATCACCATTAAATTCAGAATTTTTAAACATACAACACATATCTGTAATATTACTAACATTCCATTTAGATATATCACCGTTAAATTTAGAATTTACAAACATAGACTCCATGTTTGTTACATTACTAACATCCCACTTAGATATATCACCATTAAATTTAGAATTATAGAACATAGCCCTCATATTTGTTACATTACTAACATCCCACTTAGATATATCACCATTAAATTCAGAATTTTCAAACATACCAAACATATCTGTAACATTACTAACATCTAACCAATTTAAATCCATATGTATATCTATACTTTCAGCCAATTTAACTAATTCTTTTAATTCATCCTCATCTTTAACTTTATATTGATTTTTATAACTATGTTTATTTTTAAGTTCTAAAAATTCATTTTTAGTCATACACAACACCTCAAATACTGTGATACATAACTACAGCTACGAACCTCCAATTAGAACAAATTTCTATTTAGACACTATTACCTGTAATGGCATGTGCAAATATATCATAAACAGTTTCACAATTAGCTGGGACGACCCTCTTAAACCAAATTGCTGACGAAGCTGGATGTGTTTTAAAAGTTAAGGTATCATTTGCCGCCCAGGTGCCACCCCAACCATCTTTATTAATTGTAAAATAAGGATGTCCGCTAAAATCAGGATTGTCAGGAGAAAAATCCGTATTTATATCACCCGTACCTACACTACCTGTTATGGTTCCTTCTACACTAAAATTAGTAGCATCACTAAAAGTTACTGTCCAAGTATCCTCCACTGTACCTGTTGAGTCAAGTAATATAGGATAAGTAGTATCATCATAAGTACCTGCAGAACTTGTAATAGTTAAATCAGAATAACTTACTTTAATATCAGAAACTAATACACAACTACTTACAATTGTTGAATTAGCTGTATAATCATTCAAAATATTATCTCCAGAATCCAATGTTATCGTCATAGTAGTATCAACAACACTCACAGACACATTTTCATGAAATTCTTCTTTAGTTCCGTCACCTATCCAAATAGTATCTCCTGTTTGTATTATGTCCGATAATGATGTATCTTCTATTGTAACCTGTAATTGTGTTGCATTCGCAGAAATATCTGATGTAAGATACCCTCCACCATATACTCTACTTGGTGGTGTATTAGTTATATCCCCTTGCGTATCTGTCTGTGTGCCTGGGAAGAATACAATATAATCATTACCATTAGTGGGCCTTGTCATATAAATTTTTACATCATTTAATACATCATTATTTGTGTTTTCTACCTTCCAAAATACTTTTCTATATTTTGTTGAACCAGTCACCCTTTCACTATCAGGAACATCAGGAAATATATTGTTTTTAACTCCCGTCACAATCAACGTATTTGACATAATTCCACCATTTGAATCTTCATTGTTTACAAATTTTGCCCTATAAAGTTTAATATCTTCTGGTTGTACTGCCATTGTTAATTACCTCCTTAATTTTTATAAACATTTACTTACAAATAACCTTTTGTATTTTCTTTCTAAACTCTTTATCTTTATTCATTCTATTAGCAACATATAAAGGCAAATCTTTAGTTTTCCACCATTCTTTTTTAACATCTGTTTTTACAAGTTTATTATTATAAATAGAATCAAGAAATGACATATAATTCTCTAAGTCTTCTTTATTATTTATACCTAAATAGGGATTGAAACTGTCAGTATACTCAACATTACTAACATCCCAATTAGATAATCTTCCATTGAATTTAGAATTGTAGAACATACAACACATATTTATTACATTACTAACATCCCACTTAGATAGATCTCCATTAAATTTTGAACCTGAAAACATGTGGTCCATGCTTCTAACATTACTAACATTCCATTTACTTATATTACCATTGAATTTGGAACCGCTAAATAAACTCTCCATACTAGTTATATTACTTACATCCAACCAATTTAAATCCATATGTACGTCAATACTTTCAGCTAACTTAACTAATTCGTATAATTCATTGTAATCTTTAACTTTATATTGATTCTCATAACTATGTTTGTTTTTAAGTTCTAAAAATTCA
>Ga0256842_1003111_pt1 | contig 11291 bp, 12 predicted proteins | sample 4559240metaG_FD_185973 | JGI IMG/M metagenome (GOLD analysis project Ga0256842, IMG submission 185973) | Hydrothermal vent microbial communities from Guaymas Basin, Mexico - 4559-240 | ecosystem: Environmental > Aquatic > Marine > Hydrothermal vents | place: Mexico: Guaymas Basin | collected...
GCTAAAATACCTAAAATACTAATAACAACTATTAACTCAATTAACGTAAAACCTTTTTGATTCAATTTCTTTCTAAAATAATATAACATATTTCTTTCCTCCTTTGTTTTTACCCTCTTAGTTTCCTAAGTTCCTATATGTTCAATGTAATTGGAATATGTTAAATAGTCTGATACATATCAAACATTGGTAACATCATCGCAATTACAATAAAGCCAATAATTAAAGCCATAAATAAAATACCTAATGGTTCTACTAAAGCTACTAACTTTTCAAGTGAAGCCTCTAATTCATCATCATAATAATCTGCTGTTTTTGCTAACATATCTTCTAATGATCCTGTTTCTTCACCTATGTTTATCATTGATACTGTCATTTTAGGAAAAAGTTGTAAATTTCCTAATAAGACACTTAACGATTTACCTCTTTTTATATCTTCAGAAACACTCTCTATCCCTTCAATTAAAATTGAGTTATTTGTTACATCAGCTGAAGTTTCAAGCGCTCGTAAAATCGGAATACCACTACCTATTAAAGTAGATAAAGTTCTAATGAATCTTGAAGTCATTATTTTTATTGTTTGTTTTTTTATTATTGGTATATGAAGTATAAAATTATCTTTTGCTCTTTTGCCACTTTTTGTTTTAATTATATTTTTATAAGAAAATGCTATACCAACTATAGCAGCAATAAATAAATACCAATAGTTAGTTATAGCATCACTAAAACCTAAAACTATTCTTGTTATTAATGGTAATTCGACACCAGAACCTGTAAACATTCCAACTATTGTAGGCATTACAAATGTTAACATAAATATTACTGCTAATGTTGCAATTACAGCTAAAACAGTAGGATAAATCATAGCACTTTTAATTTTTTTATTTATTTTATCTTCTTTTTCGTAGTGAACTGACATTTTAAAAAGTACATCATCTAAATTACCAGTCATTTCTCCTGCTTGAATCATATTTACAAGTAAACTAGGAAATACCTTTGGAAATTCTTTCATAGTTGCAGATAACATTTTTCCTCTTTTTACTTCATCAGTAATAATTTCAATAGTCTCTTTTAGAATATCATTTTCACTTTGTTCTTCTAAAACTTCAAGTCCAGAAATTAATGGCATACCTGCATTAAGCATAGTATATAATTGCCTACAAAATACAATAATATCTTTTGTTTTAGGTTTTCTTCTAAACATTTTTATATCTGCATTAAGAATACTTTTATCATTTGTTGAACTATTAGCTCTTCTGTTGCTTTTTTTATTACTTTTTTTTGCATTCTTATTTTTTGTATTTCCTTGAGTTTCAACTTTTATAGGTCTAAGGTTTTTCATTCTTAAAAATTGAACTACTTCTCTTTCAGTTTCAGCATCAAAAATTCCTTCTTTTATTTGTCCATGTTCATCAATTGATTTATAAATAAATGATGTCGCCAAGATTCACCCCCTTTTAATAAAATGAACTAATTGCTCTTTCTACAGCTTTTCTATCAATAGAATATCTAAGTAAAACTTCTTTCGTAATTTTTTTTCTTTTATATAGATCAATTAACGAATCATCCATAGAAATCATTCCTAAATTAGAACTTGTTTGAATAACCGTTTGCAATTGATGAGTTTTACCTTCTCTAATTAGATTTTGCATAGCTGTATTTGATGTCATAACTTCAAATGCAGCAACTCTTGAATTTCCGTCTGCTGTAGGCATAATTTGTTGAGAAATAACACCTTTTAAAACAGATGATAATTGCACTTTAATCTGTTGTTGTTGATAAGGTGGAAATACATCTACAATTCTATCGATTGTACTAGCCGCGCCAATTGTATGAACAGTTGATAATACTAGATGTCCTGTTTCAGCAGCAGTAATTGCAGTAGCAATTGTATCTAAATCTCTCATCTCACCTACTAAAATAATATCTGGATCTTGTCTTAAAGCACTTCTTAAAGCTTCAGAGAAAGAAAAAGTATCATATCCTATTTCTCTTTGATTTATTATGCACTTTTCATGTTTATGAAGAAATTCAATTGGATCCTCAATTGTAATAATATGTTCATTTCTATGTTTATTCATATGGTCGATCATAGTAGCTAAAGTAGTTGATTTACCACTACCGGTTGGGCCAGTTACTAAAATTAAACCTCTTTTTAATTTACTTAATTCTTTTATAATTGGTGGAAGTCCAAGCTCTTCCATAGAAGGAATTATTAATGCTACTACTCTAATAGCAACAGCATAAGTTCCTCTTTGTAAATAAACATTAACCCTAAATCTTCCAACATTTGATATTGAATATGCAATATCAACAGCACCTTGATTCTTTTCATCTGATAATTTTGATTTTTGTTCTTTAGTTAAAATTTCATCTACAAAGATTTCTATATCCTTATTTGATAAAATATGATCATTTATTCTTTCTAATTTCCCATTAATTCGCATAATAGGAGGAGCTCCAATACTTAAATGAATATCAGAAGCTAAATTGTTTTTTGCAATAATTAAAATTTCCATAAATTTCATTATATCCCTCTATTCAACACTATATGCTATACGAATTAATTCATCCAAAGTAGTTTTTCCACCTATTATTTGTTCTTTACAACTTGTACTTAAAGTTTTCATATCTGAGTTTTCATTAAAAACAATATTTCTAATTTCATCAGTAGAAGCACCATTATTAATATTTTCCCTTACTTCTTTATCAACAATCATCATTTCATAAATTCCTGTTCTACCAGAATACCCTGTATTTCCACAAGCAGAACATCCAACTTTTTCAAATATCTCAATAGGTTTATCAATACCTAATAATTTCATTTCACTTTCAGTAGTAATATGACTTTTTTTACAGCTATTACAAAGTTTCTTTACAAGTCTTTGAGATATTATTCCAGCTAATGAAGAAGATAATATATAAGGTTCAATACCCATATCAATCAATCTAGCAACAGTACTAGCTGTATCATTTGTATGCAGTGTAGATAATACTAAATGGCCAGTAATAGAAGCTCTTACAGCAATTTGAGCAGTTTCAGAATCTCTTATCTCACCAATCATTACTATATCTGGATCTTGTCTTAAAATAGACCTTAATCCTGTTGCAAAAGTAAGACCAGCTTTTAAATTAACTTGTACTTGATTAATTCCATTCAATCTATATTCTACCGGATCTTCAACAGTAATAATATTTTTAGTGTCAACATTTAATTCATTTAACATTGTATATAAAGTAGTTGTTTTACCACTACCTGTTGGTCCAGTTACAAGTATCATACCTTGAGGATATTTCATCATCTTTTCAATTAAAATTAAATCGTTATTTGTTAGCCCTAATGTTTTTTTATCAATTACAATCGAACTTCTATCAAGTAATCTAATAACTACTTTTTCTCCATATACTGTTGGTAATGCAGAAATTCGCATATCAACTAAATGTGAATCAATAATAGTTTCAATTCTACCATCTTGTGGTTTCCTTTTTTCGGAAATGTCCATTTCTCCCATTATTTTAATTCTTGTTACTAAAGGAGCATGATTTGACATATCGCTTGTCATAAATTCTCTTAAATCTCCATCAACTCTAAATCTAACTCTAACTTTATCATTGCTAGGTTCAATATGAATATCACTTGCTTTTGCTTTCAAACCCGCAGTAAGAATCTTATTTACAAGTTTTACAATAGGAGCATTCGAAATATTTGTGTCCGAATCTAAAGTTGTCATTCCAGAATAATCAGCTTTTTTATTAATATCTTTTTTTATTGCTTTTTTATAAATTTTATCAATAGCCTTATTTATTGACATTTTCGAAGCTAATCTTGGTTCTATGTCCATTCCAGTAATAACAAACATATCGTCAATCAAGCGTAAATCCAATGGATCAGCCATTGCAACTATTAATTTTCCATTACGAATATTTATAGGTAATAATTCATTTTTTCTAGCAAATTTTTCATTAATCATTTTTGAGGCTTTATAATCAATAATATATGACTCTAAATTTACATGCTTTATTCCAAGTTGTATTTCTAAAAAATTAATTATTTGACTTTCAGTTAAAAGATTATCCGCTATTATTTGTTCACCAAGTTTATTACCTGAAATTTTTTGTCTAAGTAAAGCGCCATTAAGCTGCTCCTCTGTAATTAATCCCTCTTGAACTAATCTATCACCTAATCTTATTTTTACTTTATTCATAATAACTCCATATTCTATATTTGATATTTTAATATACCTAATTTTTAATTGTTTAAACAAAAAAACCGGCAAAATACACTTTAGCCGGTTGCATTACTATCTCCATATATAATAAATGCCCAATTAACTTATATATTTCACAGATTCTAATAATTTTATTTTATATACTATATTTAGATAATTGTATCATATTTGTATGCACCTTACAATAAATTGTTTTTAATTATATATTTAACATACATTGTGATTGAATAATCTTATTTATTTAATTTATTTTCAATATTTGATACAATTATATCAATAGCAACAAGGTTTAAACCACCTTCAGGAATTATGATATCAGCATATTTTTTACTCGGTTCAACAAATTGGTCATGGGCTGGTTTTACCGTTGTAAAATACTGTTTAATAACAGATTCTAGAGTTCTACCTCTTTCATCAATATCTCTTGTAATACGCCTTATTATCCTTACATCAGCATCAGTGTCAACAAATATTTTAATATCCATTAAATCTCTTAATCTTGAATCTTCAAATACCATTATACCTTCAACGATTAAAATTTCTTTTGGAAAAACATTAACAGTTTCTGATTTTCTTGTATGATTTTCAAAATCATAAATTGGTTTTTCAATATTTTTATTTTCTTTTAAAGATTTGATATGTTCTATTAATAGATCGGTATCAAATGCTAAAGGATGATCATAATTAGTCTTTTTTCTTTCTTCAAAAGGAATAGTACCTTGGTCTTTATAATAAGCATCTTGTTCTAAAATAGAAATATTCTTTTCAGGTAATTTTTTAAATATCGAATTAGCAACAGTACTTTTACCTGAACCTGTTCCTCCAGCAATTCCAATTATTAAAGGCTTATCCATATTATTTACTCCTTTTTTTTCTTAAAATATACATTTCTTCAACTACTTCATCCATTTTAATCTTAATGATTTGTTGAGGATGAGGAGCCACTTCAATATCTTTATCTTTATCATCTTTTAAATAATTAACAGTTTGAGTAAATTCATGATATTTAGGTCCAATTACTTCAATTTCATCGCCAATAAATATTCTGTTTCTTTGTTCAATAGTTGCAACCATAGTCTCTTTATCAAAAGATCTAACTATTCCAATAAAATCATATTCTCTAATATATGAACTTGATTCATAAACTTGTCCTTCAGGACCAGGTTTGCCATTAGCAAATCCATCAGTATATTTTCTATGGCTAGATTTTCTTAAATTTTCCATCCATTTTTCATCAAATTTATAATCTTCTTTTTCTTCATAATATTTATCAATCGCTTCTCTATAAGTATTAATAATATTTGCAACATAATACATACTTTTCATTCTACCTTCAATTTTAAGACTAACAAGGCCTGTATCAATTAATTCTTTTATTTTACTTATTAAATTAAGATCTCTCGAATTGAATATATATGTTCCTCTTTCATCCTCATAAATAGGGTAATATTCACCTTCACGAGTTTTTTCCATTAAGCTATATTCCCATCTGCATGGTTGAGCACACGCTCCTCTATTCGCATCACGCCCTGCCATATAGCTACTTAATAAACATCTGCCTGAGTATGAAATACACATAGCACCATGTACAAAAGCTTCAATTTCTAAAGAATCAGGTGTTTTATCATTTATTTCAGTTATTTCTTTAAGAGATAATTCTCTTGCTAAAATAACTCTTTTAACACCTTGTTCATGCCAAAATTTAGCTGACATATAATTAGTATTGTTTGCCTGTGTTGATAAATGAATATCGACGGATTTCCACACTTCTTTAACAATAACTATGATTCCTGGGTCAGAAACAATTACTGCATCAAAACCAAAATCTTTAATCTCATTAATATACTTAGTAAGTCTTTCGATATCATTATTATGAGGAATTATATTTAAAGTTAAATATACTTTTGCACCTCTAGTATGTGCATATTCAATTCCTTCTTTCATTTCTTCATATGTAAAATTGTCCGAACTTGCTCTAAGTCCAAACTGTTTTCCACCTAAATATACTGCATCCGCTCCATAATATACAGCAAATTTTAATTTTTCTAAATTACCCGCGGGGGCTAATAATTCAACTTTATTCATTTTCTCCTCCTGTATAATAACTTATTGCTACTCCATCGCCTATTGGTATTACAGTAGTAGTCAATAAAGGATTATTCATTAAAAAATCTATATAGCTCCTCATTCTTTTAACTATAGTTTTTTTTCTTTTTATTACATATTTATCTGTTGCAATCATACCTTTAAATAAAACATTATCCGATACAATAATAGAACCGTTTTTCAAATTATTTTCAATTTGATCATAAAATTTCTGATAATGACCTTTTGCTGCATCAATAAATATCAAATCATAAAAACCTTCTTCATTTTCTAAACCTGTTTTAGCATCAGAAAGTACAAGTTCGATATCAAAATCAATATTTAAACTTTCTTTATAATCTTTAATATTTTTTTTAGCTATTTCATGTATTTCTTCATTTATTTCAAAACTTTTAATTTTGCCTTTATAATTCATCGCTCTACTAAAAACTATTCCTGAATAACCAATCGCAGTACCAACTTCTAAAATACTATTTACTTTAGATGTTTTTATTAAAACTTCAAGCATTTTTTCAGTTTCTTTTTCTATAATAGGTACATTTTTTTCGATTGCATATAATCTCATTTCATTAATGAAATTATTTTTTTCTTCAGGAATAATCTTCTCAATATATTCTTTTATATATTCATCATTAATTTTGCCAGGATAATAACTCATTTTAATTTATTCCCCTTTATTCTTATCATATAATTTCTGTGCAGCTTTATTATGATCTCTTAAATTTGTTGTAAATATATGAGTATTATCGTCTTCATAACTTCTAACAAAAAATAGATAATCAGTATCGTCAGGATAAATTGCTGCTTTTATTGCTCCTTCTCCTGGAGAACAAATAGGTCCTGGTGGTAATCCTTGATATTTATAAGTGTTATATACATTATCAATAGCAATATCCTTATTTGTTAATATTGCTTTTCTTTCTTCAATAATATATTCAACTGTAGCACAAGATTGTAACGGCATACTAATATCAAGCCTATTATGAAATACGCTTGATACAATAGTTTGTTCTTTAGGAACTATTACTTCTCTTTCAATTATTGATGCTAAAATAATCATTTCATAAATATCTATATCATTTTCATTCATATATGTTAAAGTACCTTCGTCAAAAACTTTAATGAATCTACTTAACATTTTATCAATGATTTCTTTATCAGTTGCACCTTTTTTAATTTCATAAGTATCAGGAAATAAAAAACCTTCAAAATTAACATATTCCATATTTTTAATTAAGTCATAATTATTAATTTCTTCTTCTAAAACAGCTATAAATTTATCTTTATCGTCAATAATATTTTGAGCGATTAATAAATCTATTATTTCATGAAGTTCTAATCCTTCTACAATTGTGAATTTTTCAGTTTCAAGAAAAACATCGCCATTATATATTTTTTCAATTATTGTTTTCATATCAAATGATTTTGATAATTTATAATCACCAGCTTTAAGCTTAGTATCATATCCCATATCTTTAACCATTTTCTTAAAAACTAATTCATTTCTTATTAAATCATTATCATATAAAATTTTTCCGATTCCATTTGTTGAAGAACCATTAGGAACGGTAATTAAATATTCAGTCTCATCTGAAGAATCAACCGGCTTTTCAAATTCATCCATAACATTACATCCTGTTAAAAGCAATGTTAAAATCATAGTAATAATTAAAACTTTCTTCATATACACCTACTTGTAATTAATATCTATAGCTTCACTTAAAATTTTTGTAATATCACTCATCATTTGATTAATTTTTATTTCTAAACTAAAATAATCTTTTATTTTTTCTTCTTTATTAAGTTCTGAATAAAGATTTTGGACTTCATCTAAAATATCTTTATCCATTTCTTCGCCTTTTAATTTTTGCTTTTGTAAAATAATTTGTTTATTTTGAAATTCTATGATTTTCTCTTTATACCTACTATCATTCATCAATTCTTTATTAATATTTGAAAATTTTGTATATATTTCATCATTCTTAATCGATTTTGCTAAAGCATGCGCTGCATCATAGACATTCATGTTTCCCTCCTTTTTATCGCCCCTAGATTGTCGATATTCAATAACTTTAATATCTACTTGTCTATAACAATCGGTAAAATCATTGGTCTTCTTCCTGTTTTCTTATATAAAAACTCATTTAATTTTGTTACGACATGTTTCTTAATATCATTCCAATCAGTTTTACCTGATTTCATTGAATTTAATGCTTCTTGTTTAACTAAATTTCTTGCACTAGCAATTAAACTTTCAGACTCTCTAACATAAACAAAACCTCTTGATATAATATCAGGCATTGCAGTAACTTCAAGATTTTCAGTATCTAAATGTAATACAACCACCATTAATCCATCTTGAGAAAGAATTCTTCTATCTCTAATAACTACATTACCTACATCACCAACACCAATTCCATCAACAAATACTCTTCCGCTTTGAACTTTTCCAGTAATACTTGCTTCATCTTCATTTAATTCCAAAACATTTCCATTAGCTAAAAGGAAAGTATTGTTACTTGACATTCCAAGTTTTTCTGCTAATTTTACATGAGTTAATAAATGAGAATATTCACCGTGAACAGGCATAAAAAATTTAGGTTTAACAAGTGAATGAATAACTTTCAATTCTTCTTCACAAGCATGTCCTGAAACATGTACATCTGCCAAAGACTGATATATTACGTTTACACCTTTTTTATGAAGTAAGTTAATAATTTCAATTATTGGTTTTTCGTTTCCTGGAATAGGAGTTGAAGAAAGAATAACAAGATCACCATTTCTCAATTCAAAATTCCTATGAAAAGAATTTGCCATTCTATAAAGTGCACTCATAGGCTCGCCTTGAGAACCTGTAGTAATCAATACTATTTCATTATCAGGATATTTATCAATTTCATTAACATCAATTAAAATATCTTCTGGCATTTTTAAATAACCAAGATCTATTGCAACCTCAGTTACAGTAAACATCGATCTACCAGAAAATGCTACTTTTCTACCAGAAACGTGTGCAGCATTTACTATTTGTTGAATTCTATGAACATTTGATGAAAAAGAAGCAACAACTATTCGTTCATCAGAATTCATAAATATTTCATCGAAAGTCTTTCCAACAGTCATTTCTGACATAGAACTTCCTTTTCTCATTACATTAGTACTATCTGCCATTAATAACATAACGCCTTCGCTACCATATTTAGCAAACTTAGCTAAATCAATCATATCACCATCAATTGGTGTATAATCAATTTTAAAGTCGCCAGTATGAATTACAACGCCAACAGGTGTAGTAATAGCATATCCAACAGAGTCAGGTATTGAATGACTTACTCTAATCGGATCAATTTTAAAAACACCAAGTTCAAATTTTGTATCTGCATCAATTTCAATTAATTTGACTTCACCAATACTATCCTTATATTCTTCCAATCTTACCTTAACAAGTCCTAATGTTAATCTCGTTCCATAAATCGGAACATTAACTTTTTGTAAAACAAAAGGTAATGAACCTATATGATCCATATGACCATGAGTTATAATTATACCTTTTACTTTATCACTGTTTTTTTCTAAATAAGTGATATCAGGAATTACAATATCAATACCTAATAATTCATCATCCGGAAAACCAAAACCTGAATCCAGTAAGATAATATCATCTTCATATTCAAAAACAGTCATATTTTTTCCTATTTCTTCTAAACCACCTAGTGGTATTATTTTCAATTTATTTTTTTTCTTCATTTTATTACACATCCTTTATTTATTTGATTAGGGTTTTTTCATTACATTCTTTGCAAATACCTATAAATTTGCATTTATGATTTTCTATTTTAAATCCATATACTTCTTCAATTTCTTTTTCCAAACTTTCAAGTGAATCGTCTTCAACTTCAATTATTTTTCCGCATTTTGTACATATTAAATGATGATGGTTATGCCCGTCATCAAAACATCTAAAATCGTATCTGATAGATCCGTCTCCAAAATTAATTTCCGTCAAAATTTCAAGTTCAACAAATAACTTTATAGTTCTATAAATAGTTGCTAAGCCAATGCTGCTGTCAATTTTTCTGATTTCATCATAAATTTCTTCACAATTCATATGCTTTTCTTTATTTTCAAAAATTACACCAATAATTGTTTTTCTTTGATTTGTTAATTTATAATTGTTTTCAGTTATCACTTCATATATATTATCCAGCACCATTTCCACATTTCACCTCTCTTACTCTTCTAAAAATTCATAATATGCTTCAGCAACAATATTAAATTCATCTTCATCTTCAATTGGCATAAATGTTGTTTCAATGCCGTCAGTTGTAACTTTAAATAATAATACTTCCTCATCATCTCCATACTGCGCTACAACAGGAAGCAATGCAACATAATCATTATTTTCAACTTCAAAAGACATAACTACCTCAAAATCTTCATCATCTCCATCACTATTAATTAAACTTATTACTTCATATTCTTCTTCCATATTTCATCCTCCTTTATAAACTATCCAAATAATTCTGCAAAATAAATACTGCAGCTAATTTGTCAATTACTTTTTTTCTATTACGTCTACTTACATCCCCTTGCAGCAAAACTCTTTCTGCACTTTTCGAACTAAGCCTTTCATCGAAATAAATTATTTCAATTTCTCGATCAACCTTTGTTGTATATTTTATTTTTTTTAAAACCTTTTTCATAAAATTTTCAGTTTTTATCGCTTGAGGACCGACTGTATTATTCATATTTTTAGGAAAACCAACAACTATTTTATCAATTTCATCTTCAACAATAATATCTATAATCTCATCAATTGTCTCTTTATTGGATTTTCTAAAAATAGTCTTTCTTCCTTGCGCAGTTATTAACAACGCATCACTAACTGCAATACCAATTGTCTTGTCACCAACATCTAGTCCTAATATTTTCATTTGACCACCTAAATTATCTTAA
>Ga0256842_1003112_pt1 | contig 11291 bp, 6 predicted proteins | sample 4559240metaG_FD_185973 | JGI IMG/M metagenome (GOLD analysis project Ga0256842, IMG submission 185973) | Hydrothermal vent microbial communities from Guaymas Basin, Mexico - 4559-240 | ecosystem: Environmental > Aquatic > Marine > Hydrothermal vents | place: Mexico: Guaymas Basin | collected...
TTTTTCAAATTTAACCTTATTTTGTGATAAAATTTTATAATCTTTTAAATTATTTTCATTAAAAATATCAAAAAAATCCGTTGTAAATGATTCAATTATCCTATCAATATCTTTTATATGTAAATCTTTATATTCTTCTAAATCAAAAATAGAATCAACTTTACTATTCACTCAATTCATCTATTTGTTCTTGTGATAAATTAGAAAATCTCATAATAGAATTTTCAAAATATAATGAAACCTCCCCTGTTGGTCAGTTTCTATTTTTTCTGATAAAAATATCTGCTATGTGCTTTCTATCTGTTTCATTATCATAATAATCTTCTCTATAAAGCATAAATACCATATCTGCATCTTGTTCTATTGCTCAAGATTCTCTTAAATCTGAAAGTTGTGGTCTTTTATCTGGACGAGATTCAACTGCTCTAGAAAGTTGAGAAAGTGCAATTACTGGGACTTTTAATTCTCTTGCCATTTCCTTAAGTCATCTTGAAATTTCAGAAATTTCTTGAACTCTATTTCATGCAAAACGATTTGATCAAGTCATAAGTTGTAAATAATCAATAACAACTAAATCAAGTCATCATTTTTCCATTTTTATTTTTCTTAATTTTGATTTAATTTCTTGAACTGTAGCTCATCATTTATCATCTAAATAAATATTTGCTCAACCAAGTTTTTCCATAGCATTTCATATTTTCATAAAATCATTATCTTGTAAATCTCATTTTGCGATTTGTCTCATAGGTATTCAACTAAGCATACTTATCATTCTATCTGCCAATTGTTCAGAACCCATTTCAAGAGAAAATATTGCAACCGATTTTCATAACTTAGTAGAAGCATTTTCAGCTAAATTTAAAACAAAAGATGTTTTACCCATAGCAGGTCTTGCAGCTAATATAATAAGTTCTCAAGGTTTAAATCATCAAGTTATCTTATCTAACAAATCATATTTTGATAATGTAACACTTTCACTAATAGAATCAGGATTTTCAGCAATTTTATAATATTCTTCATATCTTCAAGATAATACATCTTTTATATGAACAAGACTATCATTCATTTGAAATTGAGTTAAAGACATTATTTTTTTCTCAATAGTTTCCAATATTTCTGAAACTGGTTTTTGCTCATAAACTTCTCATATCATATTTTGAGAAACTTTCAAAATTTGTCTCAAAACAGATTTTTCTTTTACTATTTTTGCATAATCTCAAACTCATACACTAGTAGGTAAAAACAATGAAATATCATACAAATATTGTATTCATCAAATATTGTCTATTTCCTTTTTTTTAGTTAATTGATCTGAAACTGTAACTACATCTATAGTTTTCCTAGCAAAAAATAAATCGTGTATAGCTTGATAAATAATTTTATGTTCTCTTGAATAAAAGTCATCTGCAGTAATTCCATATCACTCTATATTAAACATATTATCATTATCTATAAAAATTGCACTTAAAAGTGCTTTTTCAGTTTCTATACTATGTGGTGGTAATTTTATATCATCTAATGTGGCCATTAAGCAAAATTATTAACTAAAATATTTATACTATGTTTTAATAGTTTTCTATTTTTTTTCAAATCTATTTATTTAAAAATTATTATATCAATTTTATAAACTCGAAAAAACTAATTATATTTATATCTTCTGATTTTAAATCTTTTTGTTTATTAAAATATACAAGATATTTCTCTCTATCTTTGATAGAATTTAATAACTTAATTTCTCTTTCAAAATTTTCATAATTTAAATCATAACATACTTGAAATACTTTATTTTCTATTACAAAATCTATTTCTCATTTATTTGTTTTGATATAATTTATATTTTCATATTTTCTTAAAAATTCTAAGAACACTATATTTTCAAATCTTTGTCAAAAATTATTTTTGTTTGTCAAATTTATAAAACCTACATCATATAAATAGTATTTTCTATTTTTTTTGTATAAATCATTTATTTGTTTTATTAAAAATATATCTTCCATATACTCCAAATAGTTATATATACTTTGTATTCAAAGTTTTATATTTTGACTTTTAAGTTCATTTAATGTTTTTATAGTACTAAATTCTTTTGTTGTATTTAGTAAAATCTTTTTAAACATATATTTTAAAACATATTCATTTAATATACCATATCTTTCTATCAAATCTCTATATAGCAAAATTTCAAAATAACTTTTTATAAGATCTTGCTTTATATTATCATTATTTACTAATATAACCTCTGGATAAGCTCCATACTGCATATATTCAGTTAATAAGTTTTGTAATTTTCATTTTTCCTTTGAAGTATAAGCTTCTTTTTGATCTATATTTTTAAAATTTAAAAATTCATTAAAACTTAAAGGATATATTTTTATATCATAAGTTCTTCATCTAAATTGAGTAGAAAGTTCACTTGATAAAAGTTTACTATTACTTCAACTTAAAAATACTTTGTATCATTTATTAAATAAATACAAAACTGATTTTGAAAATTCTTCTAATTCTTGTATCTCATCAAATACAAAAAAAGGCTTACCATCTGGATACAATGAATAAAAATCTTCAAGCAATTTTTTTACATCAAAATCTTTATCTAAAAAAGCTGAAAAATCTAAAAAAACTATATCTTCTAATTTAATTTTTTTAATTTCTATAAGTTTTTTTAATACATAAAACATAAAGTAAGTTTTCCCAGCCCTTCTTGGTCATACAAAACTAACTATTTTGTTTAATTTTAATATGTCATAAGGAAAATTTATATCTCTTTTTAAGATTTGTTTTTCTTTAAAATCTTGATGAAATTCTTTTATTATTTCTTTATACATTTTTACTACAAGAATAAAATAAATATTATTTTCTTGTATAATAAGAAAATATTAGATATTTTTCAAGATGAAATTAAGATTTCTGTACATACAAGATAATAAAAAAAATAAATTATTTCTCATTTATTTGTTATAAACATCACTCTGTAATTTCAAATTATTTAATTGTTTATATAAATCAACAAATTTCTCTCTTATGCTCTTTTCTAGTTCTTCTTTTTTTATTTTTTTATCTTGAAAAACAAAAGTTATTAGTCATTTTTGAGGTAATGCTTGCATAAAAGAAATTGTTATTGGATTTACAAACAAACTAAAAATTGAATAGGTTAATATAATAATAGAAAAAATAATTTTTATTGAATTTAAACTACTAAATTTATCTATAAATAAGATAATTAGCTTAAAAATAGCAAAAAACAATAAAGTAAAAACTAAAAGTGTAATAAAAAAAGAAATATTTCAAAATAACAATACTAATATTACTCATACTAACATAGTAAACTCTACAAAACTATTTTTAAATATAAAATTTATTTTTCTAGTCTCATCCTTATTTTTTGCAAAGTGAAAAATCAGTAGTGATTGTAAATATTTTTTATTTTCATCAAATATATTTCCAGCATTTGCAATTTTTAGCAAAATTATTTTAAAATAAGATAAATCTATTAAATTTTTATATAATTTATAAAATCTATAATAAGTATTTAAAATTCATAAATCATGGTAAAAATCATTTATTTTTCATTCTCCTAATGATATTTTTTTATCTAATTCTTCTCTTTTCAATAAATAAAATTTTTCAAAATCAAAATCATAAATAGCTGATTTTCTCAAAAAATCTGAAACAATACTTTTTTCAGTAGTAAATCAACTTTTTGAAAAATTATCATAATCATTTATATCAAAATCAAAAAAATCTATTTCTAGCTGTGGTTTGTATTTTTTCAAATGTTGTAAAATTTTTATAATTTGACTAAATTTCAATATTTCTTGCTTGTTTAAAATACTTTCTAGCTTTTGTGATTTATAATTATAAAAATATTTTATAAAATCTTCATTATTTTTTAGTTTATCAAAAGTCTTAAATCAATCTATATAATTATAATTTTTAAGTGAAATTTCATTTTTTTCTATAACTTTTTCTTTTATAGCTTGTTCCCAAAAATGTTTATCTAACAAAAAGTAATCAAAATAAGGTTTGTTTCTTATTCTATACAAAAAATAAATATGCCAATCAATATTTGATAATAAACTTTCAAAATATCCTCAACTAGTAAGATTTGACACATCTTGTAGTTTTACTAATTCTCACTCTAAATCATTATAAATTTTTAAAATTTTATTTAAATCTAACATTTTTTGTTTTTGTTTTTATATAAATACTTTTATTGTATTTATTTTTAATTCTTTGACAAATTTTTAGGTTTGTTATAATAATTCATTATCAAAAGCTTTTTCAAATTTATTTTCTAACTCCTTATTATATAAAGGTAATCAAATTAATTTATAATCTCAAAAATTTAATTCTAATAATTTAGCTTTATCCTTTATTTGTAATAAAAATTTATCTTTTAATTTCTCACTTTCTTTTTCTAATAAATGTTCTCATTTAGGTTCTATAAATACTTGATAAGTTAAAGGCTTATTAGTTTCTTTTTCTTTCATAAATAACACAAAATCAGGTTCAAATCTATTTCAATCATCAAAAGAATATATAGCAAAATGTCTTTCACTTCTTAATAAATAAATATCATAATATTTTTCTTCTAATTCTTGTATTTTCTTTTCAAATAAATTTATAAAAGCAATTTCTTCACTAGTTGCATTTATTTTATCAAATACAAACCATTCTTTATTTACTGATAATCCTTCAATACCTTTATCTACTTTAATAGTTTTATCTATAAAGACTTTTTGTATATCTTTAGGAATAAATGTCTTTGTTCATTTATATTTCGTTTCTTGTGCTTTTATTTCTGTTTCCATTTTATATAGTAAAGCTTCTACTGCTTTTAATAATTCTTGTTTCCATAAATTTTCTAATATTTCTTTTGACGAATAAATATCTATCTTCTTAGCATTTAAATATTTATTACTAGTTATAAATTCTTCAATACTATTTAATCATCAAATGTATTTTTGTAAATTATCAAATCTATAAAAACTATTTCTTGAAATTGCTTTTAAAACAATTCTTTTATCAATATCTTTTATTTCAAAAGTTCTAGGTTCTTGTTCTAATCTAAAATTACTATTTTTTATAGTTTTATTATTATCAAAAACTTTTATATCTCAACTTTTTCAAGTAAATATTTTAAATTCAAATCTTTCTTCTTTTATTCAAACTTTATCTAAACTATTTATATCTTTTTTATCTTTTATTTTTCTTTCATTTACATAGATTACTCATTGTTTATAAAAATCACTTTTTTTAAAGCTATCTTTTAATTTTAATTGAAAATCTTGTTTTTCTTTTTCATCTAACATTCAAGTTTCAATAAGTGCTTGTCTTATTTCTGTAATATATAAATTATCAAAGCTTGTATGATAATAAAAAGTTTCAAGTATTTTTAATTCTTCTTCATTTTTATTATCAAATTTTCTTTTAAACTTATCTTCTCAAATACATTTTTCACAAGTAAAAGGAAAATATCTTGCACCTCTTCATATAAGTTGAGCTTCTGAAATAGTTTGTGGTCAAGGTACTATTTTTCAAGTTCTTTTATTTACTACATTACTCCTACTATTATAAAGTCTAACTATATCAAAAAGATTTAAAACATCCCATCATTCATTTAGTTTTTGTACTGCAAAAATAGCTCTAATATTGTTATTTTTATCTTCAAGTGTATTTAATAATATTTGATTTTTTCATATATTTTTATCATCATTTGCACTTAAACAATTTTCTTCTCTAAAATCTTGTTTTAGTTCTTCTACTAAATTATCTAAACTTAAATTATTTTCTTCAAAAAACCTAAAAGCTTTTTTTATAACATTACTATTAGCACTATTTTTAATTTTCTCTAAATCTTCTTTTTTTAGATTTTTAATAAGATTATTAAAAATTTTTAAATTTTCTTCACTTTCTTTTACTGTCTTTTGAGCTTTAAACAAAATAACAGGCTTACAATATATTTTATTTTTTTCTGCTACTTTTAATCTATATTGACTTAATATTAAAGCCTGTAATATTCTATCACTAGTATCCATATCAGACTTTAAAATATCTACTTCTTTAGAATATCCATCTTTTCTAAACTCCTTTAAATCATACTTAAAAATAATTTTATCATAATACTTTTCTTTAATATTTTCATTTGCTAAATCAATTGTTGCAGTAAATTCTAGCAAAATATTTTCTTTATTAGAATTTAATATTTTATTTACTGTAAATTCCCAAGATTTTTTTTCTTCTTCTTGAGTTTTATTTAATTTTTTCTTAGTCAAAGAATTTAAGTGATGAGCTTCATCAGAAAGTAAAACAACTTTATTATCTTTAAAATCTTCATAACTTAATCCATTTTCTCTTATAAAATTTAAATCTGTATGAAGTGCTTGAATAGTAGTAAAATTTATATTTATATCTTCCTTATTAGAAATTGAAAAATTATTTACTTCTTTTATTTTTACAATTTTTCCGTTAAATTCTATTTTTTCAGAAAATAAATATTTTGAAGATAAAGAATTTAGAAAATTATCTTTTGTTTTTTCTATGATATTTGTTGAATTTACAAAAAATAAAAAATTTCTATATCATTTTTCATAAAGTTCTAAAATCAAACTAGCCATTACAAAAGTTTTTCAACTTCAAGTTGCCATATTATAAAGCAAGTGAATAGGTTGTTTTTTTCATTCAAAACTATTATCAAAATAGCATTGAAATCTAGAAAAAGCTTCTTTTTGATAATCTCTTATTTCAAATTTAGGATTAAGATTTTTTAAAATATAAAGTGGTATATTCTCTTTTAATTCTTGAATATATCTTTTTCAAAATTCTTGTAGTAATGTGTTAAATAGAAATTTATCCATTTTAATTTTAATATATTTTAAATAAACTTTTTTTAACATAGCTTTTTTCTATGTTAATTATTTTAATATTTTTTAACATAGCTTTTTTCTATGTTAATTATTTTAATATTTTTTAACATAGCTTTTTTTCTATGTTAATTATTTTAATAAATCTAAATATTCTTCATTAAAGAAAAATTTATTATTTTTAAACTTATATTCTTTGATTAATCATTTTTCTTTCATAATTTTTAAATATTTTGATGCTGTTTGTCTTGTTTTTATTTGTGGTAAATAATTTAAAAGTCCTTCTATAGAATAAATAGGTCTCATAAATAAATAATCTATTAAATCCTTAGAATAAATATTATTTAAATCTTTATCATTTTTTATAAAAGATTTATATTGTCTTTGTAATTCTAAAATTTTTATTATTACTTCTTCTGTTTTTAAAGAATATTCTTCAATTCACTTTAATAACCATAAGCTAAAATCTTTTAATCTTCATTCTTTTTCCTTATCTAAAATATTCAAAAAATTATAATATTCTATTTTATTTTTATTTATAAAATCACTTATAAACAAAATAGGTAAAGATAATTTTTTATATAAAACTAAATACAATATAATAAGTATTCTTCAAGTTCTTCAATTTCCATCTCAAAATGGATGAATTGCTTCAAATTGATAATGTAATAATGGTAATTTTAATAAAGGGTCTATTTCCTTTTCTTCATCAAAATTATTAAAATATGTTTCATAATTTTTAAGTAAATTGTTTATATTTTCTACTCATTGAGGTGGAATATAAATTACTTCTTTGTTTATTCAAATTCATTTTTCAATTCTTTTATCTGGACTAGAAAAAATTCACTGACTATTTCAAGTTATAATTTTATTTATTTCTAAAATATCATTATATCAAACTCATCCATATTTTTTTAATCTTTCAAATCAATTAATTATAGCTTCTTTATAATTAATAGTTTCTTTATTTTCAAAACTAGCTAAATCTTTTCAAATAATTTCAGATGCAAAAGCATCAGCAACTGTTGTATTTATATTTTCAATTTCATTAGATTTTACTCATTCTTTTATTGTAATAAACTCAATTAATACTTGGGAATTAGGTAATCTTAAAGAAGTTCAATTTAATTTTCACAAAGCAATGTTTGTTTTATTAACTTGTTTTATTAAATCTAAATCTTCAAAATTAAATTTCCAAGGTAATGTTTTAAATTTTTTCATATCTTGATTATAACTTTTAAATATAGTCTTTAATATTTTTTAAATTCACTAATTATTTTGTTTTCAATAAAAATCTTTATTTATTTTTTTATCTTCTTCACTTACTCAAGAATTTTTATCATCTATTTCAGAATAATTTTTATATAGTAAATTTTTATCTAATAATTCAATTAAAAATCTTTTTTTATTTTCTAGACTTAAATCTTTGAAATCATTAATATTTTCATCAATATTTTTTATATCTACATAATAATTTATAAACTCACTATTTTTTATTTTTTCATAAATTTCTAATAATTCTCCATCATTTTTTGCACATTCTATTTCTTTTATAAATCTTTCATTTTCTTCCATAATTTCCATATAAACAAAATCTCATCATCATTTCCATTCTACATTTTTACTAATTCATCATTGTTCTCACTCTATAACTTTTTTTAGTCTTTCTTTTGAAATAGTCTCAATATAATCCATTTGTTCAATTCAAATATACTGTCTTCCCATCTTATGAGCCACTGCACAAGTTGTTCCACTTCATAAATGATAATCTAAAACTATATCTCAAGGATTGCTTGAAATATGAATAATTCTTTCAATTAGTTCTTCATTTTTTGGTGTCAAAAATACTTTTTCTCCAAAAATATTTTTTATTTCTGAAGCAGCTTTCATGTTTCAAGTTATATCATCCCATAAAGTAACTATTCATCTACCATCTTTTACTTCTGATAAATAAGTTTTTAGTCTAGGGACTTTTCATCAAAAATATAATCTATTATCTTTATATAATTCTAATAATTTTTCTTTAGAAAATCTAGGAAATGAACCTTCAGGAGGAGACCATTTTTTACCATTATCAAATTCTATTGAATAAATTCATTTTTGAGTTCCACTTTTTGCATGAAGTGGCATAGAAGCCCAAGGTCATTTTTCATCATTATCAGGATTTTTATATGCATTATTCATTTCCTTTGTTCTTTTTAAAAGATTTGGTCTCCATATTTCTTTATTTTTTGAATATAATTGTATAAAATCAATATTTCAACTTAACCATTTTGCATCACTTTGAGGTCTTCATTTTGTTTTATATACAATAGTATTCACAAAATTTTCTCTTCAAAAAACTTCATCCATTAAAACTTTTAAATATGCTTGTTCATTATCATCACATTGAACAAAAATTACTCAATCATCTTTTAAAAGCTCTTTTGCTACTTCAAGCCTATTTTTCATAAAAGTAAGCCAAGTAGAGTGATTAAATCTGTCGTTGTATTTAAAACTATCATTTCAAGTATTGTAAGGTGGGTCTATATAAATTAGCTTTACTTTTCAAGCAAAATTTGATTTTAGAGAGTGCAAAGCTAAAAGATTATTTCATTTTATTAATAAATTATCTGTTATTGTATCTTCTGGAAGTTTTCTTTTTTTATTTATTTCTTTATCTCTTTTAAAAGTATCAAGTTTATGTTCTCAAGTTTTATCTATTCTTTTAAAATTAGTAAATACTTTTTCATCAAGTAATCTATCTATTTCATCACTTGCTAAAATTTCATTATAAAAAATTTCATCTCTTTTTGTATCCTCTTTAGTTTGTCATCAAGCTAAAACACAATCTTTATAAGGCCAAGATAATACTATTTCATCAGAATTAGCAAAATAATCTCATTTTTTATTTGTTAATCAAATTTCTTGTTTAAAACTTGTATAACTATCAGGTAAAAATTCTTTATTATCTATAAATTGACTAAATTTTTTAGCATCAAAAACAAAAACATCTTTTATTTTTATAAAAAATTTTTCTCTTAAAATATCATTTTCCAAAAGTAGTTCTATAAGTTTTTCATCAAGAGAATTTGCCTTTTCTCTTATAGTATTTTTTAATAACTCCCCATCTTGAGATAAAAATCTATCATCTTTTTTTAATACTTCTTTTAAAGTTGTAAATAGGTTGTTTTTCATTTTTTATAATATCTTATAAATAATTAAAGTTATATAGCATTAATAAAGTATTTTTTAAATTTATCAATTAATTTTACTTTTTATTTCCAAAAACAATCTTATTTTCTCTTTCAATTCCTCTAATGTAGGTTGTATATCATCATCTTCATAATGTAATCAAGTTTTATTACAAAAATCATATAAATTTGATAAAGTATTTATATCTTCTTGTCCAAGTTTAATCTTTTTTGATATTTCTCATATTCTATTAATAAAAGGTCATACTTTTTCAAAATTATCATATTCAAATACTTCTTCTCTTATAAAATACTCTATACAAAATCTTAATTTGTGCAATCATTCTATCAATAAAGAAAAATGATTTTCATTAGAATTTATTACTAAATTCTTTATATTTCACAGTTTTTCTAAAAAACTTTCATAAGTATCTTTAAAAGAATATGAAACTAAGTAAGATCAAGCTGTATTTTCAATATTTTGATTTCAAACTTTATAAATTATTCCTGTAAATTTACTTCATTTTTTTAGTTTTATATTTGTTTTACTTAAATATTTAAAAAATGTTCTATCATGTGTAAAAACAAAAGTTTGTTCTACTTTAAATTTAGAAGTTTCTTGCCAAAATAAATTATTTAATAATTCTTCTGTAGCCTTTCTCCTCCTTCAATCTAAGCTAGTAATAGGATCATCAAATATAATTATACTTTCTTTCAGTATATTTTTGTCTACATTTTCTAACAGAACTAAAAAGAAAGATAATCATAAAGCTCTTTTTTCTCATTCTGACAAGCTAATTACTTCTCATAAATCTTTTTTTCATCTTATAACCTCCATTTTAAATAAAGTTTTTGTTCTTGTTATTTTTAAATTAAAATTTGTAAATCATAAATTATCTAAATAAGAATTTATTTTTTTCTCAAAGTCTTCTGTAAATTTTTCTTCTCATTTTTTTATTTCACTTTCTAATTTTTCTATTTTTTCAACCAATTCTTCCTCTTTAGTTTTATTGTTTATCCTTTCATTTTTTAAAAACTCTAATTCTTTCTCTTTTTCTATTTTTTCCTTTATTTTTATTTTTTTAGTTTTTTCAAATTTTTTATATTTTTCAAAATTATCTATTTTATCTTCAACTTCTCGTTGTTTTTTAGTAAGACTATCTTTTTTCTTTTTTAATTTTTCTAATTGTGTTTCTATTATTTCCTTTTCTTTAATAATATTTTTATTATCTTCTATTTCTTTTTCTAAACTTTT
>Ga0256842_1003113_pt1 | contig 11289 bp, 14 predicted proteins | sample 4559240metaG_FD_185973 | JGI IMG/M metagenome (GOLD analysis project Ga0256842, IMG submission 185973) | Hydrothermal vent microbial communities from Guaymas Basin, Mexico - 4559-240 | ecosystem: Environmental > Aquatic > Marine > Hydrothermal vents | place: Mexico: Guaymas Basin | collected...
TATGCTACTTTTATGTTCATTATATTCAAATATCATGTTAAAATTATACCATAATTATAATTTAATTAGATTTTTTAAGAAAATTTTGAATGATATGTAACTATTTATTCAAAGAACATTATATCTAAAATAACTAGAATAAACAGATTAAATGGATAGTTAGAATCTTCTTTTAATTTATAAAATAAACTAAAAATATGACTAATTGCCATTTTTTTAATGATTTTCTGATTTTTTCATTATTATACTTAAATCAAAAGTGTCCTTTTTGTATAAACTTATCTATTATTTGGACAAAGTATTGAATTATTTGTTAAATAATCAATTAAAAGGAGATTATGTCTCTTAAATTTTAAAGGTGTTATGATGGAAATTAAGAAAAAATTACTTGATATTGTTCGGGATAAGATTAGATTTAAGCATTATAGTATTTCTACTGAAAAAACTTATATACATTGGATAAAGCACTATATTTTATTTCATAACAAGAAACATCCAGTTGAAATGGGTAAGGGTGAGATAGAGGAGTATTTAACACATTTAGCTGTAGATAATAGAGTCGCTCCGACTACACAAAATCAAGCTTTTTCAGCTTTACTTTTTTTATATAAAGAGGTTTTAGGTATTGATATGAGCGAATGGAATATACAAGCACTTAGAGCTCAAGAGAGGAAACATATACCTATTGTTTTAACAAAAGATGAAGTTTTAAAAGTATTGATAAATCTAAATGGAATCTATAAACTTGTTGTTACTTTGATGTATGGATGTGGTCTTAGAATGAGTGAAGTTTTAAATGTTAGGGTTAAAGATATTGATTTTGGATTTGATAAGGTTTATATTTTGGATTCTAAATCATTAAAAGATAGAACTATACCACTTCCTTTAAAACTAAAAGATGAACTTAAAGTTCAAGTAAAAAGAGTTGAAGAGATTCATAAACAAGATTTAGAAAATGGTTTTGGAAGTGTATATATGCCATATTTATATGAAAAAAAATATCCAAAAGCTAAGTTTGAAACAAAATGGCAATATCTATTTCCCATGAATAATCTCTCAAAAGACCCAAGAACAAAAATAACTAGACGACACCATATACACCCTAAAACTTTAGGAAGAAATATAAAAGTAGCATCACAAAAAGCAAACTTAAACAAAAGAGTGACTTCACATATATTTAGACACTCTTATGCTACTCATCTGCTTCAAGCTGGGATTGATTTACGGAGTATTCAAGAGCTTTTAGGGCATAAAAGTGTTGAGACTACTATGATTTACACACATGTTGTAAGTGAGATGAATAAAGTTAAACTTATCAGTCCACTAGATTTTTAATCTTAAATAAGATTTTATTTTTTTTATCTTTAAAATAAGTTATAGAATCTGTTACTCTGTAAGTGATTGAAACATCACGATTTTTTATATGTTGCTCAAAACCATCGTTTGTTTTTAGCATATTTTTTTTATCAAATATGGGTTGAGATAGTAAGATATTTTGAAGTAGGTCGTTTGGATAGTTTTTGTTTAGGTACTCTTTGTTAAACCAGCTTTTTGGCATACATCCATCATCTACACATATAAGGTGATTTATATCTATCTTTTGGATTCTATGTCCTGCTATGAAAAGTTCTAGGCTTACTTTGTTGTTACTATCTCTTATGTAGCCTAGGTCTGAAAATTTTATGAGTGGTGATTTTATAATGATGATTTTACTTTGGTTATGTTTGTAGTTTTTTATGCTACACCCACTAAAAAAAAGAGCAATTATAACAATCAAATATCTCATTTAAAATCCAAACTTTTTATTTTGTTTGTAATTAAATGTATATACACTTAGTAAAACTATAAAACTAACTATCAACATAATTCCACTATAAATATGAGCAGAACTATAATCCATCATCTCAACCATCTCATATATGGCAACAGAAGCAACTTTAGTTTCGTTTGGTATGCTTCCACCCACCATCAAAACAACACCAAATTCGCCGATAGTATGGGCAAATGTTATAATTAATGCTGTTAAAATTGCTGGTTTCATATTTGGCAATGCTACTTTTATAACTGTTTGTAGTTTTGTTTTTCCAGCTATATATGAAGCTTCTAGCATATTTTTATTTATAGATTCAAACCCATTTTGAAGTGGTTGCACCATAAATGGTAGTGAATAAAAGCAACTAGCTATCACTATACCACTAAAATTAAAAACAAGTTTTATACCAAAATATTCATTGAAAAAAGAACCTATAGGGGAATTTTGTGAAAGTGTATAAAGTATATAAAACCCTAAAACAGATGGTGGTAAAACTATAGGTAAGGCAGATATAGCTTCTATAAATGGTTTTGATTTTGATGAAGTTTGAGACAACCACCAAGCAAAAGGTAAAGATAATATAAATAATATGAGTGTTGTTAAACCAGCCAATTTAAAAGATATATAAAATGGTGTAAAATCCAGTTGTAAAATTTGTTCTAACATCTAAATTATACTTAAAATGGAAAGTTCACTAGGGTTTATAAGTATGACAACATCATCACCAACTCTTAGGTTCATCTCTGTCGAACTCTCTTGAGTTATGATAGATTCTACTGTTGTATCATAAACCGATAACACTACACTACTTAGAAGTTTACCATTGTTTAGAGATTCTATTTTAGCTTTTAGTTTGTTTGAGCAACTTACTTTACCTTTTAAATCTTTGGCGATAGTTATCTGTGTAGCTTTTAGTGATAGCTCAACTTTAGAATCTAGTTTTATATTTTGATTTAACTCTAAACTCATCATAGTTAAAATCTCATCAAAAAATCTAAACTTTACTATGTTTAGATTCTGAGTAGATTCTATACTTTTAACTGTTGCTACAAATCTGTTCATTAAGCTAAAACTGTGTTGATTGAGTATCTCATATCATCATCTAAATTATCCATAGATTTTAACATCCATCTTAGATAACCAGCATCCTCTTTTGCTACCTCTTCTAAAGTTTTATCTTTATGTTTTCCAAATCTAAAAGTTTTTATAAGAATTGGAGTATTTGTTAAATCTACCATCTTCTCAACTGGATTCTCATCTGGGTACTGTTTAGATACTTCAGCTTTTAGTTTTGACAAGAAAAGTTTTAGCACTAAAACATCACCGATAGCATCGTGAGCTTTTACTACGATTCCTAGCTTTTGAGCCTCTTTCTCTTCCTCTTTGTAAAGTTCCATCTTATAACGGAAATACTGAAGTCTATGAGCCTCTTCATCTGGAAATATATGCTTAGCAACTCTAAGGGTATCTATCACTTTCATTTTAGTTTCAAAACCCTCTTTTTCTAACATCTTTAAATCAAAAGGAGCATTATGTATAATGATATAGTTATCTGGTGTATTTAACTCTAAAAGTCTTTTATAAGATTCCCCATCTACACATTTTACTTTACCCACTATCATATCTGGAGTGATTCCATGAACTTCCATCGCACCAAAACTTATAGGTACATCAGTGTTATAAAACTCGTTATGAACCTCTATCTTTTTAGCACCTAGAACCATATAACCTAGTTGAATCACTCTATCTTCATCTGCTGTTCCAGTTGTTTCTGTATCTAATATTATATATTTTATAGCCATTTTTTTACCTTTTTAAGAATCAAATACAACCATATTTCTACCATTTTGTTTAGCTTTATAAAGCATCATATCTGCTTGTTGTATATTTTCATCAAGAGATTCATCAGCATCCATCGCTACACCTATAGATATAGTGTATCTAATCTCTTCACCTTTATCTGAATATACACAACTTCTTTCAACCTCTTTTCTAAGTCTCTCTAAAATATCTATCGCATTAGAACGGGTGATATTTTTTAACACTATACAAAACTCTTCACCACCAAATCTAGCGACAATATCATTATGGCTTGTAGATGATGTTAGCACTTCTGATAGATGAACTATAACTTTATCACCAGTATCGTGTCCATAAGTGTCATTTACTTTTTTGAAAAAATCTATATCTATCATAGCTACTGCATAGTTTTCAGCATCTTTTGGTACTGTATCTAGGTGGTTTTGCATAGTATTAAAAAAGTATCTACGGTTATATAAACCTGTTAAGAAGTCACGATTTGCATGGTTTGTAACTATGTTTATATTTTCCATAGCCTCTATGGTGTTGTTGATTCTACAAGAAAATTCCTCTTTAGAGAATGGTTTTGTGATGTAGTCGTTTGCACCATATTTTAAAAACATAGCATTTATCTCATCATCATTGTTTGATGATAAAGCTATGATAGCTAAATCGTTTTTAGTGTAGATTTTTCTAATCTCTTTAGTTAATTCAAACCCATTCATTACAGGCATATTGTAGTCTGTAATGATAAGTGATATATCTGTTTCTGTTCCAAGCATAGCTAAAGCTTCTTCACCGTGAGCTACAGTCGTCACCTCAAAAAATAGGTTTGTAAGTAGATTTTTTAACTGTTTTCTTATAACCATAGAATCATCAACAACAAGCACTTTATGTTTTTGATTTTTATCAAGTCTTTCAATCATATGTATAATATATGTTATATCATTCATACCACTTTTATGAACATAGTCAATAATATTTTTTTTGAGCATCAATTTTCTAAAATTTTTGTCTATATTTCCACTTAAAACAATGGCATGGTTTTTATGTTTTAAAACATAATCAACAACTTCCCCATTTGGAGCATCTGGTAGATTTAGGTCAAGTAAACAAACAAAATATTCGTGCATTCTCAAAAATAGTTTTGTTTCATGTAAATCATAAGCGACATCAACTTCAAATTTTAATGATTCTGAAATTTTTTTTGCCATAAGCTTTGCAAGTGTTTTATTATCTTCTACTATTAAAATTCTTTGCATAGTGTAAAATGTCCTTAGTTTTATTTCCATGATTCTACTATAATTTATCTATATTTATATTTATTATTGTAGTATCTTTTTTATGAATTATTTAAGTGTTACTATTAATAGACTAAAATCAAAACAAAATATCTTTTTAACGGGTGGTGCTGGTGTTGGAAAAACAACAATAACCAAAGATATCATAAAATCGTTTGAAGATGAATCTAAAAAAGTAGCAAAGTTAGCATCAACTGGTATGGCTGCTACTTTGATAAATGGTCAAACTCTACATAGTTTTTTCGATTTAGGAATCGCTTCAAATATAGAAGAGTTAGAATCTAAAGGTAAATATGAACCTAAGAAAAAAACTAAAAAACTTATAGGTTCTATCGATTTAATTGTGATAGATGAGATCTCTATGGTTAGTGATTCTTTGTTCGATATGATAAAACTACGATTAGAACAGAGTAGTTTTAAAGGTTCTATTTTGATAGTGGGTGATTTTTTACAACTTCCACCAGTTGTTAGAGGTTATGGTGAGGTGAGATTTGCTTTTGAATCTACTTCATGGAGTGAGTTTGATTTTGAGACGATAGAATTAACACATATATATAGAACAGATGATAAAAAGTTTATAGAGTTACTTCATAATGTAAGATATGGTTTCATAGATGAGCAGATTCACAATCAACTAAATGAGTATATAAAACCTTTACCAGAAAATCTAAGTGAATTTACTTTTCTTTTCGGTAAAAATATCTCGGCAAATACACATAACAAAGAGCAATTAAAACATATAGATGAAGAACTTTTTGTAAAAGAGGCTCAAACTATCAAGCATCTAAAAAGTGTGAAAGATAAAGATATTCAAAGATATATGGATGATGCTAGAATCGAAAAAGAGTTAGATTTAAAGATAGGTGCTCCTGTTTTGTTTACTCGAAATGCTTGGAACTATTTTAATGGTGAAAGGGGTGTGGTTGTGAATCAAGATTCTAGCCATATCTTTGTTCAAAAATCTGATGGTAAGGTTGTAAAACTTGAAGTTGTAGCACAAACAAAAACACAATGGAATGAGAAAACTGTTGATGGTAAAAAAGAGATGGTGGAGGAGAATCTTTTTACAATTTATCAGTACCCTATAAAGTTAGCATTTGCTATAACGATACATAAATCACAAGGGATGTCTATATTTGATTTGATAATTCAAACAGATGAGATTTTTGCACCATCACAATTTTATGTAGCACTATCTAGGAGTTCAAATCCAGCGAGATTAAATCTAATAGCACCAAAAAAACAGTGGTATCAGTTGATATTTGTAAATCAAAAAGCTTTAGAGTTTGTAAAAGGAAAAGATTGTTAAAAAGTATAGATAAAGGTTCTATGTTAAGTAGATTTATTTACCTCTTATTAAGCTAGTTACATAGAAAACTTATATGTTATATTTTTATGCAGACACTTTTTTATTTGGTTGAAGGTGTAAAAAATTATCTATACTCGGTTTTTTTTCAAGAATCTTTTTAGCATTAAAACGACTATCTATATCTACTTCTAATGATGCTTTTAAACTCTTTTTATTCATTTTAGCAAATGGATTAATATGTGACATTTTGACTCTCCTCTTCAACTATTTCTATGATTATTGTATCATAATTTTTTTTCACTATTGATAAAACTTTATATTTCGCTTTTTGAGATCTTATAATAATCTCTTTTTGATAAGCAAAATCAGTCATATCATCTTTTATATCTATCTCGTTACTATATCTTTTTGTTAGTTTATATATAATTGAATAATAATCTTGATTTAAAATTTTTCCAAACTCATTTTCAGCAACATCTTTAGACTTAGTGAAGGATGATGGTGCTAAATCTATACTAATCGTATTGTTAGTACCCTCCACACTTTTTAATGCTTCTTTCATCAAATAATAATATGATGATTTATCATCATTTTTTTTAGAAAAACTTAGTCCTCTATATATTATTTTATTTTTATCTAAATTGCTATCATATTTGTTAAACATAGATTCCAAAGTTTCTACATCTTTCTTAATATCTAAAGAGATATACTCATCAGGAAAATAATATGTATTTCTTATCTGAAAACATTTTTTCATATCTGACCAATCTTTTATTAAATCTAGTTCTCTCTTTTTTGCTGATTTTATTGTAAAATTCATACTTGTATTATACTCTAACCATAACAACGAAGTAAACCCAATTTAGTAAAGTAAATAGATTTTAAAAGCATTTATTTAGAGGTAGTTAGTTACAATATTTTTATGAAATAAAAGGTAATTAGAATAAATTTTTTTGTTTTATCAGTTAGTATTTATAAAAGGAAAAGATTGTTAAAAAGTATGGATAAGGGTGTTTTATATATGCTCGTTGGGGCATTGATCTCTGCTATGAATGGTGCTATTGCTAAGATACTATCAGTTGATATGAGTGCTATGGAGATAGTTTTTTTTCGTAACTTTATAGGTGTACTTTTAGTTCTTTATGCCTTAAAACATACACCACCAAAACTTAAGGGTGGTAAACTTCATATGCTCATAACTCGTGGAATCTTTGGTTTTACTGCTATGATTTTATTCTTTTATACTATAACTGTTATACCTTTAGGTGAAGCTATAACACTCAACAAAACATCACCACTTTTTGTGACGATACTTGCTTACTATCTTTTAAAAGAGCATCTTAATAAGGAGATGGTTTTTGCTTTACTGGTAGGTTTTTTAGGAATTTTATTTATTACGAAACCTTTTGGTATGAGTATATCTTATGCACATCTTTTAGGTGTTGGTGGTGGTTTGTTTGCTGCTATGGCATACACCACTATAAAAAAGATAAAAGATATATATGATGCTAGGGTTATCGTTTTATCTTTTGTTGGGATTGGTACTATCGCTCCTGCTATCTTGTTTATGGTTGCTCCATTTGTTGAGGCTCCAGAGTATTTAAACTTTTTATTTCCAGAGTTTGTTGTTCCATCGCAGTTATGGGTATGGTTACTTATATGTTTTATGGCTATAATCTCTACCCTTTCACAATGGCTACTCACAAAAGCTTACAGTTCATCAAACCTTAGTATCATAGGTGTTATAAGCTATACAAACATCCCATTTGCTATAGGATTTGGTTGGATTTTAGGTGATTCTATGCCAGATTCTTTAACATTTATGGGTATCGGTTTAATTGTTTTAGCAGGAATTTTAGTAAGTAGAAATAAAAAGTAAATATGATATACTTTCAGTATGAAATTACCTCGTGGATTTGGAAAGAACTATTTTAGTTTAAATGCTATCACCGCAACTGTTAATGCTGTAGCTATACACAAAAATGTTACTCGTGTGCAATCTTTTCATATACAAGGTTCATCTTATGCTAAAGAGGATGAGACTAGCGAGGAGTTAGAGGAGTTAGAACCCACCATTTGTGAATCTATCTTTTTTTATCAAAAAGCTTGTCATTGTAATTGTTATTTTTTAAATCTTACCTTAAAAACATTAAAGCTTTTTGCATCTCAAAAAAAACTTATAGAATTTTATATATTTTTAAATAATTCTATATCTCCTCCCTATTTTAATCATAAATAAAGATGATAAAGATTATCATTCTTAAAACAGATAAATTTAAGGAAAAAAATGAAAAAAATAGTAACATTAAGTTTAGTGACTTTAAACCTTTTAGCATCTCAAACAACAACTTCAAGTGTTGAAGATATGTTTAAAAATGGTTCATTCTCTGGTGAACTTAGAACACAATACTCAGCTTATCAAAATGATAATAGTGAAGATACATATGCTACGGCTGTTGGTGGTGCATTAAGTTTTGAGTTAGTAAACTATAAAGGTTTTGGTGGTGGTTTTGAACTTAGAACATCACAAGATATAAACCTACTTACAGGTGAGGGTGATAAGTTTAATGATGAATTATCTTCATCTAAGGGAAATTATACTCAACTTACACAAGCTTATTTAAGTTATGAGTATGGAGATTTTACACTTAGTGCTGGTCGCCAATTTTTAGATACACCTTTAGCTGATAGTGATGATATTAGGATGATTCCAAATAGTTTTGAAGCTTATATAGTGACTTATAAACTAAATGATTTTAGTTTTGTGGCTGGTAATGTTCAAAAATGGCAAGGTGGCGATGCTGGGTTAGATGATGGTTGGGTTAAAACAGCAAAAAATGGTGTAAATTTAGGTGCTGTTTTATATACAAATGATACAATTGAAGCTACACTTTGGTACTATAATATCACTAAAGTATCGAATGCTATATATAGTGATATAACAACAACATTAGAGTTAAGTAAAGATTTTAGTTTAGATTTGGCTTTACAGTATTTAGATGAATCTGAACTAAATGATAGTGGTGTAGAAGCGACTATATATGGTGTTTCTACCTCTTTAGATTATAACGATTTTGGTTTCACATTAGCTTATAACCACTCTTCAAAAGTTGATGGTAAAAGTAGTTTTAGTGGCTTTGGTGGTGGAGCATTATATACAAGTATGGATAGTATGATACTTGATGAGATAGCTCAAGATAGAGATGCTGATTCTATTATGGTTGGTGTAAGTTATGAGTTATATGATTTTAATTTATCTTATGCTTATGGTGATTTTAGTGGTGATAAAGATTCACTAGCTAAAGAGGCACACATAGTTGAACAAAACTTTTGTTTAGAGTATACTTTATCTGATGATGTTACATTATCATCTACTTATGTCATAGATGATAACAAAGATAATTCTTTAAGTGATGATTTTAACGGTAAAAACTTAAGATTTTTTGCATCATATAGTTTTTAGTAATATTTAAAAAAATTAAAGGAAAATAAAATGCATATAGAAGCAGGTGTAGTGGATGGAGCGAAGATGCTCCTTAGTTATGGAACAGGGGCAGCAGTTTTAGGTGCTACGGCAAAAGTAGCGATGGACAATATGAAAGAGAATGGTTTAGTATCTTTAGCTTTAAAAAGTATTATAGCTACGATTATAGTTTTTTGTTGTTTTGAGGTTTTACCACATTACCCTATAGGTGTTAGTGAAGTTCATCTTATTTTAGGAACAACTATATTTTTAGTTTTTGGTATCGCTCCAGCAGCTATCGGTTTAGCTACAGGTCTTTTGATTCAAGGTCTATTTTTTGCACAGTTTGATCTACCTCAGTATGGAATCAATGTTACAACACTTTTAGCAAGTATGTTTATACTAAATGTAGCTGTTAAAAAAATTATCCCAGCTGGTACAGCTTACAAAGATATTAGTTATGCTCAAATGCTTAAAATGTCTATTGTTTGGGAAGGTGCTATCGTTTCATGGGTTGCATTTTGGGCGATATATGGTCAAGGTTTTGGTTCTGAAAATTTAGCTGAAATTTTTAGTTTTGGTTCTGCTTATATGGCAGTTGTTATCATTGAGCCACTTGTAGATTTAGCTGTTTTAGCAGCAGTAAAAGCTTACAACAAAACAAATGAGTGTAATACATTCTTTGTTGATAAAAAACTTTGTAAAGCTTTTTAATATCATTTTAACTTACTAGGGTTTTACCCTAGTAATCTCTTATAGTTCATCAACATTTAAAATTTTATCTACATCTAAGAGTGTTATCATCTCATTTACACCATTTTTATAAAGTCCAGTTATATAATCTGGGTTGATTCCGATTCCTAACTCTGGTGGTGGAGTGATATAGCTTATATCTATCTCTTTTATAGCCTCTATACAATCAACAACTATACCTATAAGTTTCTCATCTTGTGTTTTAACTATGATGATAACAGTATCTTCTGTAAAACTTGGTTCTTTATCGCTAAACCTAACTCTCAAATCTACGATAGGAGCTACATCACCACGAAGGTTAATCAAACCACTAATCCAAGGACTTTCGTTATAGAGTGGTGTTATATTTGTTTGTGAATAAACAAGTATAACTTTTATTTTTTTTAACTCAACTGCATATATACCATCTAAAAAATTAAAAACTAAGAGTTCCATGATTTAACCTTTTCCTCTTCAATTATACTCATAACATCTAAAATCAGTCCAATTCCACCATCTCCACGGATAGTAGCAGCACCAATCCCTTTGATTCTTTTATAGTTTTTTTCTAAAGATTTTACAACGATTTGTTCTTGATTTAAAAAGCTATCTACAAATATAGCAACTTTTACATTTGTGATTCTTGTGATGATTAACATACCTTTTGTTATATCTGTAAACTCTGGGGTTATTTTGAAAAAATCGTATAGTCTGATGATAGGGATAAACTCATTTCTTAGCATTAAAATATCTTTTTTATCACTTCCAACTTTTTTAATCATATTTGCTGTTGGTTGTAGAGATTCTACAATCATATTTAGTGGCATAATTAACTCTTGTTTACCAATTTTTACATTTAAACCATCTAGTA
>Ga0256842_1003114_pt1 | contig 11287 bp, 8 predicted proteins | sample 4559240metaG_FD_185973 | JGI IMG/M metagenome (GOLD analysis project Ga0256842, IMG submission 185973) | Hydrothermal vent microbial communities from Guaymas Basin, Mexico - 4559-240 | ecosystem: Environmental > Aquatic > Marine > Hydrothermal vents | place: Mexico: Guaymas Basin | collected...
ACTTTTAGGATTAGTGCAAGTATAGGCATTAAACTTTTTAATGATGATGTATCAGATATGGATACTTTGATGAAATATGCTGACAGTGCAATGTATAATGCAAAATTTGGTGGGAAAAATCGTTTTGAATTTTTTAATCCAGAGATTCAGTATCTGATGGAAGAGAAGATCTCTTTAACAAATCGGCTTCGTGAAGCGATTGAAAAGGGAGATATGGTTCTGTATTATCAACCACAGATTTCTTATCATAAAGATGCACAGATAGTGGGTGTTGAAGCGTTAATCCGATGGATTGATCCGCACAAAGGAATGATATCTCCTGTTGAGTTTATTCCTTTGGCAGAGGAGAGTGATCTTATTTTGCACTTAGGCGATTGGATTTTAAATGAAGCATGTAAGCAGATAAAAACCTGGAGTTGCGATACAATAAAAAATCAGTGGCGTGTCTCTATTAATGTAAGTTCCAAACAGTTTGAAGAGAGTGATTTTGTAGAAAAACTTGAAAAGATTCTTATAAAACATGAGATTGATACCAGTCTGATTATGTTAGAGTTGACAGAAGGTGTTTTAATTCAAAATTTTGAAGAGACAGTAGAAAAATTACACCGTTTAAAAAGTTTAGGGCTTTCATTGTCCATTGATGATTTTGGTACGGGATACTCTTCTCTTGCTTACCTTAAAAAATTACCGATGGATGAGTTGAAAATTGATAAATCATTTATTGATGATTTGATGAGTGATGAAAATGATGAGATCATTACGCAGACGATTATATCAATTGGGCAGAAATTTGGTTTGGAAGTGATTGCTGAGGGTGTCGAAACGGAAGCACAACGGGATAAATTACTCTCTATAGGATGTAATTTCTTTCAGGGGTATCTTTTTGCAAAACCTACAAAAGCAGAGCTTTTGTAAAGTAAGGAGTATCTATTTAAAAAGACTTGATAATAAATATATTATACTTCTTTTGTTTCATGAATAATAATAGATTGAATCTCATCTTGACCTTCGATAGAATCTAAAACTGCAAAGCTCTCAGCATCATTTTCTGCTATACCGCCAAAAACAGTATGTACGCCGTCAAGATGCGGACAAGGTACAAAACAGATGAAAAACTGGCTTCCGCCTGTATTTGGACCTGCGTGTGCCATTGAAAGTGTTCCTTTTACATGTTTATGCGTATTTTTATCAGTTTCACATTTAATAGCCCAGTCCGGTCCGCCTGTACCTGTTCCCTCGGGACAGCCGCCTTGTGCCATAAATCCCGGGATAACACGATGAAAGCTCAGGTTGTCATAAAAACCACTTTGTGCCAAATGTGCAAAGTTTGCCACTGTATTTGGAGTCTCTTCAGGATAAAGTTTTATCCAGATATCGCCTTTGTTTGTTACGATTTTTGCATATTGTAATTTTGCTAATTCATCTTCACTTAAATTGTATTCTTTTAATTGTGTTCTTCCAAACATATTTATACCTCTTTGTTTTTGTTTTTGCAATTATAGTTAAATTTTTATAAATATGTCTTGTACTTTTAAAATTAAGTTTGCAATTAAAATAGGTATAATTTTGTAATGCAAAAAAAGGGTAGAGATAAAATGCAAGAAATTGGCGCTAATATTGAAAAATATTTTTTGAAAAAACTAAAATCTTTAACTATTAAACAGGCTAATACGTTTACCACAGTTTTGATATTGATATTTACAGTTATATTCGCTTATTTATTGATAAAAGAAAATTATCATGATTATGAAAAAGCTCTTTATAAACAAGAGCATATTATTCATGCTGATGCTAAAAGCAAAATACAAAATAATAATTATAAAGATGCTCAATCACAGTTAAAAACATTACTGATTAAAAATACTTTGGCAATTGTGACGCTATCTTTCATACTCTTTGCAATTATGCTAGGAATGTATAAAATATTTTATGCTTTAATCCAAAATGATATGAATGCGTTTTTGAGTTTTTTTAAAAATGCCGCACATAAAGAACAGCTGTTGAGTCCCGATAAGATTTTTTTTAAAGAATTTAAAGAGATGGTTGTGTATGCAAATGAAATGGTTCAAACGATAAATAAGCAAAAATCATCATTAAAGGGATTAAATATTGATCTTGAAAAAAAAGTAGAAGAAAAAACATTAAATCTGCAAAAAATCAATGCAAAACTTTTAGAAGAGAAAAAGTTCTCAGAAGAGATACTTTTGGCACAAAAAGAGTTTTTGCGCTATACCGTACACGAAACGAATACACCTTTAAGCGTTATTTTGACAAGTATTGAACTGTATGAAATGAAAAATAAAAAAGACAGACATCTTTCCAAGATTGAAGCGGCTGCGAAAAATATATTTAACATATATGATGATTTGAGTTACCTGGTGAAAAAAGATCAGGTGCAGTACCCTAAAGTTTCTATTGAACTGGTCTCATACTTAAACGCACGCATAGAATTTTTTAGAGATGTTGCCATGCTTTCAAAAGTAGATTTTAAATACAGCAGCCAGCTTGAGAAAGCCTATATCTATTTTAATGAAACAAAGTTGCAACGCATCGTGGACAATACTATAACGAATGCCATAAAATATACCTTGGCAAATGAGATTGTCTCTTTACATGTAACACAAACAGGAGTAGATGTGATTTTCAGTGTTTCAAGCAAATCAAAAATTATAAAAAATACTGAAAAGATTTTTGATGCTTATTACAGAGAAAATAATAATATGAAAGGTTTTGGTCTTGGGTTGCAATTGGTTAAAAATATTTGCCAAGAAGATAATGTAAGTATAGATATAGAGTCAACTGATGAATTGACAACCTTTTTATACAAATTTAAAATGATGGGTGAGTAATGAAAATTCTTTTACTGGAAGATGAGTTAATGTTAAATGAATCGATACAGGAGTACCTTCAAGAACAGGGGCATATAGTAAGCAGTTTTGTTGACGGCTTGGAAGCCTTTATAAATCTGCAGAGTGATGATTATGATTTGCTTATTTTAGATATCAGTGTTCCAAATATAGACGGGCTGACACTTTTGGAAAAACTTCATGAACTCAAAATTCATACGCCTACAATTTATGTCAGTGCTTTGGTTGACATAGAAGATATATCTCGTGCTTATGATTTAGGATGTTACGACTACTTGAAAAAACCCTTTCACTTAAAAGAGCTTGCTCTCAAAATTGACAGAATATTAGTGGACAAAGAAGTGCCGAGAGTATATTTGAGACTTTCAAAGAATTACAGTTATGATCAGGAACACAACACCCTGTTGTTTAACGGTGAACCGCAAATACTTACAAAAAGGCAATCGCAAATCATCGATATTTTAGCCAGAAACAGAAGTAGAGTCGTAGATTTTGAGCAGTTTCGAGTTTATGTATGGGATGAACAGATTGTAGATAATGCAACCATAAGAGCAGAAATCAACAGACTTAAGAAAACGCTAAAAGAAGATATTATAAATAATATACGGGGTATGGGCTATATGATTGACAAACCATAAATAAGTGTTACTTATCTTTACATGTAACGCGTAATTTCTTCAATATGACGATAATAAAACTTTTGCTATGTTCATGCTATGTTTGTGTTTTACTATTAAAGTGAAATTTTACATATGGAGATAAAATGAAAAAGCATATAGTGTTAAGCGGACTTGTACTGGGTCTTTTAAGCAGTGCAAATGCGGCTGAAGATTTAAAAAGTATGTTCAGTGAGGGGAAAGTGAGCGGACAAATCCGTGAATTTAGCATTTCTCGAAGCGTAGATAAATCTGCAGGCGGAGATTATACAAGAGATGCAAATGCAATTGGTGGTCATTTAAAGTTTGAAACTGCTGATTATAAAGGGTTGAGTTTTGGAACTGCCTTATATACTACAAACGGCTTCTTGAATGATACTCCAAAAGATGATTACACAAAAGTCGATCCGACACTTCTAGGTAAAGACAATGACAGCTACTCAATACTTGGAGAAGCTTATTTGCAATACAAGTATGCTAATACAACATTTAAAGGTGGTCGTCAAAAGTTAGATACACCACTGGCAGGTTCTGATGATGCGAGAATGTTGCCAAATCTTTTTGAAGCATATGTTTTAACAAACACGGACATAGCAAATACTACTTTAGTAGTGGCACATGTAACAAAATTTGCTCAGGGAACTTTTGGTCGTGTTTATAATGGTGGCATTTTAGCCGCTACATCAGGGTATTCTGCAGTAGATTCCAGAGATCGTGTTAGTGATTTTGTTAATATGGGTGAGTATGCTGTCGGTAAAAATACAAACGGTGTAACTGCAGTAGCTGCTGTCTATAAAAATGGAAATTTTAAAGCTCAGGTCTGGGACTATTATGCACATGATATTTTAAATGCTCTTTATGGTGATGCTACAGTCTCTTGGACATGTCTACTCAATGACAATATAAAACCATATGCATCAGCTCAGTTCATTAGAGAAGACAACATTGGTGATGACTATTTAAAAAATATCGGTGGAAACGGTGAATTAGACAGTTTTTACTGGGCAGCAAAAGTAGGTGCAAAAATTGAAAATTTTAATGCTTATATTGCTTACTCATCTACAACTTCAAACAATACAGGTGATGCAGATTATAAAAATGCAATCATTACACCTTGGGGTGGTATGCCGGCATATACGCAGGGGATGGTAACGCGTCATCAGTTTTTAGCAGGAACAAAAGCAACAAAAGTTGCCGCTTCATATAATTGGAAATCTTTTGGTCCGGATTTAAAAACAGTAATTTACTATGCTTCTTATGATATAGACAAAAACAATGGTTATACATATGACGATGCAGCTGAAACAGGATTTGATTTTATTTATAAACCGGCAATGGTGGAAAATCTCAACCTTCGTCTGCGTGGAAACTTTACAGATGATTTTAATGTTGCAAAAAACACAGGTTATACAACACAATGGAATGAATATAGATTTATAGTGAACTATAACTTCTAATATTTTAAAACAATAAAAGGAAAACAAAATGCAAAAAAGCATGGTAGAAAAGATTAAGGCCAATCCTGATTATCAGGAATTGGTCTCTAAAAGAACGAGTTTTTCAATAAAACTTACAATCGCAATGTTGGTGGTCTATTTTGGCTTTATTTTAACAATTGCATTTGATCCGTCTGCTTTGGCAGTCCCACTTTCAAGTGACTCTGTAACAACGATAGGTATTCCAATTGGAATGGCAGTCATTGTGTTTGCTTTTATACTGACGGGTATATATACAAAAAGAGCAAATGGTGAATTCGATGATCTGGCAAACAAGATTAAAGAATCAGTAAAGGAAGACTAAATGAAAAACATCAATAGAATATTTTTATTTTTAATATTTGGAAGTATCGCTGCATTTGCATCCGGAACAATTAGCGGTGAAATACAAAAACAGCCGCTTAATATTCCTGCAATTGTAATGTTTGTTATCTTTGTAGGAGCAACTTTAGGTATTACATACTGGGCGGCAAAAAGAACAAAATCTGCGAAAGATTTTTATACAGCAGGCGGTGGTATTACAGGATTTCAAAATGGTATGGCAATAGCTGGTGATTATATGTCAGCGGCATCATTTTTAGGAATTTCCGGTCTTGTATATTTAAAAGGTTACGATGGTCTTATTTACTCTATCGGATTCCTTGTTGGTTGGCCTCTTATTCTTTTTATAATCGCTGAACCTTTAAGAAATTTGGGTAAATATACTTTTGCAGATGTCGCTTCATATAGATTGCGTCAAAAACCTATTCGTATATTGGCTGCATTTGGTTCTGTTGCAACAGTTATTCTTTATTTAATTGCTCAAATGGTTGGTTCAGGTAAACTGATTCAACTTCTTTTTGGTTTGCAGTATGAGGTAGCAGTTATTTTAGTCGGTGTGCTCATGGTTCTTTATGTAACATTCGGTGGTATGCTTGCTACTACTTGGGTACAAATCGTAAAAGCGTTTTTACTTCTTGCGGGTGCAACATTTATGGCTATTGCGGTGATGGCACATTATGACTTTAGTTTTGGCGCACTCTTTGCACATGCAACAGAATTAAAAGGTATAGAAATTATGTCTCCGGGTGGTCTGGTAAGTGACCCTGTTTCAGCTATATCTCTGGCTGTTGCCTTGATGTTTGGTACTGCAGGACTTCCTCATATTTTGATGAGATTTTTTACAGTCGGCAATGCAAAAGAAGCTCGTAAATCAGTGTTTTTTGCGACAGGATTTATCGGGTATTTTTATATTTTGACATTCATCATCGGTTTTGGTGCGATTGTTATGGTGTATAAAAACCCACAATATTTAGATTTGGCAAAACAGGCAATTAGCGGTGGTTATCCAATCTTAGGTGGAAACAATATGGCGGCAATTCACTTGTCTCATGCAGTTGGTGGTGACTTTTTCTTAGGATTTATATCTGCAGTTGCTTTTGCAACGATTTTAGCGGTTGTTTCTGGTCTTACTCTTGCAGGTGCTTCTGCAATTTCACATGACCTTTATGCTTCAGTGTATAAAAAAGGAGAAGTTGACGGACTTAAAGAGATGAAAGTTTCAAAAATTGCAACTGTTGTTTTAGGAATAGTGGCTATAATTTTAGGAATTGCATTTGAGAAACAAAATATCGCTTTTGTTGTCGGTTTGGCTTTTGCTATTGCAGCATCTGCAAACTTTCCTGTACTTTTACTTTCAATGTACTGGAAAAAACTTACAACTCGTGGTGCAGTAATAGGTGGGACATTAGGTCTTGCAACGGCTGTAATGCTTGTAATCCTCGGTCCGATTGTCTGGGTTCAGATTTTAGGCAATGCTGAAGCGATTTTTCCATACAAATATCCGGCGCTTTTCTCTGTAACTGTTGCATTTATTGGAATCTGGTTCTTCTCAGTAACTGATAAATCAGAATCTGCAAAAGAAGAAATGGAAGCATTTGAAGCACAGTATGTCAGAGCACAAACAGGAATTGGTGCTGAGGGTGCGAGCGAGCATTAAGGAGTTTAAGCATGAGTCTTTTAGATCAACGTAAATTAATCGCATCTATACATCCTTTTGAACTATTAAGCTCATCTGAGCTTGATAGTTTAATGAAAAAGGTTGATATTGCCTACTATACAAAAGAGACTCTGCTTATTTCTAAAAGCGTTCCATCAATTGCTTTTTATATTATCATCAAGGGTTATGTGTCTGAATATATTGATGGTAACATTCATACGGTTTACGGTGAAGGTGACAGTTTTGATGCTGATGCTTTAATCTATGGTGAAACACAAAGCAAGTTTGTAGTGAGTGAAGATTTAATTTGTTATGAAATTAAAAAAGACGATTTTCTTGATTTGATACAAAACAAACGCATACAACACTATTTTCTACAAGATTTTGTTTCACGACATCAGCAGCTTAAGGAGTATGCCGGACAAAGTCAATTTACTCCGTTTCTTGTCTCCAAAGTTGAAGATATTTATCTGCACAAAGCCTGTATTGTCAAATCTGAAGTTAGTATATATGATGCTCTTAAAGAGATGAAAAAGGTAAAATCAACCTGTATTATTGTAGATGATGCCGATAGTTACGGTATTGTTACCGATACAGATTTGCGAGAAAAAGTTTTACTGGGTGACTTTGATGTGAAAGATTCTATTGCAAATATATCTTCAAAAAACTTGATTAGCATACAAATAAATGATTTTTTATTTAATGCATTGCTTTTAATGACACATAACGGGGTTAAACGTCTGGTTGTAAAAAATGATGAAAAAATTGTTGGAATTTTAAAACAATTGGATTTATTGAGTTATTTTGCCAATCATTCCTATTTGGTATCGGTTCAAATAGAAAAAGCAAGCACTATTGATGATTTACAGGAGATTCAAAGCGGTTTGAAAAATCTTGTGACAACATTAAATTCCAATGGGGTTAAAGTACGTTACATAAGTAAGCTGGTCTCAACTCTGAATCTGAAAATTTATGCTAAAGTTTTTGAAATGTATGTTGATGAACCATTGCAACAAAAATCTGCTTTGATTGTTATGGGTTCAGAGGGCAGGGAAGAACAGATCTTAAAAACAGATCAAGACAATGCTCTTATAATTGCCGATGATGTTGATGCCAAACTTTTTGAAGAGCCTATGAAAAATCTTAATTCGGCTTTGTTGCAAATAGGATTTGTTAAATGTGCCGGCGATGTTATGGTGAGTAATGAATTTTGGCGTCGCAATATGCATGATTTTAAAACTGAAATTGATACTTGGATTGCAAGTATGAATGAAAATAATTTGCAAAATCTAAGTATTTTTTTAGATGCAAAATGTGTGATTGGCAATTGCGATTTGGCGGATGAAACAAAAGAGTATCTGTTTGAGAGTTTTGACGCAAGAGATGATGTGCTGGCGCATCTCGCAAAAGCAACACTCTATTTTGAAACACCAATATCACTCTTTAGCGGTTTTGTGCTTGAAAAAGAGCATGCAAATAAATTGGACCTGAAAAAAGGTGGTATTTTTGCCATTGTTCACGGTGTAAGGTGTCTGGCACTGGAAAATAAAATAAAGAGTACAAATACTATTGAACGCATAAAAGAGTTAAACAACAGAGGTGTTTTTGACAAAATTTTTGCAACAGAACTGATAGAAAGTTTTGACACGCTCTCTTCTATACGACTCAAAGCAATGTTGAGTGCAGAGAATGAACAAGAATATAACTATATAAATCCAAAAAATCTGAATAAAATAGAAAGAGATTTACTGAAAGACAGTTTTAAAATTGTTAATAAGTTTAAAAGATTTATCAGTTTTTATTTTCATTTAGAGATGGTGAGTTGATGTTTGTTTCTCTTTTTGATACATTTAAAAGAAAAAGAAATTTAGCAAAACTTAAAGACAAAAGTTTTGCCTACCTGTTTGATACAAATGAAAATGATGAAATAGTAGTGTTTGATACGGAAACAACGGGTTTAAACCCTAAAGAAGATGAAATACTTTCTATAGGTGCGGTTAAGATTAAAAATAATAAAATACTGATATCGCAAACTTTTGAAATCTATTTGAAAAATACGAGAGATATTAATGCTCAAAGTATACAGATTCATGGCATTCGTCCATGTGATTTAAAGAATGCGAAAGAACCTAAAGAAGGTATAAAAGAGTTTTTAGATTTTATAAGAGGTGCTACATTAGTCGGGTATTATCTTGAATTTGATGTGGCTATGATAAACAAATATATAAAGCCAATGCTTGGGATAACTCTGCCAAATAAGATGGTAGAAGTTTCTGAAATATATTTTGATAAAACAATTGCATTTATACCACAAGGTAATATTGATTTACGCTTTGATACAATCTTGAAAAGTTGCAATATACCGGATATGGGTGCACATAATGCTGTGAATGATGCCATAATGACAGCAATGATTTACTTAAAATTAACACAGGAGAAAAAATAAATGTCAGAAATAGAAAAAAAACCGGTTTTTAAACCGAATAAAGAATTCGCAAAAACTGCTAGAATTAAAAATATGTGTGAGTATCAGGCGCTTCAAGATGAAGCTACTGAGGACTATGAAGGATTTTGGGGTAGATTTGCCAAAGAAAAGCTTGATTGGATAGAACCGTTTACAAATGTGCTGGATGAGTCAAATTTTCCTTTTGTAAAATGGTTCGAAGGCGGAAAGTTGAATGTGTCAGCACAGTGTATTGACCGTCATTTGGATTCTCGTAAAAATAAAGCTGCAATCATTTTTGAAGGAGATCGTGGTGATAAGCAAATTGTTACTTACCTTGAGCTGTACTATAATGTAAATAGATTTGCAAATCTGCTTAAAAATGAGTTTGGCGTTAAAAAGGGTGACAGAGTCGTTATTTATATGCCGATGATTCCTGAAGCTGCCTATGCAATGCTTGCCTGTGCAAGAATTGGTGCTATTCACTCTATAGTATTTGGTGGTTTTTCTGCCGAAGCACTTAAAGACAGAATTGAAGATGCTGAAGCAAAAGTAGTTATCACAGCAGATGGCGCATTTAGAAAAGATAAGCCATATATGTTAAAACCGGTTGTAGATGCAGCCATAGATGCGCAATCGCCGGTTCAAAAAGTTTTGATTGTCGAGAGAAATAATGAAGATATCACATGGATTGCAGGTCGTGATTATTCATATAATGAACTTATTCAAACACAAGATGTACATTGTGAACCTGAAGTTATGGATAGTGAAGATCCTCTCTTTTTGCTTTATACTTCAGGATCAACAGGGAAACCAAAAGGGGTGCAACATAACTCTGCGGGATATATTCTTTGGGCACAAATGACTATGGAATGGGTATTTGATGTAAAAGAGAATGATACATACTGGTGTACTGCCGATGTTGGTTGGATTACAGGGCATACTTATATAGTTTACGGTCCTCTTGCTATGGGTGCAACAACAGTAATGTTTGAGGGTGTACCTACCTATCCTGATGCAGGGCGTCCTTGGAAAATGGTGGAAGAGTATAAAATTAATCAGTTTTATACTGCACCGACAGCGATTCGTGTGCTTCATAAAATGGGTGAAGATGAACCGGCTAAATATGATCTTAGCAGCTTGAAAGTTCTTGGAACTGTGGGTGAGCCGATTGATCCGCCGGCTTGGAAATGGTACTATGAAGAGGTAGGTGGCAGTAAATGCGCTATTGTTGATACCTACTGGCAAACTGAAACAGGAGGGCATATAGTTTCTCCGCTTCCAGGGGCAACACCTATTAAACCGGGATGTGCGACATTCCCTCTTCCTGGAATTATGGCAGAGATTTTAGACCCTCTGAGTGGTGAAAAAGTTGAAGTTGGAGAAGGCGGTTACATGTGTGTAACACGTCCTTGGCCTTCAATGATTCGTGGTGTTTGGGGAGATGAAGAGCGATTTGTGAAATCTTACTTTGGTGATGTGAAAAAAGAGGGTAAACCTGTTTACTTTACGGGTGATGGTGCTATTTATGACGAAGACGGATATATTACAATTACCGGTCGTACGGATGACGTAATTAATGTAAGCGGTCATAGAATGGGCACTGCTGAAATTGAAGCAGCTATTAAAAAACATCCTAATGTTGCTGAGGTTGCTGTTGTAGGTAAACCGCATGAACTTAAAGGTGAAGGCATTTTTGCATATGTTGTACTCAAATCAGATGAAGGTATTGCCGATGAGGTAGAAGAAGTAAAAGCCATCAATAGTATCATTAAAAAAGAGATAGGAAATATTGCTCTTTGTGATGATATGGTTTTTATACCGGGATTACCTAAAACAAGAAGTGG
>Ga0256842_1003115_pt1 | contig 11286 bp, 6 predicted proteins | sample 4559240metaG_FD_185973 | JGI IMG/M metagenome (GOLD analysis project Ga0256842, IMG submission 185973) | Hydrothermal vent microbial communities from Guaymas Basin, Mexico - 4559-240 | ecosystem: Environmental > Aquatic > Marine > Hydrothermal vents | place: Mexico: Guaymas Basin | collected...
AAGTCGTAACAAGGTATCCCTACCGGAAGGTGGGGATGGATTACCTCCTTATGGAGTATTATTACTCTGTCAACAAGAGACTTGTTCTCTTGATTCCTTCCTTCTTACTAACAGTTCTATTGTATTATGGGCTTGTAGCTCAGTTGGTTAGAGCGCACGACTGATAATCGTGAGGTCGAAAGTTCAACTCTTTCCAGGCCCACCACTCTAGCTTATGCTACGGGTGTTATCCTATGGGGGATTAGCTCAGCTGGGAGAGCGCTTGCCTTGCACGTAAGAGGTCATCGGTTCGATCCCGATATTCTCCACCATTAAGCCATCAATTTAGATGGCTTTTTTTATTTTTTCATTTTATTTTTTTAAAAATTGACATTTTTATCATATTAGTTATAAATAGATAGTTGTTTTTTGAGTTTATTATGAAGCCTTACATATTTTTTTTATTTTTTTTACCATTTTTATTATTTCCTAAATCAATTATCTTAAATATTACTTCTAAATTTAATGTTCCATCTGACTTTAAAGGGGTAATTGAGAATAATTTAGAAGACTATAAATATAGACTTATAGATATGGTTGATTCTGATTCTTTAGACATTGAAGTTAAAAAGTCTAAAGTAAATTGCAGAAAAGATAGTTGCTATATTGAATTAGGTAAAAAATTTAATGCAGACTATTTATTAGATATATATATAGATAGAATTCTTGATCATTATACATCAAAATATAAAGTTAAATTAATAATTATTGATTTAAAATCATTAGATAAAATTAAAAAGTTATTTTATTATAAATATAGATTATCTAACATAGATAAATTAAGGGTTTTTACTGAAAGTATGATGATTAAATTTTTTGATGCAATGGATAAAATTAAAAAACTAAAAAAAATAGAGAGATTGAATAAAATACCTAAAAAATTAACTAAAAAAAATATTTTAACGATGATTAGAGAAGTTTATCCTAGTATTAAAGAATGTGGACGAAATAATGATTATTCTGGTATTATTAAAATAAAGTTTAAAATAAATAATGATGGAAGTGTTTCTAATATAACATTTATAACAGAGGTTACAGATATAATAAAAGAATGTATTTATAATTCTGCAATTAAAATGAGAACTATAAAATTTAGAGCTAAACCTATTATAGTTAATTTTCCTTTAAAATTGGATTGATTAGCCCGTAATTCTTGCTTTTTCTATATGAATATTATAGAATTAGTATTATTATAAGGTTTTTATGGATTTTACTAATACAGCATCAATTAAAGATTTATCTCTTTTAGACTATTTACAGTTAATTTTAACAATAAATAAAGATAAAAATATTATTGTTAGGTCTACTAATAAGCTTGGGGTTATTGTTGTTAGAAATAAAAAAATAATATTTGCAATTGATTATTTAGGAAATAAGGGTGAAAATGCCTTTTATAATATTTGTTCTTGGAAAGAGCCTATAACTTTTAGAGAATTTGAAATCAAAGAATTTGTTGGCCCTAATATTAATTACAATGGAAATATTTTATTAAAGGCAACAGAATATATAGATAAGAATCTTGTTATTGATAAACTTGATGAAGAATTATCAGATATTGAGTTTTACTGTAAATATGATGAAATTCAAAAGATATTTATAAAAAATAAAATATTATATCTTGATATAAAAAATGAAAATAGATTAGTAAAAGATGTAATTAATGAATTAATTATTGATTATAATATTGAAACATTAGTTATATTAGAAAAAGAAAATAAAAAAAATAAAATAGTTGCACTTCATAATTGTGAAGTAATAGATTTTTGTGACTTATTGTATGATATATTTGAAAAGATTTCCCAAATTATTTATGATAGAAAATTCTCTTTCTCAATAAATCAATATCAGGTAAGATTAGAAAATAATAAAATAATGATAGTTGAATTGATAGAAAATACAAATTACTTAATTGGTTTACTTGTTGATACAGAAAAGCTTTCTTTAGGATTTATCTTAAATGTATTTATTCCTCTTCTAAAGGATGAGTTATTAAAAATTTTAATTCATTAATTACTTCTTGTATCCAAATTTCTTATTAATTCCATCTACAAGAACTCCATTACTAAAGAAACTTAATGGTATATAACTTTCAATACTGCCTTTTATCTCTTTAAGACCCTCTGATAATACTCCTGCAAGTTCAGGAAGCTTTCCTATCCAAGCTTTTGTATCTAGATATTCTCCCTTAATATTTAATTTAAAGAATGTATCATTAATTACACCTAAATGAGATAAATAATCAGTGTCTATTTTACTTTCTGGCATTTCTGGATATTTCATAATTAATTGATTGTATAATTCTTTGTTGAGATAAATATGTTTACCATTAAAATCAAAGATAGATTTTATTTTTAATTCATTGATTTCTAATATTGAAACACTTGAGGCAATGTAAGCTTCTTTGTTTATATTACTAATATGATATGACGTTCCTATTACTTCTCCAATTTCATTTTTTTCAGAAAAAAATGAAATCTCATTTTTATTAAATTCAAGCAATATAATAAATTTATTAAGGACATCTGCACCTAAAATTGCATTAAATTTTAAACCTGCTTTCTGGTTATATGTAGTAATGATTTGATCAAATGCCTCATTACTTTCTAAATCAAAATTCACATCTATATTGTCTAATTTAGATGCGTCCATACCAAATTTCCCCATCATATCTTTTAATGAGTTTTTATCAGAAAACATGTTTTTAACCATGTCTGACATGTTAGGAGGTAAATTTAATTTCATTCCAGTCATATCTTCTAAAGAGTCTAAAATCCTATCAACACCTTTCTTTTCAGATTTAATAATTGGTTTATTGTTAAGTTGTACCGAAAAGTAATTTTCTGCATAGATGGTAAATGGTTGAATATATGATAGCGCTAATTTCATACCCGATTTCTCAATATAGTAAACTCCATTAGAGTTTAATAAATTTAATTTTTCCATGTTTTCTCTCCAAAAATATTAAATAGAATAAGAAGCAAAAGATGTATCTGTTTCAAAAACTTTTACCTTTATAACTTTCATTCTTTTATCATTTAATTCATTACTCATTTCATCAAAAATATATTTACATAAATTTTCTGATGTTGGATTAATAATATCAAAAGGAGGGTAGGTATTTATGTCATTATGGTCCATAGGCATAATAATTTTATGCATTGCTTTTTTTAAGTCTTTAAAATCTATTACCATACCCATTTCATTTAATTGTTCTGCTCCAACTGTAACTATTATTTTCCAATTATGTCCATGAATTCTTTCACAACCACCTTGATGTTCTCTAACTCTATGTGTTGCTGATATCATTATTTCTTTTGCTACTCTGTACATATTTTCTCCTATTTACGTTAATTATACTTTTATTAACTAAAGGTAAAGTATTAATAGTTATTTATATATTAGTTATGAAATTATAAAAATCAAGAGGAAATAGCTTGTTTTATAAATAATCTTTCCTTTTTTAGTAGGAGGGAAATGTATAAATCGGGATGACTGGATTTGAACCAGCGGCCACACCCACCCCAAGGGTGTACGCTACCAGACTGCGCCACATCCCGATGGAGTTAATTTAAAATAATTTATTTTACATGTCAAGACTATTTTTATATTTTAAAGATTTTAGCTTTAAAATCGGTGTAAAATGCCCAAAAGGCAGTTGAAACCGTTCAAAAAACATTTACTTAACTTCTATTCTTACTCCTTCCGAATGGCTTGTAAATTCAGGAGCATACATAGATTGAATAGTAGTAATACCATTAGAAAAATCTCCTTTATGCGTAACTTTTAGTGGGTATTCAAAAACATAGGTACCCTTTCGTAGATTATCAAAAAAGAAATCCGTAGATGCATCTTTTGTGCTTTCATAATATCCTAAACCATCTTGCCATTTATAACGGGAAATTACATTTTCTGGTTCTAAATTACTTGCCCTCATATCTTTCATGTGAACATATTCCATATTTCTATCAACTTTTAGAGTAATTCTCACTTTTATTCTATCTCCAATATTTATTTTTTCATTTTTACCTAATGGTTTTAATATAGGGCCTTTGTCTGAATTTCTTTCTACAAATAATTTTTTATGTAAAACTAGTGGTGTTTTAGCAAATGTTATTTTATCAAGATTTTCAAAGTATTGCCAATAAACTCCACCCCAAGCTACTAATTTGTTGTTATTTGTAACTGTAATCTTACCCATTTCAGGAGTAATTGCATCTCCTATCCATGATGTTTTGATGTAACCTGTTCCAACTTCGGGTTTAACATATCTTAATCTTAGTTTTCTTTTGAGTTTTTCGTTAAATATATAGGGGGATTTTGACAAAACTGGTTTATAGGTAAGTTTGTAATTTCCTATTGTTATATCAGCTTGTTTGCTTTCTTTAATCCAATTACCTCCTCTTAATAATAAAGCGTAAATTGCATTAACTGTAGCTTTGGTAGTTTTCCAGTTTTGAGTTTGTTTCGATTTTAAAAGCCATGTTTTTAAACCATCAATTGTTTTGGTATCATTTTTAATTTCATCAAAAGCTTCAACTAATAAAGCATGTGTTTCTATAGGCATATTATACCAATAATAGCCGTATGATTCTTTGAAATATAATCCCATTTCTTCGCTTTCAATAAAATGCTCTTTTATGCTATCCATAATTTTATTAGCCGTTTTTGAATCTTTGTATCTATTTAAAAAGAGGGCAATCATTCCTTGTGAATATTTATTGAAATTAGGCCAGAACTTTTGAGCTTGAGCAAAATAATAATCGAATGCTATTTTAGAACTACTAGGAAGATTTAGCATATCTTTGAAATAGGACCTTGAATAAAAATATTGAATTTGAATATATCCGATATGTTGTAATTTTAAATCTTTTTTATGGGCAATTAAATAATCGTAATCTTTTTTTATTTGTATATCTAAATAATCAATAGCTCTTTTTAACATATTCCAAATTACTGTATTTTTTTTAATATCTATAACTTTTAGTCTATGTAAGTGTGCAAAACCTGTTACGATATATTGTGTAACCCATCTACTTTCATAGCCTCCTTTAAACCAAGGCCATGCACCATTAGTTAGTTGTGCATTTTTAAGTTTGTTTAATGCTTTATTTAGTTCATTAGACATTTTGTTTAAGTCAAAAAGTAATGCAATTCTGCGTTTTTGTTCTGTTTCACTATAGGCATCTCTTACCCATGGTGTTTCTTTTAATATAATAGATTTTAATTCTTCATTTTTTTCCAAATTAGATATTAGTTCTTTTGAATTAGTCGATTTCCATGTATTAAAAACTTTTTTAATTTTTGGATTTGAATTGACTATATAAGATGCCAAAGAATTTGCATAATATCTACTAAAAGTTTGCTCGTTACATTCATAAGGATATTCCATCAAATAAGGAAGAGCCTGTACTGCATACCAAACAGGGTTTGAGGTAAATTCAAGTGTTAATTTATGATTTTTTAATGTTTTAGAGTTTTTGCTGTTAATTAGTTTTTTAAATTTAAATGTTTTAGTTTGATTCGCTCTAATAGGTAATGGCATTGTTTCGGTTACAAGCATTCTATTTTTTAAAATAGGAATAGCCATTTCTTCACCATCTGAAAAGTTACCACTTTGTGCCGTAATCCTATATGTTACAGCATTTATACTGTCAGGAATTGATAATTTCCAGGATAACATAGGTGAATTTCCTTTTTTAGCAGTAAAACTCTTTTCCATGTTGGTATTTTTAAATAAATTATCTATAGGCTTCATAGTTATTGCATCAAAAAGCATTAATTTTGCTTTACCAATGAGTTCTTTATCTGTCAAATTTGTGATTTTGGTAGTAAAAATTATAGTATCACCTTCTCTTAAAAATCTAGGAGCATTAGGGATAACCATTAAATCTTTTTGGGTAACAAGTTCATTTTGAGTTATTCCATATTTTAAATCTTTTGTGTGAGCAAAACCAAGCATTTTCCATTTTGTTAGCGATTCTGGTGCTGTAAAAGAAATAATAATGTTTCCGTTTGCATCTGTTTTAAGATGAGGATAAAAGAATGCTGTTTCATTAAAATTTTTTCTGATTTTTATAGGTTTTTCCTTATTTTTATCAGTTTTTTGCTCGTTTGGCTGTTTATTATCATTATTTTTTTCTGTAAATTTGTCTTTTTGTAAAATATTGTCAGAGATTTTTTTTGTCTGAACTTTACCCTTTGTTTTTACAGAGAAACTTGCCAAGGTATCTGATTCCTCATATGCAAAGTCTGCTTTTACTGCTTTTTTAGTTATAGGCATCGGTCTTATAGATCTAGATAGTTTTTTATATTTTATACGGTTTCTTCTGTAGTATCTTGTCCAATAAAAACCAAACCAGTTTAATTCATCATAGTATTTTGGAGTAATACTATAACCTGTAGGATAATAACCAATATAAGAAGAATATGAATTACTAAATTCTCTATACCAAACAGCATTTTGATATAATGATGGAAATAATGATATCCACCAATTGTTGGCTTTAAAAGCATCAAGAGACGCATCATATAAAGTTGCAACCATTTCTGCCATTAGTTTATCTTTTTTATTTCCTGATATTTTTAATTTCCATTCTTCTGTTTCTCCTGGAGCAAGTTTATCTCTAAAAGTTTCAAAGCTTATTTTTAAATCTTTATTATCCCAAGGAACATAAACAGTATCATTAAAAAGAAACACTCTATTGTGTTTAATAAAAATAAAATTAACAAAGAAATTGCCTCTATCAGATTCTTTGATAGGAATACTTATTTTTCTTTGTTCATTATTTAATACTAACTCTTTAGATGTTATTTTTCCCCTTCTTTCAATTTCGTATAAAATGTGCACATCTTTATCGCTAGTAGCTATTAAATATTCTGCCTTTTCTCCTACTTTTGTTGTTTTACTTAGTTTTTTATGCCAAAAAATTTGTTTATAAGGAGATTTTTTAGATTTTGAATCAAAAAGAGTAAAATATTTTATATCTTTAATGTTATTTCCAAATTTATCTTTTGAATTTGCTTCTATTATGTATTTTCCTGTTTTCCATTTGTTTAAGTTTTTCAATGATATTTTTTTACTTTTATTAGTATCAAATGGAGTTGTGAATACTAAACTTTCTTTTTCCCATTTATAAATATTATTTTCATCTTTATATTCGTCGTAGGGATAATCTTTATTATAAGTTTCTTGCTCTATTAAAAAATTATTAGCTTTAGCCCATTTTTTACTTCGGTATAGTTTATTAGGTGTTTTTAGTTTATATATTTTTACTTCTCCCTTTGATTTTACGAATTCTCCACTCAAATTACTTGAATTAATGTTTACCGTATCTTTAACACTTTGCTTATCAATACTATCATTAATGCCTAATGTTAATACTAAACTTGTATATCCTAATGATATAGTTTTACTGCTACTTCTTGTTTCTCCATTTAAATCTGTTACATCTGCATAAATAGTGTATCTAAATGCTGGTTTTTTAGTTTTATCAACTGATAAATCAGGAATTGCCTCAAATTTAATAGAAAATTCACCTTTATTATTAGTTTTAGTAAATCCATTTGTTATTTCTACAGATGGACTACTGGGATAATAACCATACCAATACCAAGCATAAGGATAAAATGTTGTTCTTACTACTCTATATTTTACTTTTGCATTGTCTATATTAAATCCTGCATAAGCTTTTGCAAAACCTTTGACTTCAACTTCTTGATTTAGTTTAAATTCTTTATCTGCTTTTTTAAATTTAACTTCAAATTTTGGCCTTTTGTACTCCTCAACAGAAATATAATAATTACTATAGTTATCTGATAAGTAATATTGCCCATTTAGTCTATCTGTTGGAATTATAAATGTACCACTAACTGTACCAAAATTATTAGTTTTTAAGTTTAATGATGACACTTTTTGCCCATTCGGGTCGTAAAGAGTAATTGTTTTTGCTGTATTTTTTAATATTTTTGTTTTTTCACCTTCAAAATTATATTTATCAACTGCTAATGCTTTAAAATATAATGTTTGTCCAGGTCTGTATATTTTCCTATCTGTAAAATAAAATGTTATTTTTTTATGCTTATTTTCATTATAGTGATAACTTGGGTAAAATGCGCTATTAGGGAGATAGTTATCCGTATTGGTTCTAAAATTAATATAAAAACTATTATAATTTAATATATTTTTAGGTATTTTAATATAAGCTTTTGAGTTTGTTTTAAGTGTTTTTATCTTTTCAAATACATATTTTCCCGTAAATCGACTCCATACATTTTGATATAAATCTAATCTTACATTTTTTAATGCTTTACCTGTAATACTATCTTTTAAGTATAGTTCCATACCCTTTTTATCACTGTTTTTAATTAAATATGAAATATTAGTAACATTAAGTTCATTATAAGCTATTACATTTTTATCAGGGTCAAAACTATTATTATCAGAAAGCATTACTATATACTTTCCAACAGACAATTTATTAAATGGAATTTCAACTTTATATGTATTAAAATCTTTGTCATCTGGTAAATTTAGTGAAAAATTTAATCCTGTTTTTTTATCATTATAATAAGTTATCATTTTTTTATAGCGTCTTTTTTGTTCTGAAAACTCCTGAAAGCTAGTTTTAATAACCTTTACATAAATTTTATTAATATTTTTATATTCTAACAGCCCTTTAAATTTTTTATTTATAGGGTTACTTGATTCTAATGTTAATTTTAAAGATTTAGATTCAATTCCTTTGATTGTTTTTTTACAATTCATTGCTCCAAAGCTATTGCTATAATTTTTTATTGTTTTACTGCATAAATTATGGGCAAGTTTTCTGTAATCTTTATATTTATCTGAAATATCTGCATTGTATTTATTAGCTAAATCTAAGTAAAGTAGGGCAAGTTTATGGTTTATTTCTGCTGTTATAGCTTCTTTTTTATATTTTTCTGCTAAATTTTTTAGCAGAGCTTCATATATTAATTTTTTATTTAAAATAGCTCCGTTTTTATAAACAAATGTCAGTCTTTTAAGCTCTAAATCAATTAGAACTTCTTTATCAGTATCATTTACATGTGATTTTGCCCATTCTTGAAATAATTTAATAGCAATATATTGAAAATTTTCTGTATCTTTTGAATTAATTTTTAATTTTATAAACTCATCTGTATCTGTTAAGTATTTTTTATTATTTAATGTAAAATAATAAGCAGGTTTAGTAAGCCCAGATTGATTGTTTGTATAAAATTTAATGGCTCTATAAATTAGAAAATCATACATAGTCGGGTGAAACTTTCTTGTATCTTTTCTTTCGTATAAAATTTCTGCATAATCATCAATTTTTATTTTCTTTAAATCATTACTGTTTTCAAGTGATAATTTATAATATTTTTCAGTTTCCTTTATGATTTTATCTAGTGTCCATGTTTTCATATCATATTGCTTAATATCATCAACTTTGGTTCTGTTTAAGAATTTATATCTGTTTTGGTTATAATAATTCCAATACTGTTGTGCAAGCATAGATGCTAGAATTTGTTTCCTTGGAGTTGTTGCTTCTTTTATTTCATCTAGTAATAGTTTATGAACTTTTACAAGAGTATTTTCTTCAACTTGTTGTAAGTAATTCATTTTATAGATTATTGCTTTTATTAGTTGTGGATTATTGTTATACTTTTTAGCATTTTTATAAATTGTATCTATTATTTTTAACCTTGATTTAGGTAGGTTTTTGGTGTTTTTGGCTTCTAGCCAAGTGGTTGTATAATCAAATTTGTCATCTTTTAAAGGAAGAGTTTTGGGCGTTGGGTGAGGCATCGCCTCATCCATACGCACCGCCTCACCCTTATTTAGAGTCTTATCCTTAGTAATTGATTCCACATTACCTGATGGTTGAGCACAAGATAAAAATAACACAAATGATATTAGTATTGATATAAAGAATTTCACAATATCTCCCTAAAAGATTAATAAACCTACAGTTATGACTCTTTTTAATTAAAAAAGTTCCTTTTATTATCTTTTATTATTTTTGTTTTGTCAAATCTCAATAATTTAATTGTATATCTTTTGCAAAAAAGATAGTTTATTTATTTAATATACATAATCTCATAATATAATGTAAAATCAGAGTCTTAAAACTCTATATTGTTTTACTAGGGTTGATTTACTGTAATATATTGATTTTATTGATAAAAATATTCTGTAAGATTTCTTGACTAAAATCTGAAATTCTAATAAAGTTCTTTGATTAATAGAGAGAATATTTTGAAGAAACAAGAAACAAGAAACAAGAAACAAGAAACAAGAAACAAGGCGTAAAAAGCTTGTTTTTATTTCTCTAAGGAAGAGGTCACTGGATAGTTTAAATTTAGGAGGTTATTATGTCTAAGTTTTTTATATTATTAAGTTTTTTATTTATAGTTAGTACTATGGCATTTATATCATGTTTTGGTTGTGATGGAGATGATTGTATTGTTTATAAATCATGTGTAACAGATAAAGACTGTGAAGATGAAGCTGCTCCCGAAGTTTGTATTGAAGCTAAATGTCAGCCAAATCCTTGTGAGGAAACAGTAAATAACTGTGGGATGGGGAAATGTATTCCACATGATAATCCTGAAACTAAAAATGAGGTAGAAAGGTTTTATTGTCAATGTGATGAGGGCGCACAGTTTTATGTACATAATAATATTAAACTTTGTGTTCCTAAATGTAAAACGGATGATGATTGTAATTATGAGCATGGAATGAATTACCAATATTGTGATACTAAAATAGGTAATTGTGTATTTGATAAGCCACAAGAATAATTTGTTTTTAACAGCTACTTTGCAACTCTTTTCTTTCTTGTAATTCTATTATTTACTCCCCACATTTGTGGATTTATTCTTTTAGAGTATAATAATTTTTATTTATTTAATATTTTACTATGTTACCCTATTTGCAATATCATAAAAAGTAAATATTGTAATTAAATAAAATTTTCTCTACTTGCACATTTAAATAAAAGAAGTTATACTCTTATTAGGAGGTCAAATGGTAAAAAATAAGGATAAAAATAGAATAGAAAACCGTTATGATAAAATCTTAAAAGAGCTTTTAGATAATAAAATATTAATGAAACAATTAATTACAGGATTCATTAACGAAGATTGGGTTAAAAATATAGATTTTAGAACTTTAAAAAAGGAAAAAACAGATTTTTTATCAGAAGACTTAAAAGAATTTAGAAAAGATTTACTTTGGAGTGTTAA
>Ga0256842_1003116_pt1 | contig 11282 bp, 10 predicted proteins | sample 4559240metaG_FD_185973 | JGI IMG/M metagenome (GOLD analysis project Ga0256842, IMG submission 185973) | Hydrothermal vent microbial communities from Guaymas Basin, Mexico - 4559-240 | ecosystem: Environmental > Aquatic > Marine > Hydrothermal vents | place: Mexico: Guaymas Basin | collected...
ATGAATGATGTCTTAAAAAGATACAAAGAATTATTAACTTATAATAGCTCAACAACTATTGAGATTTGCACTTATGTATCGCAGAAATCATTATCAAAAATAAAAATACGACTAAAATGATAAAAGAAATAAAAAAGCTGTTGCGGTTAGTCCACCAATTTGACGGAATAAACGTAATAGATATTGCACAGACGTTGCACAATCTAATGTTAACAAGAAATGGATAAAATGAATAGAAAAACAAAATCAATAATATATGTTCTGATTTGTGTCCTATTGTGGGCATTGATTCCGGTTGTTTCAAAATTAGGCCAATCAAATCTTGATAATCATCAATTCCTTTTTTGGTCGAGTGCGGTTTCTTTTTTGACTTTTTTAATAATTATCCTGACACGGAAAAAAGGGAAAGTGATTTTAAGACTCTCGACAAAAGATTGGATTCATTCAATTGTTTTGGGATTACTTGGAACTTATTTGTATTATATCTTACTATATTTCGGATATGCAAATGCCAAAGGGATTGAAGTTCTGATAATTCAATATTGTTGGCCGATTTTTGTGATTGTTCTGTCAATCTTGATTTTAAAGGAAAGGCTGAATTTAAGAAAAGTGATTTCGATAATTCTTGGATTTTTTGGTGTTTTTATGGTGTTAACTAAAGGTAAATTGTCAGATATTCACTTTAATAATTTATTTGTAGATAGTATCGTATTAATTGCTGCATTTGTATTTGGACTTTTTTCTGTATTGAGCAAAAAGATTAAGATTGATTCTTTGCCACTTGTAACGATTTATTTTTTCACAGCGACAATAATTTCATTTTTATCAATGATTACTCTATCAGAATTCAAATTGCCGACAAAAGAGACATATTTGCCGATTTTGATTAATGGAATTTTTGTAAATGGAATTTCATACATATATTGGATTGGAGCGTTAAAAATTGGGGAAGCGTCATTTATCGCACCTTTCGTATTTTTGACTCCCGTAATTTCTACAGTGCTGTTGATTTTGTTTTTTAAAGAACCATTTCAATTAGTATATGTGGTTGGAATGACTTCAGTAATTTTAGGAGGATTGATAAATAAAGAATAAATAGATATTATATATAACAATGTGTATTCAGGGGTTTTTAATTGTCGATTTAAGATTCTTTTAATTTTAATGAAAGCTCATAAACACGGTTTTTAGGTAAATCATACGTTTTGGAAATAATTTTAACCGCTTTGCTTTGTTTTTCACCTTTTTCAAGTAAAGAAGATAATTTTTCGATAATTTCTTTATCACTCATTTTGGTAGTTTTATAACCTTCGAGAACAATTACAAACTCACCTTTTTCAACAATTTCAGTCTGAATTAGTTCGGATAAATTTCCGCGATAAAAAGTTTCATAAATTTTTGACAATTCTCTTGCAATAGAGACTTTTCTATCTCCGAAAATTTCTTTTAATAACTTCAAAGTAGAAAATATTCTATGGGGAGATTCGTAGAAAATTAAGCTGGAATTGATCGATTTTATCTTTAAGAATAATTCATTTTTAGATTTTAATTTGTCGGGCAAAAATCCTACAAACATAAAATTATCAGTATTTAATCCTGAGCCAATAAGTGCAGGTACAAACGCTGTTGCACCTGGTAAAGGTACAACTTGGATTCCGTGTAAGATAGCTTCTTTAATAATTATTTGGGAAGGATCGGAAATTCCCGGTGTACCGGCATCGGAAATTACGGCAATGTCTTTTCCCGCATTTAGAAAATTTATTAGTTCTGACGACCTTTTTTTCTCATTGTACTTATGATAGCTAATCATTTGAGTTGAGATATTATAATGTTTCAAAAGGATTTTTGATGTTCTGGTATCTTCAGCAGCAATATAATCAACTTCATTTAAAACTTCAACCGCTCGATATGTTATATCTTTTAGATTACCAATTGGGGTTGGAACAATATATAATTTACCTTTTTTCAAAATTTCTCCAAAATGAAATAAGAGAGAATGAATCTCTCTTATTTTCAATATAATTTATTTATAAAATTCTTTAAATGCTTTAATTACGTATATGTGATCTAAAGTTCCACCGGTTTCTCGAGTTGAGTGCATTGCCCACATCGGATTACCGATATCAACCGATTTAATTCCCAAAGCTGCGGAAGTCATCGGACCGATAGTAGAACCGCTTCTCATATCAGATCTATTTGTCATTTTTTGATAAGGAACATCAGCTTTTTCACAAAGATTAGAAAAATATGCTGCGGATTCTGCAGTAGTTGAGTATCTATAATTTGCGTTATATTTTATAACCGGACCTTTGTTAATTTGTGGAGTATAAAACGGATCATGTTTAGCAGGATAATCAGGATGAAAAGCGTGAGCCATATCTGAAGAGATTAAGAAAGAATTTGCGATTGCACGTTTATAATCTTCAAAAGTTTCTGATTCCGAGAAAGAGATTCTTTGCAAAATATCTTTTAAAAAGGAAGAGTCTGCACCTTGTAAGGTTCGACTGCCAATTTCTTCATTATCAAAGAAAATTGCCACATCAACCGAATTATTTTCAGTGGGTGCCAAAATGGCTTTTAGGATTGCGTGAGACATTGCAAGATTATCTAATCTGCCAGAGACTAAGAATTCATTATTAAAGCCGCATAATCGGGATTTCGCCCAATCGTATAGAAATAAATCAAAGTCTAAAATGTTTTCTAAATCGATTCCTAATTTCTCAGCTATTTTAGATTTCAAAAAATTCTTCTCGTCTTTATTGTCAGTTAAACCAATAATTGCTTGAAAATGATCTTGAGCATTATATTTAAATCCGTTGTTCAATTCACCATTCATATGAATTGGGAGATTAGGAATAATGGCAACCGGATTTTCAAAATTGATGTTTTTGGATTCAATACTATCACCATTTTTAATAATGACTCTGCCGGCGATGGAAAGTTCTCTGTCAGTCCAAGATGCTTTGATCGGACCACCGTAAACTTCTACGCCGATTTTGATATTATTTTTTGAGATAGTCTCAGATTCGGGTTTAATTTTCAATGCCGGACTGTCTGTGTGAGCACCGATTAAATGAAATCCGTTTTCGGCGATATTTCCTTTTCCCATTTTGAATGCAAGAACTGAAGATTGATTTCTGGTTACAAAATAGGATTTGTTCTTTTCTAAATTCCATTTGTCTTTTTCAGACAATTCTTCAAATCCGTTTTCTTTAAGTTCTTTAACGATATTTTCCGTAGCTTGAAAAGCAGTAGGTGAATTGTTGATAAAATCAATCAATTCATTAACATAATTTTCCATCTTATTTCCCCTTATTTTTTATTAATTTTGTTATATCAATTGAGACAATAATTAAATTAACCATTTGATCATCGTAAGGCATCAAATAAGTTATTGTTTTAAACCATCTTGTTTCATTTTTATATGTTTGAATTCGGTATGAAAATTCCATGTTTTTTTTATTAAAAAAGTCATCAAAATTTGGTAATGAAGCACGATCTTCGGGATGTACTAATATTTTCCAATTTTGCCAAAAATTATCATGAAAACTTTTTGCGTCAAATTCTGTATATTTCTTTATATCTCCGTGAAGATGGGTATGTATTTCGCAACAGCCGGCTTTGTGATAAAGATAAGTTAATATATTTTCAGAGCTAATATTTTCTAAAATGTTTTGTTTTTTTAAAAATGATTTTTTCTTAATATTTTCAAACCTAAGTGTTAATATGATAGCAATTAAGATTAAAATAATAAAGCCTAAAATTGCAAAAATGATGAGATTTCTATCTGCAATTTTATATTCTAAACCTATCCATTTTTCGGAAGATTTTTTTATGTAGCCGGTTTTTCGGCAATAAGTGATTCCTTTATTAAGAATTCCTAAGAGGATTTTATTTCCTTTTTTTACAGCCATGCAATCTTGTCCAACGTACAAAGGGTCGCCAACGTGTTTGATTTTTTTTGAAAATTTGTTTTTATAAATATGATATTCCGTTATTTGTTCATCACCGATTAGAGCATCTGCTTTACCTTTGGCAACTAATTTTACCGCATCTTTAAAATCATCGACATAAAGTATTTTGCATACAATGTTATGTTTTTGAAGATAATCACGGGCATAATCTCCTTTTTGCATGGCAATAATTTTACCACGAAGATTGGCTGGTTTTGATATATCGGTTCTTTCGCTTGAAATAAAAATATAAGCCGGGACTTTAAAAAGAAGATTTGTGAAATCATATTTTTTATTTCTTTCATCAGAATAAAAAAAGCTTGTTAGAACATCAGCGGAGTCATTTAAAACAGATTGCTGTCCTTGATAAAAAGTTTGGTGCATAAATGTTGCTTTAAAATTATATAATTTTGCAATATGCTTAATAATATCAACGCTTAATCCGGAATATTCACCTTTCTCATTTAAGAATTCAAAGGGTTGATAATTGTTTTGACCTGTAAAAACAATTTCCTTATGAGTACTTAAATATTGCATTTCTTCTCTTGATAAATTTTCAAATCCAAAAACGTTTAATAAGGCAAAAACAAAAATCAAAATAAACACTAACTTTTTCATACAACCTCTTGTTTTAGAAATCTCTTATCGTCGATGCGTTTCGTTAAACCCTCGGTATCAAAGCGATTTAAGAGCAATAAACAAATTTTTCGATTTCCTTTTATCAGATCTCTATATTGAGAAACTGTTATCCCGTCATCATTAGATTTCAAATATGAAATTAGAGATTCACGACCTTGATTTACGATCTTTTTATGAATATAATTTCCATCAATAAAATAAGCGAACTTTTTCCTGACAAGATAAAAAAGAATCTGTTTTAATTTTTTTTCATCGGCATTCATTTTTCGAGCTTTCTCAATCATTTCCGACATTAAAGGAACTTGGTGATGATAATTATAAAGGATTCTCTCAAATTTATTGATTAATTTTTTGTCTTCATCCGTGAGTGAAACATTGTGGTCAAACAAAGTCCAAGAACTATCTACAATTTTTAATAATTTTTTATCAACTAATTCTGCAAGCATTTTCCTGACAATCTGCAAATTAATTTCATTTCTTTTGATAGGGAATAGGCTAAAGATTTCATCAAAATCTCTTCCTCCCGGATCAAGAGGATTTCTTTTATGATAGGTTTTGAGGTGTCTCAAAATGCGATTTTTCCATCTTTCAATAATCTTAATATCTATTAATAAAAAATCTTTTCCGGATTCAAAGACTTTGATTTTTTTCTGATCAATTTTAGTTATTGTTTTGGATATTTTGTCATCATTTGTGTTAAATAATTCAGAAAAATACTTTGATGAAATCCCTGTTTTGCTTTTTGTAACTTCAGAAGAAATCAAATCTATGAGGTTTCCGTTTGATATTTTATGAAGTTGTTCAACAATTTTAACTCGTCTTCTTCGATGATGAAGAGGATGAGCATCTATAATTTTTCCACCGCCGATTGTTAATTCTCCGGAAGTATTTCTGAGGACAAATGTATCTCCAATTTGGAGGTTATTTTCTTTTTCAAGATGAATTTGAGCAATACAAGTTTCACCCGAAATTAAACTGTCTTTATCCATCAAATGTATTTTTGCCTGACATTTAAAAGTTCCTAACAGGAATATTCCATGAGACCACAAATCGAGGTTTGGAGCTGTTTCCAAGATTTTTATTTGAACATCTATTAAATTTGTAGTAAGCAATTCTTGATTTGAGATGAGATTTCCTCTTTTTAATTGCTCAAAATCAATTCCGGTTAGATTAATTGAGCCTCGATCACCGCTGACAATTTCATTTGTTTCTTTTCCGTGATGTTCTAATCTTCGTATCTTTCCGGATATTTTCTGAGGATGAACAACGATTTCATCGTGCTTATTTAATTTTCCCGAAAGAACCGAACCCGTAACTACTGTTCCCCAACCTTTTACTTGGAAAATTCGGTCGATGAACATTCTAAAATTAAGCCCTGATTCTTTCTTTTCTATTGTGGAAGAAATTCGTTTTATTTCATTGATAAGAAGTTCTTTGCCGGAAAAAGTTTTGGTTGAAACAGGGATTATTGCCGAATCTTGCAAAAAAGTTCCTTCGACAAATTCTCTAACTTCTTCCGTTGCTAATTCTAATAATTCTTTATCCACCAAATCCGTTTTAGTGAGGACAATTATTCCTTTTTTGATTTCCAACATTTGCATTATTTGTAGGTGTTCGCGGGTTTGAGGCATAATTCCTTCATCAGCTGCAATAATCATCAGAACAAAATCAATTCCGTTTGCTCCGGCGACCATTGTATTTATAAAATCAGCGTGTCCTGGAACATCGACGATTCCGAGCGAAATTTCGTCCGAAATATTGAGATGAGTAAAACCGAGATTAATGGTTATTCCGCGTAATTTTTCTTCTTTGAGTGTATCGCAATCATAATCGGTGAGCATTTTAATTACGGAAGTTTTTCCATGATCAATATGCCCGGCAGTTCCTAAAATCAAATGTTTTAAAGGTATAGTTTTTGATTCCATTTTTATTCCAAATTTAAAATTTTGTGTATTTCACCGACGATATATGAAAAATCATTTTCATTGATTGTTAAAATATCAAAGAAGATGTTTTTTTCTTTTAGGATTGCTATAATTGGTTTTTTACATTTATGCAATTCTTGGAATAACATGTCCGGATTACTATTATTATTTAGAAGGAATTGTTTGGAAATTTTCAATGAAAAGCTGTCAATTTCCACTTTAGGAAGAGTTCCTCCACCACATTTTCCACAAGATTTTACAATTTCCGCTTCGATATTTGCTGAGATAAATTTTAGCAAAAATAGTTTTGCCTTTTCTTTCAAAGCGTCTTTTTTAAGATTCATTTTGGCAAAAGTAGGATTTCTTTCAATTAGCATCTTGTCAGAAAGATAAGATTTTATGACGGAAATTAAAATTGCAATTGTAACTTTATCAACTCTAAAAGCTCGTTTTAACGGATGTTTATTTAATTTTTTTATCAATTCGGATTTTCCGCAAATAATTCCGGCTTGCGGTCCGCCCAATAATTTGTCTCCACTAAAACTTAACAAATCACAACCGTCTGATAGTGATGATTTTACGTCAGGTTCGGAAAGTCCCTTCAAAATGTCAGATTGTTTTAAAAGTCCGGAACCTAAATCATAATAGAAAAGAAGATTGTGTTTATGAGCCAAATCCGAGAGAGATTTCAAATCAACTTCTTCCGTAAAACCACCGATATAATAATTGGATTTATGGGCTTTGAAAATCATACCGGTATTTTCCGTGATTGCGTTTTCATAATCGGAAAGATGTGTTTTATTTGTTGCTCCGACTTCTACCATTTTGGCACCGGATTGAGCCATGATATCGGGAATTCTAAAAGAACCTCCGATTTCAACCAATTCTCCGCGCGAAATAATTACTTCTTTACCTTCCGCAAAAGTTTTTAAAATCATAAAAACAGCCGCCGCATTGTTATTCAAAACAAGGACATCTTCACTGCCGGTAATAAATTTTAGCGGTTCGATAAGATGATCATCGCGATGACCTCTTTTCATTTTTTCAAGATTATATTCAAGATTGGAATATTCTGTCAAAATAGGTTTGAGTTCTTCAAAAGCATCTTTTCCCAAAACTGATCTTCCGAGATTGGTATGAATAATAACGCCGGTTGCATTGATAACAGGAATTAGATTTCGCTCAAAAATCTGCTCAATTTGGCTTTTTATTTCCTCGATAATTTCAGAAATTTCCGGAACTTCTTTTGTTTTTTTGAAATTATAGCGAAGGTTTTCCAATACTTTTCGTATCGAATAAACGGTTAAATTATGTCCGTATTTTTCTAAGTATTTCTTTAAATCTTTGTTTAAGAGAAGCTTATCAACTCCCGGGATGTGTGATAAATTATTCATGCTTTCTCCTTTTTTTATTTTTATAAATTAAATAATAGAGATAAGAGATGATTGAGATTAGGATGAGAACAACAATTGTGCCGGTGTGAAGATATTTGGAAATCAGTGCTTGATTTTGACCGAGATAATATCCTAAAAGTGCTAAAAAAGTTACCCATATTCCAGCTCCTAAAATTGTATAAAGCGAAAATTTAGCAACGTTCATTTTAGATAAACCGGCAGGAAGTGAAATATATTGTCGGATTCCCGGAATTAATCTGCCGTTGAAAGTGGAAATATGTCCGTGCTTTTCGAAAAAAGCGTCCAATTTATCCAAAGTCTCAGCTTTGATAAAAACGTATTTTCCATATTTTATGAGAAAGGGGCGTCCGAGTTTTGCAGCTAAAAAATAGTTAAAAATCGCTCCGGTATAACTTCCTATTATCCCAAAAAGTATTACTAAAAATATATTCATATCACCTTTATATGCCAGATAACCGGCTGGAATTATGACGATTTCACTTGGAAAAGGGAAAAATGAGCTTTCTAAAAACATCATTATTATGATTCCTAAATATCCGAATTGACTGATTGTATCGACAAGAAATGAAATTATTGAATGTAACATTTACGAATCCTTTTAATGATAGAAACGGGCAATTAATTTCATAATGAGATAAAATAAAGGTGCAGAAATTATCAGACTGTCAAATCGATCTAAAATTCCTCCGTGTCCGGGAATAATTGCTGAACTATCTTTTACGCCACAATCTCTTTTTAATAAAGATTCCGTTAAATCTCCGAATTGTCCGAAAATACCGGCGACGATCACTGCTGTAATAATTCCTGCTTTATCAAATTGATGAGGGAAAAATTTATATGCTAAAAATCCTGAAATTGCGGCAAAAACAAATCCTGAAATAAATCCTTCGATAGATTTTTTAGGACTTACTTTAAAAATTCCTCGATGTTTGCCAATGCTCATTCCTAAGAAATATGCGAAGCTGTCGGCAATCCAAATTAAGGAAATTAACAATAAAAGATAATTTGCACCAAAATGCAAAGAATGGATTCTGAAGATAAATGCTAAAAAAGTTCCTGAATAAATTAAGATAAATAATGCTCCGCTTAATCGGGAAATTGCACCGTTTAAGTCATCATTAAAAAGATTTTTTCCTGTAAAATACAAGAATGATAAAAATAAAAATAGGAAGGAAAACATCGGATAAATAGCCGAGATGGCTGTTAAAACCATATTAAATAAAATAATTTCCCGAGGGACCATAATGTTTTTATTTGCGAACATATTTTTCAATTCAAAAGAAGTTAATCCGGACAATAAAATCGTAAAAAATAATAGCGGTAAATTTCCGACTTTAAAAACATAAACCAACAATGGAATTCCGATAATTGCAACGAGGACGCGTTTGATTAGGTTATTCATTTCGACCTCCAAAACGTCTTTTCCTTTTTTGATAATCTAAAACAGCTTCCACAAATTCCGCTTTAGAAAAATCAGGCCATAAAGTTTCGGTAAACCAAAATTCGGAATAAGCATTTTGCCAAATTAAGAAATTTGATAAACGATATTCACCGCTTGTTCGAATAAGTAAATCGGGATCCGGCATATTGGCAGTGTAAAGATATTGAGAAAAAAGATCAGTAGTAATATCATTTTTCGTAAATTTACCTTTAATAAGATCATCATACATTTTTTTCATACCTTCCAAAATCTCAACTCTTCCACCGTAATTCATCGCAACATTCAAATGCAAACCGGTGTTATTCCAAGTTTTACGGCAATTTTCGTTAACTTTGGAAATATAATCTCCCGATAATTTTTCTGTAGAACCGATAAATCTGATGTTAACGTTGTTTTTATTCAAAGCCTCGATTTCATTGATCAAAGAATTCATAATTAATTTCAATAATCCTGAAACTTCTCCGGTCGATCGATTCCAATTTTCTGTGGAAAAAGCGTAAATTGTTAAATATTCAATTTGCATTTCACCTGCAACTTTCACAATATCTCGAACAGCTTTGACACCTTTTCGATGACCGTTCAATCTTATTGTGTGATTTTTTTTAGCCCAACGTCCGTTTCCATCCATAATAACAGCAATATGACGTGGCATCTTGTTTTTGTCTAAAGAAGACATTAATTCTTTATAATTCATTATTTACCTTTTTTGTTCATTACGTAATATTTTAGATAAGCTTCAATAAAACCATCGATATTTCCGTCCATTACTCCGCTTGAATTTCCAACTTCAAAATTTGTTCGATGATCTTTAACCATTTGATAGGGATGGAAAACGTAGGACCTGATTTGATTTCCCCAACCGATTTCACTTTTCGTATTTTCTATTTTTTGGCGTTCCAAATTTTTCTCATCTTCGATTTTTTTATAAATTCTTGATTTGAGAATCTTCATCGCAGTTTCTCTATTTTTTAATTGAGAGCGTTCGTTTTGGCATTGAACGACAATTCCGGTCGGAAGGTGAGTAATTCTTACCGCAGAATCTGTTTTGTTAATATGTTGACCACCGGCACCACTTGCTCGATATGTATCAATTTTCAAATCTTTTTGTTTGATATCCACTTTGATATCATCATCGATAATAGGATAAACAAATACGGAACTGAAAGATGTTTGACGTTTTCCTTGAGCATTAAACGGTGAAATTCGCACCAATCTATGGATACCAACTTCGCCTTTAAGTTTGCCGAAAACATTATGACCGTTAATTTCCATCGTAACACTTTTTATTCCGGCTTCATCTCCCGGTAATAAATCAACAATATTGGTTTTATATTTAGATTTTTCAGCCCAGCGAGTGTACATTCTCAAAAGCATTTCAGCCCAATCTTGGGATTCTGTTCCGCCTGCTCCGGGATGAATTACAATGATTGCTCCGCAACTATCGGTTTCTTCTCCCAAAATTAACTCTAATCTGAATTTATCGATGAATTTTTTATAATCTGCCATGTTTTCGGATGCTTCCGCCAATAATTCTTCGGAAAAATCCAGTTCAAGAAGCTCACCGTAGGTTTCTATATTTTCCACGATTTCATTCATTTTATGGAATTTTGCAAGTTTTTCTTTGATAATTGTAACTCGTTTGTTTACTGATTTTGCTTTTGAAGAATTGTTCCAAAAGCCAGGTTGGTTCATTTCATTTTCTAATTTTTTCAATTCAGATTCTAAAGTTTCCGAATCAAAGAAACCTCCTGTATTCCTGAATTTGTTCCAATAAATATTTTGATGAATTTATATATTCGTTATACTCCATTTATCCTCCAAAAATGATAAAATTTTTCTTAAAACATCTTATTCTTTTCTCATATACCGCTAAAATGAGTCAAGGATTTTGTGTATTGGTTTTATTATT
>Ga0256842_1003117_pt1 | contig 11279 bp, 10 predicted proteins | sample 4559240metaG_FD_185973 | JGI IMG/M metagenome (GOLD analysis project Ga0256842, IMG submission 185973) | Hydrothermal vent microbial communities from Guaymas Basin, Mexico - 4559-240 | ecosystem: Environmental > Aquatic > Marine > Hydrothermal vents | place: Mexico: Guaymas Basin | collected...
TAATGACACCAGAATACCGTATAAAATATGATATGGAAACATTTTTAAGCGAACTCAGTTCTCAAAACTAGGGTTTATTCTTCGTAAGATTGTGATCATGCTTGGGAGCATTTTTTTGCTCCGCTAAAGCTTTTTGCTCTTTTTCATACTTCTCTAATATATCTTTATAATCATAAATAGCTTCAACATACTTCACCGGCTCACTCCCTCGCGCATATCCATACTTTAAAGTTTTATAATATCTTTTTTGAGAAAGCAGAGGCAGTACATTTTTAAGATCACTCCATACATTAGGATTTAATCCCAGTTTTTTCGCCAACTTCTGTGCATCTCTTATATGTCCAAGTCCAACATTATAAGCTGCAAGGGCAAATTTTAATCTATTTTCACCTTCTACCTCTTCAGACACAAATTTCATCATTTGGTTAAGATGCTTAGCTCCACCTACAATACTCTCTTTTGGATCAACTCTATTTTTGACACCTAACATTTTTGCTGTATTTCGTGTCAACATCATTAAACCTCTTACACCGGTAAAACTTTTTGCTTTTGGATTCCAATGTGATTCCTGATAAGAAACAGAAGCCAATAATGTCCATGGAATATTATACCGTTTAGCTGCCAATTGAAAATATTTTTTATACTTAGGAAGTCTCGATTTTATGCGTTTATAAAACATTTTTGTATTGTAATAATCAAAAAACAAGATATATGAGTAGTAATGATCTTTAAGTTGTGTCATTTTTCCTTGTTGATTAAAATCATTTAACCATGCATACATGTCTGCTTCAAGTTTTTTAGCATTTTTTGGCAATAACCATGCCAATTGTTCCCTTCCGCTTATATAAAAAGCAAGTGCAATCTCCGGAAAAAATTTTACATTAAGAGAATAAATATTAGAATCTGCTATAGTACAATCTATCTCATGCTTTGCAACCATTTCTAAAAGTTCTTCTGTTGAATATTCTGATGTCGTTGTATAATTGATATCAAAACCATCTTCTCGCAGTTTTTTTAATGTTTCACTATAGCTGGTATCATCTCCAACCATAATGGAAAGTCCTTCAAGGTCTTCAACATCTCTTGGAAACTTTGCACTACCCAACATACCTCGATTACAAATCACCTCTTCTTGAACTTCAAAATATGATGGTCCAAAATGGTAGAGTTTTTCTCTACTGGCTGTTTTTGCCAATGAAGCTGAAGTAATATGAATATTTGGATTTTTACTTAATCTAAGCGCCTCTTTTACTGTATGTGCCGAAGTGATATTTAAATCTACCCCTAAATGATCTGCATACGCTTTTAAAAGATCATATTCAAATCCCTGTGGTCCTTCACTCCCTATATAATATGTAGAAGGAGCATTTAAAAACACTACATTCAGATATTTTTCTTTTTTTATTTTATCTAGTAATGATGGCTTTTTAATACGCTTTCCTGGTGTATAAGCACTATGACTCACCCACCCGCAGATAAAAAAAAAGAAGGCAAGAAAAATTGCAAGAGCAATAAAATATGGTTTATTCATCTAATTAGTTTACACTAGAGTTCTTTTAAATTTCCTTATACGAAAATAAAGCGATTAAGACCATCTTCATATTCATGTGCTAAAACCTGTCCATGTGCTTTTAAAATAGAATCTACTAGATAAAGCCCCAATCCAAAACTGTTCTTTGAAGGATTCTCTTTGGTGAAAGGTTCTATATAGTACTGGAGTGGATGTTGCAGACATGCCCCTTTACTTTCAAAACAGAGTTCGTTCTTATCATTGACTACTATTCGTATATGTGCATCGATTGAGTACTTCATCGCATTATCTATCATATTTTTAATAGCCGTTGTGTAGAGTCTATAATTTGCATGGAGTTTAAAATCAGCAGGTACATCAATACTAACATGCTTTCTATCAACCATTGCCATATCAATTGCACCATCAATAATATCAACCAAACGATACTCAGAAAAATCTTTTTTATCATTGAGACTTGTCACTTCTTCAATCATGGCAAACTCATTTACAAGTGCTTCAAGCCGTCTAAAAATCGAAGTAAATCGTTCTCTCTGTTTTAAAGAATCCAGCATTTGGGTAGCTATTGTACCTTTTGCGATCGGTGTTTTTAATTCATGCATCAAGTTTCGTAAAAAGAGTGTTCTTGATTCAAGCATATTATTGATTTTCTGGCGAGCATTTTCTAATTCATTTGCCACAGAACCTATCTCATCTTCTGAACGTGTTTTAAAAGAAACGTTCATATTTCCCTCACCATAAAGCACGATTTTTTTACGAAGACGAATTAAAGGCCGTAATTTTTGTAAAACCAATATAAATGAAAAACTGATAACTAAGAATATAGTCATATATGTATATAAGATATTTATATAACTATAAGGTTCAAGCTTATTGTCTCTGATTAAAATTTCGCCATTGGGTGTTTCAATATAAAAATATATTTTTCTTTTGTACTGTAGCATTGTAGCACGTAGATTTGAGACAGTATTTTTTGTATACATCCCCTTGTCACTAATCATAAGTGATGTATTAAAGCTCTTAAAACCTGCACGTTTTAATATTTTGCCTTTTTTTAAGATAAAATTTTTTTCATTTTTATCTTTAAGCACCTCAAGATCATAAACAGCAAGATTTGCTTCAAGCATAATCTCTGAACTGTGACGCTGTTGATGTTCTCGATAGATCTGCGTAATTACTGTATATTTTGTAAAAATATGGTTTATATACTGTTCTTTATTAAGTTTGTAAAACTCCCAAAATGTTGCACTGACACTCACAAGTGAAACTGCCATTGCAAAAAGTACAGTAATTAAAACAGCATGCTTTTTCATTATTTAAGAAGTTTGTATCCCACTCCGCGAACAGACTCTATCAAAGATTTATCTCCAAGTTTATTGCGTATACGCCCCACCATCACATCAATACTTTTGTTTGATGAATCTTCATTAATAGCATTAACATTATGAATAAGATCTTCACGCGACACTACAAGACCCTGCTTGCTAATCATATAAGATAAAATTCCAAACTCTGCATTTGTCAGATCAATATTACGCCCTTTGTAGGTAATTGTCATCGTTGATTTATCACATTTAAAGTCGCTCTTATTCTCCTCTTTTTGAGAAGTTTTTGCTTCATAACGACGTAAAACCGAATGAATACGTGCTTCTAGTTCACGTGGATCATAAGGTTTAGGAAGGTAGTCATCTGCACCGAGTTCAAGTGCTTTAATCTTATCTGTAACATCCGATCGTGCACTCGATATAATAATGGGAATGTCCTGACGTTCACGAATTGCTTCACAAACCTCTAATCCATCCATTCCCGGCAGAGTCAGATCCAAGATAACAAGGTCAAAAGGCTCCAATTTTAAAATACTCACCGCTTTGAATGGATCATCTTCAGTTATTACTTCAAAATCAAACTGTTCTAAATACTCTGTAAGTATTTCGGCAAGTTCCAAATCATCTTCTATCATTAAAATTTTTTGTTGTTTCTCTTCCATCATTAAAAACCTTTTATTGGTATTATAGCCCTATGAATCTAACAAAGAGATAACACTATGTGAGCATCAATGTTACCCTGTAGGCAATAAATGCCAAAGAGTACGCCACAACAGAAGTAAAAATAAAAAGATATACAGCATACTTCCAACTCCCTGCCTCTTTAGCAAAAACTGTTGTTGCCGCCAGACACGGCAAATAGATCATAATCACAACAATAAAAGCAACAGCAGAAGCAAAAGGAATATTCTCACGAATATTATCGGCTAAAGATTTTGATGTTTCATCCACATCAGAACCCATTGAATAGAGTACACCCAACGTCGATACAACCACTTCTTTGGCTGCAAGACCAGCCTGAAGCGCTACATTCATTTTCCAATCAAATCCAAGCGGCTCAAAAAGCGGTTCTGTAAACTTACCGATTCTGCCAAGATAACTTTGTTCTAACTCTTCTTGAGCAAGTTTATTTTCAAGTTTTGCTTTTTCACTTAGATCTACAGCTTTTTCAATTTTAACACTATAGGCTTTTTCTAAATCAAGATTATGCGGATAGTTACTTAAAAACCATACCAAAATTGCAGCACCGGCAATAAATGTACCTGCTTTTTTGAGATACATAATGGTCTGCGTAAGTACTGTATGCCATATAAGTTTTAAAGATGGAAGTCTATACTTTGGCATCTCCATAACAAAAGGTTCGTCAACACCTTTAAATGCAGTCATCTTTAGGACTTTTGCTGCTAACAACCCAAGCATAGCACCACTCACATAGATGATAAAAAGGATATTACCAGCCATATCTGCACCAAAAAATGCTCCGGCAAAAAGAACATAAACAGGAAGACGCGCACCACAGGACATAAAACCTATAATAAAAAGTGTCAATAGTCTATCTCGGTCATTTTTGAGTATTCTTGCACTCATATATGCTGGAATAGAACATCCAAAACCAGTAACTAAAGGAATAAAACTCTGTCCATGCAGACCAAATTTATGAAAGAAACCATCCAGCAAAAAGGCAACACGACTCATATATCCTGTTGTCTCTAAGAGTGCAATCCCAATAAAAAGAATAATAATATTTGGTGTAAACAGCACAACAGCACCTACACCGCCTATAATTCCATCAACAACCAACGATCGGACATCATCATTTGAGATAGTAGGAGACACTGTCTCACCCAACCAGCCAAAAAATCCATCAATCCACTCCATTGGAATATTACCAAGGGTAAATGTTAACTGAAACAGTCCCCACATAAAAAAGAGAAAAATAGGAATACCAAAAAGAGGATGAATTAAAATGGAATCTATCTTTTCTGTTAAAGATTTCGATTCAAGCTGTTGTGTCTGCTTTACTACTTCTGTAACAATACCTCTGTTAAAAGCAGAATACTCTTCCGCAAAAGCCTCTTTTATATCATCTGTATTATGATGGAGTTCAATATGATGTGATGCTTCTATAAGTATGGGTTGTAGTTCTGTCCAGATAGGATCATCATGCAGTTTTGCATATGTTTTTTTATTTTCTTTCAGTAAATTTATTGCTATATTTCTATAACTGTTTCGTGCTTCATACTTATGTTTTTGCAAATAAGAGATAATAGTTGCTATCTCTTCTTCTACCGCTTCACTAAAAATAAGTTTTGCATCTTTTTTAGGTGCCAAATATACCTCAATAACAGTATTAATTAAGGTTTCTATCCCTGTTTTTGCAGCAGCAGAGACCTTAACACATGCAACACCAAGAAGTTCTGACATATATTTCTCATCTATTTCTATGCCCTCTTTCTCAGCTTCATCGCTCATATTGAGGGCAATAACCATCTTTTTATTCATCGTAAGCAGTTCAGATGTAAGCTGTAAATTTTTTTCTAAGTTTGTAGAATCTACAACGTTAATGATAATGTCATAATCTTCAGCACAAAGATATTCATGGGTAACCCGCTCTTCTATCGTGTAATCAGTAAAAGCATAAGTTCCAGGCAGATCAACAACTGTAAAGTGATAATCTTTATAATCAAACAGAACCTCTGTTTTATCTACCGTTACTCCAGAAAAATTTCCAACATGTAAATGCGCGTTACTTATAGAGTTTATAAGCATACTCTTGCCAACATTAGGCTGACCTACCAGTGCAACTTTAATATGCTTAGCAATTATAGGACAAGCCTGTGGATCTATTTTTTTTTCACTCATATCTCTTCTACCTCCACCGTTGCAGCCTCTATATCACGCAAAGCCAAACGCATTTTTCCAACTTTGATCTCTATTGTTTTTTTCTTTGGTGCATGCTCTAACACTTCAATAACAGCCTCTTTCATAACGCCAAAAGAGATAAGTCGCTGTTTTAAATCATACGATGCATTCAATTTAACAACCTTTACTTTCTCACCCTTGTGACAATCTAATAGTTTTTTCATTCTTTTCTTCTTTTTTTAAAAATTATAATTCATCAATACCTGAGCACGATTAAAGTCATACCCCGTTTTTGTTGCAGATGCTTTATCTTCAGAGAGTACATATATTGCAGCGATCAAAAATTCATCATTTACTTTATATTCAAAACTTATATCCTGTTCAACAATCTCTGCTTTATCGCTCTGGGCATTTGATTTAGCATTAAAATCACCATAAGCATATAAAAAATTCAAATTACCATACTCATACGAAATCCCTGCAACATATGCATCAGCTTCTCTGTCTTGTGTAATTTCATCAAGTATCATTGTGTCCATATTGGTAAAAAGCGCTCCACCGCCCATTCCACTAAAAGAGTGTTTATCTTTTTTTCTATCAGATTTATTATAACCAAAATTCAGACCAAGTCCGTTAATAACAAACTCAATACTTGCACCATAAATATCGGCTGCATATCCACTGTTATCTAACTCAGATTCATTGAGATATTGAAGCATAACATGCAAAAGCATATCATCATTTATAGGGTACTCTATTCCACCATCAACATAAAAGGCATTTGTATTGTTTGTTATATTATAGTACCATATATTGAATTCCCACATATCACCATAAGTGATACCACCAAAATTTACACCGTGATCTCCAATATTTACCCATTCATCATCCAATCCTGCATCAAATCCCTGCCATGATTGAATATTTCCTGCCATTAAAGTAAAACCATCATACATATAAGTAGCAACTGCCGCATTAAAACTGTTTTGAATTATCCTTAGATCATCACTGTCTGCCAACGGAGTATCGAGTACCTGCCGGCCTACTCTTAGATTCAAATCCTTATATTTGTAGTTGATATATGCCTCACCAACTTCACTATAAGAGCCTTTTGATGATGAAAAATCACTATTTAATTTCTGATCTTTACCTGTCAAAGCACCTATATCATGCGATGCATACATTGCAACACCAACATTAAAACCATTATACTCTGCAAGTTCATATTTTAAAATACCACCAATAGCTGTCGCATATGTATCATCTACCGCTCTCTCTTTATAGTTATAAGAACCATATGCCACTCTAAAACGACCTGAAACTTTTCCATCTTGAAACATATGCTTAAAATTCTCTACAACTGAGACCTTTTTTGTCTCTACTTTCCCCACACTATCTACAGCTTTTTGTACGGAGTGAAGACGTTTTCTTTGTACTGTAGAGTCTTCAGCAAATACTAAATACGGCATATAACCAATTAGTACCAAAGTTATGAGTAAACTTTTATTCATTATGATAAACCTTTATATTTTTAATATGCAAATGATAATCTATATCAACTTAGTGCTTACTTAAAAATTATGATAATATTTCTCATTTTCATGCTTAAGTAAGTGCCAGACCATAATTTCCATTATTAGACTTCTTTCGTTATAATTTGAATAGACTTCTTGAAGTCTGATAAAGAAAGGATATATAATCTAATGAAATTTCTCTGGAATCCCTCTTCACATTTTAATTTAGCCAACCTGTTTACATTTGTGAATATCACAGCTGGTCTTATTGCTACTTATTTTATTACACAAAACAATTTTACATTGGCAATAATTCTTGCCTGGATTGGTGGAGCATTTGATATCTTTGATGGCAAAATTGCTCGAAAATATAATCTCTCGAATGAATTTGGGGTTCAACTTGACAGTTTTGCTGACTTTTTAAGTTTTGTACTTGTTCCTGTCTTTTTAATTTTTCAAGCATCGTATGTTACACAATTAAGTGGTATAGGACTACTCTTTGCTGCCATAGTCAGTATCTACTATGTTATCTCCGGTCTTCGCCGCCTTATCCATTTTAATCTCCATACAGATGCAGGTGCTGTAGATAAATATTTCACCGGTGTTCCTACACCTCTTGGAGCAATTCTTTTATGGCTTGTCTATCTTTTAAATGCCTATTCGATAGTTCCTGCAGTTGGTGTGATGTTTTTTATGCTACTCATTGGATGGAGCCTCAACTCTACTATCAAAGTAAGACACCCCTAGTCTTACTTCGAATTTACTGCATACTTTCCACTTCCAAGTAAAACAACTGAAATACTCATTATAAGATACAATAAGGGAATCTCCCATGCAAGTCCACCATATTTTGTAAGTGCGAAATGAAAACCATATGCCAAATAAATTGCCATAAACATATTGAGTGCCAAAACAGCTGCTGCTATACGACCATATAATCCTAAAATTATAAAAATCGGTGCAATCAATTCTGCGATAAAAACACCATAAGCAATAAATCCAGGTAATCCAGATGCAAAAACAAGAGCACTTACCCCATCGATACCATAAATCAATTTATGAACTCCGTGAAAAAGGATCAACACCCCTAAACTCAAACGTAAAAGCAATTTTGCAATATCAGGTTGACTAAGCATTTGAAACTTCCTTTTTTCTAAATTTACAAGAGCCGACAGTAATAGTTTTTCCTTTTACAATGCTCTCTCTAATATAAAGCAGAGTACCTTGTGGATCAGCATCTCCTACTTCTTCTACTATTATTTTTAAAAGATCCTCTTCTCTTGTCTCTCTCCATATCTTTTCATAACCATATCGTGTTTCTATCTTCATATCTTCTCCTATATAACAGTATCGCTTTTTAATGGTAAATCTTTTTTGGGTTTTACGCCAAGTTGTACAATTTTTTCAGCCCGTCTTATGACATTACCTTTTCCTGTATGTAATCGTGAAAGAGCAGTATCATAAGATTCTTGTGCTTTAGAAAGATTCAAACCTACTTTTTGTAACTCTTCTACAAAACCTATAAGTTTCTCAACCATAGCTTCAGCCTCTTTCGCTATAAGTTTTACATGCTCTTCTTGACGTTGTGTTTGCCAAATATGTTCTATTGTTCGCAGCGTCACTAAAAGGGTTGAAGGAGAAACAACTAAAATATTATTCTTATAAGCCCGTTTAAAAAACGCATCATCTTTTTGCAGTGCAAGTAAAAATGCACCTTCTATTGGCATAAACATCAAAACATAATCGAGGGTATTTACCCCTTGAAGGTCTTCATACTTTTTAGCACTAAGCTCTTTAATATGCGAAGCTATACTTGCAATATGTTCTTTAAGATATCTTGCTTTTTTGTCAGAATCTTCTTCATTAGCAAAACGTTCATAGGCACGAAGAGATACTTTTGAATCAACCACAATATCACGATTTTGAGGCATATGAATAATAACATCCGGACGATAAGTTTTTCCCTCCTGCGATTTTCTAGAAGCCTGTAGTTCATACTCTACACCCTCTCGCAAACCTGACTGTTCTAAAATATTTTCTAAAACCAGTTCACCCCAATTCCCCTGCGTTTTATTTTCACCTTTAAGTGCTCGTGTCAGATTGAGTGCTTCATCAGCAAGTTGTGCATTCATCTCTTTTAATCGCATCAGTTCATTTTTCAAAAGATGTCTGTCTTTTAGCTCCTCTTCAAACTGCGCTCTTGCCTCTTTTGAAAAGTTTGTTATTTGTTCACGAAATGGTTGTAAAAGCAACTCTATTTGCTCTTTGTTTACTGATGAAAACTGTTTTGATTTATCTTCAAAAATTTTATTTGAAAGATTTTTAAACTCCTTAGAGAGTTCATCTTTTGCATTTTGTAAAAGTTCAATTTTTTCTTGCCATGAACGCATTTCACTCTCATATTTGCTTTTCAGTGCAGCATTTTGCACTTGTAACACCTGTGTCTGTTCTTGTAACTCATCTTTTTGCAGGGAAAGTTCATCCAAACTTTCTCTCAATTCTGAATTTACTCTTTGCAACGCTTCATTCTGATTTTTCTTATTCATATAGATAAAAAGCTGCAATAAAAACAACAGACCCAAAATCGCTGTAATAATAATATTTATATCTATTTGCATCAAAATTTCTCATTTTTTTCTAAATTATACACTGATTGTAAATAATATAGCAATTTTGTAGCAATTTTATCTTAATTCTTCACTGTTATTTCTAACTTTAATAAAAACTTAGAAAAATTTAGATATAATTTCACCAATATTTTAAGGGGAAGATGCCCTGATAGACCTCGATAGATTTTTCAAAAGTTAATGCTAGCGTCATCTCCTTATATATAAACAGAGCCAAAAGCTCTTATTTAAAGGATATAGATGCAAGAAAATGCACAAACAAACGAAAACACTCCAACAGAAGAAGAGACTATTACTTTTGATAGTTTAGGACTAAAACCAGAGATACTTAAAAGTGTCAAATTTGCAGGATTTACTGTTCCTTCACCGATCCAAGCACAGGCTATCCCTGTAATACTAGCCGGCAAAGATATGGTTGGACAAGCACATACAGGTACAGGAAAAACTGCCGCTTTTGCTCTTCCAGCACTGAACAATATGAAACTTGATGGTTCAGTTGAACTCTTAGTAATTACACCAACACGTGAACTTGCTACACAGGTGAGTGATGAAATTTTTAAATACGGACGTAACTTAGGTGTAAAAACTGTTACTGTTTATGGTGGTAGTTCATACAAACGTCAACTGGATCTTATAGGCCGTGGCGCTTCTGTTGTTGTAGCAACTCCGGGACGTATGCTTGACATTCTTAAAAAAGGAATGTTAAATGACTTTACTCCTAGCATGGTTGTTCTTGATGAAGCAGATGAGATGCTTGATATGGGATTTTTAGATGATATAAATGAAATCTTCTCATACCTTCCGACAAATCGTCAAACACTTCTTTTCTCAGCGACTATGCCACAACCGATTAAAACATTGGCAAGTAGAATTTTACAAGATCCTGAGTTTATCTCTATTACAAAAGGTGAAACTACAAACTCAGATATTGAACAACTCTACTATGTAATTGATGAACATGAACGTGATGATGCCATTATCCGTCTTATGGACAGCGAAGAGACACAAAAAGCAGTTGTATTTTGTAGAACAAAATCTGAAGTAGATCGTCTTAGTAACGTCCTAAGCAATGCAGGTTACCTTGCAAATGGTCTTCATGGAGATATGGAACAACGTCAACGTGAAACTGTTATTAAAGGCTTTAAAAACAACTCTGTAAAAGTACTGGTTGCAACAGATGTTGCTGCTCGTGGTATTCATGTAAACAATATTTCTCATGTATTTAACTACCATATTCCATTTGATCCTGAAAGCTATGTTCACCGTATCGGTAGAACCGGTCGTGCAGGGACTAAAGGAAAAGCTATTACTCTTTTAACGCCTTTAGAGTTTAAAGAACTGCAACGTATCAAACAAAAAGTCGGAACTTCTATGGAGCATGCTTTTGTTCCAAGTAAAAATGATCTTCGCCAAACAAACC
>Ga0256842_1003118_pt1 | contig 11278 bp, 12 predicted proteins | sample 4559240metaG_FD_185973 | JGI IMG/M metagenome (GOLD analysis project Ga0256842, IMG submission 185973) | Hydrothermal vent microbial communities from Guaymas Basin, Mexico - 4559-240 | ecosystem: Environmental > Aquatic > Marine > Hydrothermal vents | place: Mexico: Guaymas Basin | collected...
GCAACCCACTGTCTCTGATTTTTAGTAAAGAGTGCAAAAGCTTTTGCACCAATCTTCATAGCATTTAAAGGAGCATTGAAAACTCCTCCGCTGGCACTTACATGTGCGCCGATAAATTTCATTTTACACTCTCCTTATAATCTCGTTAATTTTATCAATATATGATTTATTCTATCTTTGAAATAGATTTTTTTGTCACTAACTCTATATATTATATTATATTTTTTTCTCTCTACCCTCTGCTCAAAACCATCTTTGGTTTTTATCTTATCAACTCCGCCATATATCTCTTTTTTATCCAATATATCATCTAATAAACTTTTATAGTGTTTGTAGCCAAAAAATCTCTTATTGAAGTCCAATCTATCCGTACAGTATCCATTTATACAAGCATCCACTCCTAGCTCTACATGTAGAGCTAAAAATCCTGTCGTAAATATCTCTATACTCTTATATCCATCTGCTTTTCTTACAAAACCACTATCGGCAATAGCTATCTTTTGAGTCTTTATAACTATCTTATATGGTGCAGAAAAATTTATATTGCGTTTTAGCGAACAAGATGTAAAAAACAGTACTGCAAAAACTAATAATAGATTTTTTAACATATATGCTCTTTTCTTTTTTTATCTCTAAAGTATGTTCCTAACTCTGCACTAACCATACCAAAAAGAATCAAAAATGCACCAAAAAGTTGAGAAACAGTTAAAATCTCGCCTGCAAAAAGGTACCCAAATACCCCTGCACTAACCGGCTCCATCGTAAAAATTATAGCCGTCTTTGCAGGGGTTGTATATCTTTGCATCGCTGTTTGCACTCCAAAGGCAAAAACTGTCGCAAACAAAACAGTCACTATGATAGCCTCTACAAAAGTAGTATCGAGTCTTTTTGGTATAACTCCACCATCAAAAACAGTTGATGCTAAAAATGAAAATAGAGCCACTACAAAAAGTTGCACGCATACCAAAAGCATAACATCATATCTCTTTGAGTATCTATCCGTAAAAACGATATGAAGAGCAAACATCACAGCACATATAAAAGCATAAATCTCACCGACTCCAAATCCCAAACTTCCGCCATATGTCAAAAAATAAAGTCCTACTGCCGCAACAACAGCTCCAAGTATAGAGTAGATAGATGCTTTTTTCTTAAATATAATATAGAGCAAAAACGGTACTATTATCACATTTAATCCCGTTAAAAAAGCGACTGTTGAAGAGAGTGTTAGCGTCAATCCAAAAGTTTGAAAAGCAAATCCCAAAAACATAAAAAGACCAAGGATAGAACCAGCTTTGATAGTCTGCATATCAATCTGCAAAATCTTTTTATAAGATATAAGCACCATCAAAAAAGATGCAAGTAAAAATCTCCAAAAAAGAAACTGATATACCGGGGTATTATCAACCGCATCTTGAACGATAAAAAATGTACTCCCCCAAGCAAGTGCTACTAACAAAAGTAAAAAATCTGCACCAAACTCTTTAATCTTACCTAGAATCAATCTCATCCTTTAAAATAATCTCTAATTTTATCTAAAATTACCCAAAAACGACAATTTTTTAAAAAATATGGAACAAATATGCAATTTTAGCAACATCTTTAACTCTATTTTAGTTATAATTGCTAAAATTACAAATCATTCATAACTGAAAGGCACAGATGGATACTATCGTAAGCATGAAAAATGTTGATAAATATTTTGGAGATTTTCATGCTCTTAAAAATATAAATTTTGAGGTAAAAAAGGGCGAAATCGTTGTTATTTGCGGACCTAGCGGAAGCGGCAAATCGACACTTATCAGGTGCATAAATAGGCTAGAAGATATGGATAGCGGTAAACTTATAGTTGATGGAATTGACGCATATGCAAAAGATACAAAACTAAACGAACTTAGAGCAGAAACTGGTATGGTTTTTCAACACTTCAATCTTTTTCCACACCTTACAATCCTTGAAAATATAACGATTGCACAAAGAAAAGTGAAAAAACTCTCAAAGCATGATGCTGACGAAGAGGGGCTTAAACTACTTGAAAAAGTGGGACTCGTCCAAAAAGCTGAGGGCTATCCAAATGAGTTAAGTGGCGGACAAAAACAGAGAGTCGCCATAGCTAGAACTCTCGCGATGAAACCTAAAGTTTTACTTTTTGATGAACCCACAAGCGCCCTTGATCCCGAGATGATAGGTGGTGTTTTGGATGTTATGAGAAGTTTGGCAAATGAAAACTACACCATAGTTTGTGTAACTCACGAAATGGGATTTGCCAAAGAGGTGAGCAACAGAGTTGTATTTATGGATGAGGGTGAAATACTCGAAGAGGGTACACCTAAAGAGTTTTTTACAAATCCGAAAACAGATAGAGCGAAGAAATTTTTACAAGAGATATTGACACATTAAAAAAACATATTAAAAAAAATTCAAAGGAGAAAATATGAAGAAAATTATAGCTGCATTACTTATAATGCTTAGTCTTAATTTGGTTGCTGATGATATCAGCTTATGGCAAAAATCAACTCTAAATGCAATTTTACAAAGAGGTGAACTTAGAGTTGGGTTAGAAGCAGGCTATATGCCATTTGAGATGAAAGACAAAAAAGGCAATATCATAGGCTTTGATGTTGATATAATGAAAGCTATGGCAAAAGCTATGGGTGTTAAACTTAAGCTTATTCCAACTGCATGGGATGGGATTATCGCTGGACTCTTAACTAGCAAGTATGATATCATCGCTTCAGGTATGACAGTTACTCAAAAAAGAAATCTAAAGATTAACTTTGCCAACCCATATATAAGTATCGGTCAAACAATACTTGCAAATAAAAAATATGAGGGTAAAACTTGGAGAGATATAGACAAAGCTGGCAATACAGTTGTCACAAAACTAGGTGTTACAGGCGAAATTGCAACAAGGAAGATGTTTAAACACGCAAAAATCAGAACATTTGATACTGAAGCTGACGCTGTTCAAGAAGTTATGAACGGTAAAGCAGATGCTTTTGTATATGATAAACCTTATAATGCAATTTTCTATGCTGCAAAAGGAAAAGGCAAACTTGCATTTTTGGACAAGCCACTTACTTATGAGCCTTTAGGATGGGCCGTAAGAAAAGGCGATCCTGATTTTCTTAACTGGCTAAACAACTTTTTAAATCAAGCAAAACATGATGGTGTTTATGAAAAAATTTACAATAAATGGTTCAGAAGCGTCAAGTGGCAAAAAAAGGTAATGTAATTTGTCAAGAAAACAACAACCCATACTAGAAAATAAAATCTTCGGTCACATTGTGGCCGTTGTCTTTTTTATACTTCTTGGATATTCACTCTTTATAGCTTCTTCAAATATGAACTATATCTGGAAATGGAACAGTGTTCCTAAATACTTTGCTTATCAACAAGATGTTACAATTCAAGCACCTTTTGATGGTAAAGTCAGTCTAAACAACGGTTCTATTGAAGTTAGAGGTGAAGACGGGACAAAAGATTTTAAAATATCCAAGAATTATAAAATTTTAGTTGATAACAATGAAGATGTATATGAAGATGATGACTTAGCAACATACACGACTTGGCGAGAAGGTCCGATATTGAACGGTCTTTTTGTAACACTAAAAATCTCTGGTGTTGCTCTTGTTATAGCTTTCATACTAGCTTCATTTTTAGCATTTATGAGGATTTCAAACTATCAATTTCTGAAAGATATAGCCACTTTTTATATAGCGGTTATCAGAGGAACTCCTCTGCTAGTGCAGATATTTATCTTCTATTTTATAATCGCTACGATTTTTAGTATAGAGAGATTTTATGCTGGAGCCATATCACTTGGTCTATTTTATGGAGCATATATAGCAGAAGTTCTAAGAGGTGCTATACAGTCCATAGATAAAGGTCAAACAGAAGCAGCAAAATCACTTGGTATGAATTATGTACAAACGATGGGTAGCATCATAATGCCTCAAGCATTTAAAAGAGCTTTACCAACTCTCATAGGTGAAATGATTGCACTTGTAAAAGATTCATCTTTGGTCTCTGTTATATCCATCACAGATTTAACAAAAGTCGGACGAGAAATAGTGGCAAACACTTTCTCCCCATTTGAAACATGGCTAGTTGTAGCAACTATATACTTTGCTATCACATTTACCCTATCGATAATAGGAAGAAAACTAGAGAATCGTATGAAAAAACAGGGTGGTATGTAGAGAATTTCTCTACATACTCAACTCTCCTTTTAACTCTTTTTTTATCCCCTCTTCTCTCTTCTCTATATAATCTGCGATTGCTTTTGTATTTTCTTTATCAGGGGATATTTTAAGACAATACCTATATGAATCCATATGTTGCATTATATCTACTATCTCCCCTATCGTTTTTATATTATATTTTTTATCTTCATAAGCTAAAGCAAACTCTATATTTATCTTTGCACCATTGTAGAAATCTATGTTTTCTTTGCTAATCATCCCTAAGCCATCTTTAGATAAATCATATAAATTTCCTACTATTTGTTGCAGGTGCTTATCTCTACCTAGTTTTGCATGTACTAAAACATTAGGGTATATTCTTGGATTCTTCCTATGTACAGCAGGTAAATTTACCGTATATCTAAAGTTGTTTAGCACTACTGTGCGATTTGGAAAATTACAATAAACTATATCTGCTTTTACATATCTATGAAAAAATTTATCTTTAAGCATATATGCTTTGCCCTCTAATTTCATAGCTATTTCTTGGAGTTCATTTTCTATCTTAAATGTAATCTTTGTATCTTCTATACTTAAAATCTTCGCCTTACTTCTTATGGGATAGCCTTGATAAAGATTCATAAACTCTATACTACTATCTCTCTTTTTGATATTATAAAAAATATCTAAAATATGATTTCTTAAGTATATATAATTATTGTCTGTAAAACTTATAACCTCATCTTCAATAAGCATATTTTTGTCTATATACTCTTCAAGAAGATGGGAAAACCTACCAAACAATCTTACGACATCCTCAAAATAGTCTCTACGCTCCAACTTTTCATCTTCAAGATATCGGATATAATTTTCGAGCATATAAAAAAGTGTCTTATTTAACAAAAATCCTATAAAAACACCGTCATGCTTCATCTTTAAGATAGTATTTTTTGCCTCTTTACTCATCACCACTTTTTGAGAAAAAAGGTTATCTAAAATCTCTTGAGCAAGATTTTCAACTTCTGTATTTTCAAGCGAATAGTCATATCCATTGCATTGTGATGAAAAAAATTCTATAAAACTTCTTTTAAAATCTTTTAAAAAAGATTCCAAAATTTCTCTAAACTCTTCTTTCATCTGTCTCTCCTTTTTAAGATACATTTACTCTATTACGATACTTTTTAAATCTAAACTGACTTTAGTTCCTAACCCCTGCTTGGAATCTATCTTTATAGATATATTATACTCATCACAAAAGGCTTTTACTATGCTTAACCCTATGCCATACCCATTTCTGCTTTCACTGCCTTGATAGTATCTATCAAAGATAAGAAATAATTCAGACTCGCTCATCCCCATACCTCTATCTTTTATACTCAAAACATTATAGCTTAATTCTACGATTATATCGTTGTTATCTTTGTTGTACTTAAGAGCATTGGCTAAAATATTATTGAAAATCTTCACAAATCCTCTCTTGTCAGCATAGATGTAAAGGGGCTCGTAGTTACATTTTATATCTATATCTGGATATAAAATCTTAAACTTTTCAACCTCTACATGTAGAAGTTTACTGAGCTCAAACTCCTCTCTTACCTCATTTTTTGTCTCTTTTTTTATATAGTAATCTACATCTTCATATAGCATATATAACTCATCACTAGCTTTTTGAATACGACCATACTTTTTTAATCTTTTCTCATCTTTCTCATTTGACATCAACATCTGCGTGTTTGCTTTTATAACAGATAACGGTATATTTAACTCATGTAGAGTATCTTTTAAAAGAAGATTTAACAGATAGTTTACTTTAAAGGATTTTCCAAGGAAGTATTTTGAGAGATAATAGCTCATAAACAATATAACTGCCATAAACAAAGCTATAGCAATATAAGCCATACCCAAGGAGAGAGAGAGCTTCTCTACCATAAAACCAGAAAAAAAGATAACAACAGCAAAGATAAATACAAAAATTGTATTTAGATAGAGAAGTTTTTTTTCACTATTTTTCAAATCTATACCCAATTCCTCTGATATTTGATATAGAATCTTTTCCAAATATCTTTTTTAAATTAGTCACATATACTCTTATAGAGCCTATATTTGCAAGCTCATTTTTCCATAATTTTTCTATTATCATCTCTGTAGTTACTACTTTACCACGATTTTCTATCAACAGACACAAAAGCTTATAGTCTTTGAGATTCATATCCAACTCAACTCCTGAATCAAACACTCTTTTTCTCTCTTTATTTATATAAAAATTACCAAATATCTTGATTTCATCCTCGTCATCCATCTTTCTTGAGAGAACTGCTTTAATCCTAAAAAGCAGTTCATCCAAATCAAAAGGTTTTTTTATATAATCATCTCCGCCAAGTCCAAACCCTTGGGCTAAACTCTCTTTGTCTCTTAGTGAAGTTAAAAATATAGCAGGAGTTTTACATCCGACATCTCTCATCTGTTTCAAAAACTCAAAACCGTTTATATCTGGAACTTTTACATCCAATAAAAAGAGGTCAAAATCCTCACTATATGTAAGATTAATCGCCCCTTTCCCACTCTTGGCAACTCTTACGCTATAACCACTATCGGTTAAAAACTCCTCTAAAGTATCGAGCAAAAGTTCATTGTCTTCTAAAACCAAAATCTTATGAGACATTTTTTATACTCCAAGATAGTTTTTCATTAGCAAACATTGGCACCACACCACCATAAGAAGCAGGAACAATAAAAGGTGCTTTTTCAAGTATCACCTCTTTTTCCAAAGGTGTATAGTCGTAAATACTTCTTGCATTATCACTCACAAATTTCTGTAAATTTGTCAAACATCCATGCTTTTCAAAGAGCATTGCCAAAGCTTGAAGAGCGATTGGAGCAGTAAATACTCCAGCTGCACAACCACAACTCTCTTTTTTATCCACAGGATGAGGAGCTGAATCGCTACCAAACATCACTTTTGGATGGGCAGACAGGGCTAAGTTTAAAAGAGCATCTCTATCTTCAGGTCTCTTTGCAATCGGCTTGCAAAAAAGATGGGGAGAGAGCATACCGCCTGCTACATCATCTAGCGTTATGTAGAGATGGTGAAGGGTAATCGTAGCATATAAATTCTCATATCTATCAAGTAGATTTGCACTCTCTTTTGTTGTGATATGCTCCATAACAATTTTTAGATTTGGAAAGTTTTTAGCAAATTGCTCATAAATACTACTAAACTCTTTCTCTCTATCCATAACAAAACCATCTGTTTCACCATGCACCAAAAGAGGGATACCAAGCTCACTCATAGCTTCAAATGTATCTCTTAATTCATCTATATCCATACTACTAACGCCATCATCAGAGTTAGTAGTGATACCAGATGGATAGAGTTTGAGTGCTGTTATGTATTTTTTTGCATCTTTAAGAAACTCATAATCATAGTCATTTTTGAAAAACAGTGTCATCAAAGGCTCAAATTTATCTCTACATGTAGAGCTTAATATCCTCTGCTTATACTCTTTTAATGCTTTTATAGTAGTGATAGGTGGAACTAGATTTGGCATGATAATCGCACCAGCAAAGTTATGAGAACTCAAAGGTGCTACGGTTTTTAACATATCTGCATCTCTTAAATGAAGGTGCATGTCGAGTGGTGAATTTAATTTGATTTGCATAGATAATCCTCTATTGTTGTTTTTCATATTATAGCAAAAAATTACAATTGAACAAGCCCGTATAAGTAGATCAAAACTGCATATCGTATAAATTTTGCCATAAATACTACTACTAAAAACTTCCACCAACTGTATTTTAAAATTCCAGCTACAAAAGTTATGGGATCGCCTATGATTGGTGTCCATGAAAGAAGCAGAGAGATAAAACCATATTTTTCAAAAAAGCTTGTGGCTTTAGCGATAGAATTTGGTTTAAAATAGGATTTTTTAAGTGCAAAATCCCTCATATATTTTCCTAAAAGATAGTTTATAAAAGAGCCGGCGGTATTGCCAAGAGTTGCTACAACCAAAGTTAGATAGACAAGATTTGGTGATTCATTAAGTTTATAGAGAAAAAATACCTCGCTACCGCCAGGTAAAAGAGTGGCAGCACCGAGGCATATAAAAAACAGGGTTATCAATGCAAAAAGTTTTCTATCTCTGTTTTATTTGTATTAAGCGAGTTGTATTTAATGATAAGTATGTTTTCACTCTCATTTTTATACCACTCTATAATTCCATCTATATCGTGAAGATTTTGTGCTTTATCTAAGTTTATATCACCGAAACTGAGATATAAGTTTTTATTTATCTTAGGATTTGTGATACTTGCCACCAAAAAGAGCCAACAAAATGCAACTACGATAATCACGATAGCTATCTCTTTCATGCCATAATTTTGTAAAAAATACCCTCCAAAAACACCACCTATAAAAGTTCCTATGTAGCCAAATGAATTAAAAATTCCAAGAGCCGTGCCTTTTTGGTGGATTCTTGGATATTTACTTGCCATAGATTGCATGAGGGGTTCGTGCATATTGAAACCGATAAAAAAGATAACAACTCCAACTATGAACACGGCGGGAGTATGTGCATAACCCATGATTGCATAACTAACAGCAAAAAGTATAATTCCTAGCATCAACATCTCTTTTGCTTTATGCTTCTTTTCACCGAAAATAACCGATGGAGCCATCGCCAAAATACCAAAAACCATAGCAGGCATATAAACCATCCACAAATCTTTCTTGTCCCAACCAAACTCTTTTGACATCAAGATAGGTATGATTAGAAATGCTAATGTCATCATGCCTTTTTGAAGCATATTTGTTATGTTCATCTTCATCAAGTCTTTATTTGCCAAAATCTCCAAAAGTCTTCTTTCGCTATTGTCGTAACTATGTGCTATCTTTGGCGGATTCTGCACCTTTGTAAAAAGGACAATGATGGCTAAAATCGAAAATATCGCAACCAAAAAGAAGAGTTTGTCAACTCCCCAATAACCACCAACCAAAGGTCCAATCATCATCGAAAGAGCAAAACTAACAGCTATGCTTCCTCCCATAATCGCCATAGCCTTAGCTCTAACTTCCTCTTTTACCATATCGCTTATCATAGCGGTTGCAACTGCTCCGATAGCTCCGGCTCCTTGGACAAATCTGCCAAACATAAGCGTATATATATCGGTGCTAAAACCACAAATTATAGAACCTATGATAAATATAATCAAACCTATAGTTATAGTTATCTTTCTTCCTATCTTATCTGAGAGCATTCCAAAAGGAACTTGTAGCAACATCTGCGTCAATGCGTATCCGCCAATCGTCACACCGACTAAAAATTCGTTTGAACCCTTTAAGCCAAGTGCATAAACTGAAAGTACTGGTAGCACTATAAACAATCCCATAAATCTTAAGCCGATAATAGCGGTAATCGGCATAATAGTTTTAATCATATTTCATCCTAAAAAGTTTAATAAGAGTAATTTTACCCTATTTTAGCTTTAAAGAAGAAAAAATCGCAATAAACCTTGGGGATGTTTGTTGCGATATATAATATAAAGCAAAATTTTTGTATCATATAGAAAATTACAACAAGGAAACTGTATGAATTATCCAAATTTTACAAAAGAGCATAAGTCACTAATGGCAAAATATCTCACAAAAGAGGTATTTGAAAAATTAAAAGATCTCAAAACTACAAATAATTTTACTTTAGAAAAAGCTATAAAATCCGGCATAGACAACCCAGATAGTGGCATAGGAGTATATGCGGGAGATGTTGAGTCATATACCCTTTTTGGAGCTTTACTTGATCCAATCATACAAGAATATCACGGTTTTTCAAAAGAAGATATGCACAAAAGCAATCTCAATCCAGACGATTTAAACGCCCCAAATCCTGATCCAAAAAATGAGTATATCGTATCTACAAGAATTAGAGTAGGTAGAAACTTAGCAGATTTCCCTTTAGGACCTGCTATCTCCAAAGAGCAAAGAGATGAAGTTGAAAAGATAGTTTCAAGTACTCTTAACTCTTTGGATGAAAGTTTGGAGGGAAAATATTTTCCAATTCTTGGTATGAAAGAAGAAGACAGGCTCTCCTTGATAAAAGACCACTTTTTATTTAAGGCTGGAGATAGATTTTTGGAATCTGCTGGATTAAATCGAGATTGGCCTAGCGGTAGAGGGATTTATCACAACAATGAAAAGACTTTTTTGGTATGGATAAACGAAGAGGATGAACTTAGAATTATCTCCATGCAAAAAGGTGGAGATATAAAAGAGGTATTTGCAAGATTGGCTGATGCTATAACTCAACTAGAAAAAAAGATGAAATTTTCATACACTAATCATTTAGGCTATATAACAAGTTGTCCTACAAATCTAGGAACTGCCATGAGAGCTAGTGTGCATATAGCCCTACCAAAGTTAGCACAAGATATGGAAAAATTTAAGGCTATCACAGACAAACACCACCTTCAAATTCGTGGTATCCACGGAGAACACTCGCAAAGCGAAGGCGGAATTTACGACATAAGCAACAAAAGGCGACTCGGAGTCACTGAAGTAGAGTGCGTACAAGATATGTATGATGGCGTTGTGGAGTTGATAAAAACCGAAAAAGAGCTATAAAAGACAGAGATATAGGGCTATGCCCTATATCAAACTAAAAAACCGGCACCTATGGTAAGAGCACCCAAAAGCACAAGCATAGCTCCGCTGATGACTCCAATCTTGTTTTTTGAAAACAGATACGAATAGATAGCTTTTAATATATTGTTACTTCCTGCGGCTATCAAAATGGCTGTAGTTGCAGAATCAGCTGTGACATTAAACTTAGATGAGAGTATAGAGAGTATAAATGGATCTATGTCTGTCAATCCAACTATAAAGGAGAGTATATTTAGACCAATATTACCATATCTACTCAACACTATGTGCGTTAGAGAAGCTAAAAATATAAACATAAATGCAAATAAAAATGCCGTTCCAAGCTCAAGTGGGTTTTGATCTTCTTCTTCATTTAGATTTGAGTGCAAGTCTCTTCTGGCTTTATAATAAAAGTACACAGAAATCAACAGAGCGATGATTGTCAAAACTATAAATGGGATAG
>Ga0256842_1003119_pt1 | contig 11272 bp, 10 predicted proteins | sample 4559240metaG_FD_185973 | JGI IMG/M metagenome (GOLD analysis project Ga0256842, IMG submission 185973) | Hydrothermal vent microbial communities from Guaymas Basin, Mexico - 4559-240 | ecosystem: Environmental > Aquatic > Marine > Hydrothermal vents | place: Mexico: Guaymas Basin | collected...
ATAAATTAAATTTATCTAATTTTTAGATATTTTATAATATAGAGTATCATTCCATTGATATGTTTTGTCGTTATTAGATCATATATACAAATCATTTAACTGTAACAGTTTTTTATTTAATGAAATTTGAGAGCTTTTAATAGTTCAACTACTGTTAGAAATATCTATATTGATAGGGTTTCAGTTTAATGCAGAAAAAGATATTATATAAAACATATCTTTGTTTATAGTTAAACAAGGAGATTTTTTATTACAATTATTATTAATATCTCACAAAAATGTTATAGGGTGGCTTATTGCATTGTTATTACTATATTCTTTTAAATTAAGATTATTATTATCCAAATATAAGCTTATTATTTTTCAATTATTTTTTCTAAATAAATAATATGGTCAACCTGTTCTTATCAATGACGATCAATTAACTTTTAATTCTATTTTAAAGTTATTTCATAAATTTAATCATGTGAGTAGTTTATAATTATTTGATACTGTTTTCCAACTACTAGAAGATGAATTATTAGTAAACATACTAAATATTGTATTAAAAATGTTTGAATTTGCTGCAACAGAAGATTCTATATTATCAATAATTTTTTTTATATTATCCACTAATCAGACTACACTATTTATTTTGTGACTATTTATTTCGTCTAAATCTGTTCATAATAATATTTTTAAATATTCTAATTGTTGATGATATTTATTGTTAGTAGATTTAATCCTTTTTATTATTTCAATTTTTTTTAATCATAATAATAAATTATTTAGTTCCCGATATACATTATATATTCATTTTAAATTTAATCATCAGCTTGGAATATTATTTTTTATAGTTTCTAAATTACTTTTTCTTATACTTGCTCATGCTGTTCATATTTTATACATTTGTCACATTTGTATATTACTAATATTTGTTGATAACAGATAGTTACATAATGAACTTACTTGATCTTTTATAGATTGGTTACTTATGTTTATGTTATTACAAGTGTTTTTTATTTTTCAAAAATATTTTATACTTTCGTCAATAATATTATTTTGTCAAGCATATAAAGTATTAAATATTTCATTTAATGAATAAACATTATATTTGTTTGAAGGGTTTTTAAAATTAATATTTGAACAATTGTTGTTATTAATACAATTAAACAATCATTTTATAATTTCTCAACCAATTCAAATATCTTTTAATGTAATTGATCAAGTAAAAGAATCTTCAAAATCTTTTTTATTTTTGAATGCTTTTAATTTATTTATTCGTCAAGTATATGTGTTATAATTTTTAAATAAATCTTTTATTTCTATATTTTTGGAAAATGTAATATTGTCAATTAAGCTTGAAATAATTTTTATTTGTAAAAATAAAATATCAGTAAAAGTTGGTTGATTGTTTGGCTCTTTTCAGGAGACTAATCTTGATAAAATATCACTTTTTTTTATTTTAAAATTAATTTTAGATATAGAAAATCATCATCAAAAAATGTTGTTTGTATTTGTATTTATTGTTTCATAATTTAAATCTTTTGATAATATTTTTTTCCAAGGTTTGTTTACTTCTTTACACTTTAGTGTAACTGTGGAATTGTAAGTATGATTATTATAATCATAAGAAAGTATAGCACTTTTAACTAATCAACTTCGAACATGTAGAGAATTAGATATTTTTGTTATATATCAGTTTTTACAAGTAATTGTAATTTGACTTCAGTAATTACTAATATTGTTTTGAGATCAGTTACTTATTGCTTGATTATCTGTTGAAAAAAATTGAACTTTATCTAAACTTGAATTGTTGTTATCATTAATATAATTGTTTCAGTTATCTAATATTATTATTCATCCACTGTTATTACTGTTAAGCCATTGTAATATAGTTGTAGATCTATTAGAAGGTATTGTTAATCAGTAAGCATAATTATTATAAAAAATAGATGCAAGCAAAATTAAATACAAAAATCTTTTAAGCATTATTATTTTATAAAATAATAAATATTAATATTTTAAGATATAATTTTTAATATTCAAGATTATTTAGAAAAATAGATAATAAGAAAAAGAACAATAAAAATAATGAGGATGTTGAAAAAGGTGAAATTATATAATTACAATGATGATACAAATTTATTAAAATAATTTTATAATTTAGTTTCAATTGCTGCATATTCTCATTTTCATTCTGCATTTGCTATAATACTTATTTCGTCTCAAATTTGTAAATTGAAATATGTAACAGCAGCAGCATTTAATTTATATGTTTTTCAATCATCTCATATTGCTATAAAATCGTTGTCAGTTTTTGATAATGTTGCTTTTAAATAATTTCTATTAGCAGGTTGAATAAGTTTATACATTAGTTTTCAATTTGATAATATTGTTAATTTAAGTATGTCTCAAGATATTAATTTTGATTTACTAGCATAATTTAAAGGAACTGGATATTTTTTATTGTCAGATCATATCATATAAACACCATCATATACTCATTCAATTATTTGTCATTGTTCTACTTCATAATTTAGCAAATTAGAAGATATTTTTTGTAATTCTTCTTCATTTATTTCTGTTTTATAAGAACCGTCTTTTATTCTATTTAATAAAACTCTTACTCTTCTTATATCGTTTTCTATGTTTAAAAGCAATCATCATATAGATGATATAACTTTTTCCAAATTTTGTTGATCAGACATTTTATTTTTATATTAAACAATTAAAAAAGTTGCAAAAAGAATTATTATTGATAATATATAATTATATAATTTTGAAAAACAAGTTTATTTTGTATATAAACGAAAATGAAAAAAATAACAGTTTATTTATTTAGTTTAGTGTTAATACTTTATCCTATTCAAATAACAATAGCTAGTTCACAAGTATGTAATTCTTCGCCACAAATTTTAATACAATATTTTTCAAATGTTTTGTCTTTATTGGAAAAAACTAATAGTTCTGCTCCAAATAAAACATTAAAAGAAAAATGACAAGCATTATGAAAAAAAGAAGTGAAAGAATGACTGTGAAATTTTAGGTTATTGAGTTTATTATCTATAAATTGATTGAAATTTGACTTTATGTCATCAATTTATATATTGACACACGAACGTTATATTGTTAGAGATTGGACAAAATTAGTTAATTTTAAAAATTATATTTCGAAAACATATGAGGATTTAGCTAAAAAACATGTTATAGATGTAAATATTCCAAAATGATTATTAGGGTGAATTAAAAGCACAATAGAAAGTAATGTTTTTTTTATTCATAAGCCTAATAATTTAAAAACATATTGAGATGTAATAAAATATGTCTGGGATAATCATCAAGATGTAGAAAATATGTTTTTTAAACTTGTTATGTATAAGGAAAAAATAAAATTAAAAGAATTAATACAAAAACCATATCCTGTTGATAAAAATCACTATAATGAATTATATAATATATTGTTAAATGCTTATTTAGATTCTGATAAAAAAGAATTTCAATGTGACAAAAATGTTGATAAATCACTTAAACGAATTAAAGATGTATTTAAAATATCAAAAAAATCAAAAAAAGCTATAGAAAGGTTTAAATGTAATTATAAAAGGCTAAAAGCAAAAATATTCTGATATCCTGCTCCTAATTGTTCTAAAAAAAGTTTGACTAAAAGTTGGCATCTTGAGCTAAAAAGTAAAGCTTCTGCTGAATGAGTGTGAAAATTGTTTTTAGATTCAATTACTGAAACAGGAACAAAATTAATCAATACAATGAACTTTCATCCAGAAAAAGATTTTTTAGAGCAACCATTTAGGAAAATAAAAAATTATTTAATAAAAAAAATATATTTAAAAACAAAGGATAAATGAAATAAATTTCAACATAAAACAGTAGAAACTCCAAATATATGATGAGAAAGTTTTGTAAATGAAATAGATTTTCTTTCTAAAAAAATAATTGCTCAAAAACTAGAATCTAGTAGATTACTTATCAAAGTAGATCCAACATTTACACATGATATTGCTCCAAAATTTACTGAAATTTCATTTAGAATATGGAAAGCTATTTGTATGATAGATTCTAAACATCCTTGATGTGATGATTCTGTAAATAGATGAATAAAATTTACAATTCCTAAAAGGTGAATTTATCAAAATTTAGTTGAAACATGTGAAAACCAATCTCCATTTATTTGAGATTGTAGGTATAAACATAAGTAGATTATTTAATTATATTTTTTAATTTACTTAATTACACTTGCTATAACATCAGAAACTTTTTTGTCTAAAGGACTTGGTATTATATTGTTTTCATTATAGTTTTTTACATAATTTGCAAGTGCTTCAGCAGCAAGAATTTTATGATTATCTGTAATTTGCTTAATATTATTCTTTAATGCTCATTTGAAAATTCAAGGAAATACAAGAACATTATTTAACTGATTTGGAAAATCACTTCTTCAAGTTGCTATAATTTTTGCTCAAGCTTTTTTTGCTTCATTTGGCATAATTTCTGGAATTGGATTAGCCATTGCAAATATTATAGAATCTTTGTTCATTGTTTTAACCATTTCTTGTGTAAGTAATCATCATTTTGACACTCAAATAAAAACGTCAGTTCATATTATAGCATCTTTTAATTTTCAACAAATATTATCTTTATTTGTTATATCTAATATTTCATTTTTGAAATCATTCAAATCATTTCTTTGAGAACAAATTATTCATTTACTATCACAAGCAATAATATTGTTTATTCAATACTTATATAATAATTTAATAATTGCTGTTCAAGCAGCTCATAATCAATTAACTACAACTTTAATTTTACTTTTTATTTTTTTTGTAATTTTTAAACTATTTATTAATCAAGCCAAAACTACTATAGCTGTTCAATGTTGATCATCGTGAAATACAGGAATGTTTAGGTCTTTTTTTAATTCTTCTTCAATTTCAAAACATCTTGGTGCAGATATATCTTCAAGATTTATTCATCAAAATGTTGGTGCTATATTTTTTATTGTTTTTATTATTTCTTCAGTATTTTGAGTATCTAAAACTATTGGAAAAGCATCAACATTTGCAAATTCCTTAAATAATATTGCTTTTCATTCCATAACTGGAAGAGATGCTTCTGGTCAAATATTTCAAAGTCATAATACAGCTGATCAATCAGAAATTATAGCAACAGTATTTCATTTAATTGTTAAATTTTTTGCTTTTGAAATGTTTTTATTTATTACTTTACAAGGTTCTGCAACTCATGGAGTATAAGCTAAGGATAAATCTTCTTTGTTGTTTATTGCTATTTTAGATTTTATTTCTAGTTTTCAATTTAATTTTTCGTGAAGTTCTAAACTTTTTTCAAAATAATTCATAGTATTTGTAATTTAGTAATAAAAATTTATATTGTAATATTAAAAAATTTATTTATTTCAATACAATAAAAGTTTATAATGTAATGTAAACTTGATTAAGTTTTTACATATTTTTATTTTTGATTATAATATTTTTTATTTAAAAGTTTATTATATAGATATGAAACATATATCAGAAGATTATATATGAAAATGTCCAAACTGTGATAGTGAAAACTTTAATATAAAATTATGAATATGTTATGAATGTTGATATTGAGTTGATTATTATGATGATAGATATACTAAAGTGAAAAAAAATAAGAAAATAATAAAAAATACTGAAAAATCTTTAAAAAATGTTTTTTTTACAAATGAAAAAGAAAAACGAAAAAAAATGAGTTTTAATTTTGACAATTATGAGTCTTATAGAATAAATATTATAGAAGGTAAGATTTCTGAAATAAAATATAAATATAATTATAAAAAATATAAAGTTCAAATAGATTATAACTTAAAAAAAATTAAATTAGTGGAAAAAAGATTTTTTGAACCAGAAAATAGTGATGAATATTCACATAAAATTATTATTAATAAAATTAATAAGTTAAAAATTATATGAGTTTGGAAAAAAGTAAAAGTATGATATTGAGAAAAAATTTATTTGAGAAAAGATAATTTTAATTCTTTAGTGTTGTTTGTTAAAAAATTATTAGAAGAATATTATAACAGATTGAAATAGGTGTTTTTTTATAAAAATAAAATATTTAAATTTTGTTAAAATCATAACTATTTTTTAACATTTTTTTTATAATTTAATAATTGCTTTATAAATTATTGATATTATTTATGATAGTGAAAAATTTAAATTTACTTACTGTAGTTATTTTTGTTTGAATATTATTTTTTATTTGAAAAATTTTTTATAATCGTTTAAAAACAAATAAAAAAATAAATACGAATATATTAAATATTAATAATAAAAAACTTTTTTGCATATTTGTATTAATTATAAGTTTTATAGTATCTTTATTGTCAATTTTTAAGTTTGAATGAAAACCTAGCTATAAAAATATAAAAAATAAATGAGTGGATATTATGTTTGTATTAGATGTTTCAAAATCAATGAATACAGTAGATATAGAAGAAAATTGATATTTAAAAACAAGATTGCTATTTGCAAAAAATGCAATTAAAAATTATGTTTACAATAACACAAATAATAGATATTGACTTATAATTTTTGCTTGAGATGCTATTACAACTGTTCCATTGACAAGTGATATAGATATTTTTACTACATTATTAGAATGAGTAGATTATAGAAATATTACAAAGCAATGAACAAATTTTAGTTTAGCAATCAAACATTCTATTTCATTACTTGAAAAAAATAAAAATAAATGAAAAGTTCTTGTGTTAATATCAGATTGATGAGATGAATGAGATTATAAATGATTAAATATTAATATACCAAATAATATTAGAACGGTTATTATTTGAATTTGAACAAAAAAATGATGAAAAATATATTTATGACAAAATGATTTTTGAGAAAATATATTTCAAATATATAATTGACAATATGTTGTAACAAAACTAAATGAAAAAAATTTACAAAAATTAGCACATGATATTAATTGAATTTATTTTCATATGGAAAATATAAAGCAAATGAAACAAATTAATAATTATATAAAAAATATATCAAAACAATTATATAAATTAAATATTTATGAAAGGAAGGATTTAACAAGGGATTTTGTTATAGTTAGTTTTATATTTTTTGTAATATATATCATTTGTGAATTGAGAATTTTATTTTATAAATAACAAATTATGAAAAAGGTATTTTTTTTAATTTTAATATTAAGTATTTTAATAGCTAATTTTTCTTGTATAAGAAGTTATTATAAAAATTTACTATGAAAATATTTATTTGATACAAAACAATATGAAAAAGCTTTAAAATATTTTGATAATACAAATATATGAAATTATAATAAAGCAAATACATTTTATAAATTATGAGATTATAAAAGAGCTATAGCTTATTACTTAAGCATAAAAACTAATAAAATTATTGAAAAATACTATTTGTTGCATAATTTATGAAATTCTTATTATAAATTGTGAGAACTATTTGAAAATAGTGATAAAAATAAAATGATTAATTATCGGAAAATATCGGTTAAATATTATGAAAAAGCTTTAAAATTGTGAAAATGAAAAATAGATTCAAAAGATTTACTAGAGACTAAATCAAATTTAGAATATGTGTTAAATAAATTAAAAAATAATAAAAATAACAATTATAATAAAAATAAAGAGAAAAATGATAAAAATAATGAAATAAATAATAAAAAACAAAGTAATCTTTCTAAAGAAACTAATAAAGTTAATAAATCAAAATCTAATTGAACCAATAATAAGTCATTGTCAATAAAAAAGAAATCAAAATCTACTAATTGAACTAACAATAAATCATTAGCAACAAAAAATAAGGGGAAAAAATGAGATGAAAAATATAATAATCAAAATGATAAAAGTTTAGATAATATATTAGAAAATTATTCTAAACAACTTCAAGAAGAACAAAAAAAATTTATATATAACTACAATAAAAAATATAAACCAAAAAATAATGATTTATTTGATATATTTGAACAATTTGAAAACGATCCTTTTTTTCAAGAATTACCTAATAATCAAGAATGAAAAGATTGGTAATAAGTTTACTTTCTTTTTTTTAAGAATTCTGATTCAGAGAAGTATTCCATATTTACTCGATTTAGAAAATCTACAATAAGTTTTATTTGATGAAAAAAGTTTTTTATTTGCATTTTCATATCTTTTCCAAATAACGAAAATTCTAAAAATGTATTAACATCAAATTTTATATATATTTTGTTTTGTTCAAAAGTCAGTGCAAGTCATCTAAACTTTGATTTATTGGCAAAATCTGACAATTGTTCCATCATTTTGGGTGTAAGCAATCTTCTAGCTTCTATTTCGTCTTTACTGTAAACATCAAATTTTTTTTCAAATTCTTTACTTTCTAATTTAACTCTATTTTTATTTGAAAAATAAAAATATAAAAACACTCAACTTATAAAAAGTATAAAAATTATAAAATATAATATATTTTCATTTATATTTATACTTTTATATTCTATTATAATTTGAATTATATAATATCATATTAAAGAAGATATTGTTCAAACAATAAATGCTATAAAAAACTTTATAATACTATTTTGTATATCTGGTAATAATTTTATTTTATTTTTTATTGTAAATCTATGATCTAATATTTTTATAAATATTATATAAGCATGATTTGTAATTTCTTTTGTTCTATGTCATTCAGAATCTTCTACTCGTTTTGATGTTTTTATTTCTTCTCAATAAAGATTAAAATTATTAGTTTTTAAACTTATACTATCTTCTTCGGAATCCACATATTCATAACTATTTAAAAGATCTGATTGATTATAAAATTCTTCTACACTTAATGGAAATAAATCATTTCATGCAGAATAGTTTAATTCTTTTTTTAATAACTTTATATATTCTTTTTCTATTAGGCTATTTTTTAATTCATTAGAAAATTTTGAAAAGAAATATCAAATATACATTATTAATACAACTACTAATAATAATATGTAAGCAGGTTGTTTTATGTATAAAAAAACTGAACCTACTATAATAAATCATATAATTCAAAATATAATTATTTGTCTATATTTTTTTTTTGTTTGATTTGCTTTATTAAAAAATCATTTTTTTTCCATTATTTCAATAGTATTGCTTATATCTTTTTCAGTTATTTGGAATTGCATTATAGTATTTTGTTAATTTTAAAATTAAAAACAAAAAATACATACAAAATCAGATTATTGTTTTTCAATTATAAGTAATAATTAAACTTATGGATAAAAGTGTAGATGGGTTAATAATATGTATTAAAATAGATCTTTTGCATTAACTTTTTCCTTTGCTTTTTGTTCTGCCTCAAAAAATTCATAATCAGGAATAGTAATCATTTTTACAACAAAATTATATGGAATCATTTGTTTTTTATCTCTTATATCTTTTACAGCAGAATTATAAGTTCTTCTTGCAGCTGCAATATTATCTTCTATTTCTGTCCACTGATTTTGAAGAGCAATAAAATTTTGATTTGCCTTTAAATCAGGATAATTTTCAGATACAGCAAAAAGGCTTTTTAAAGTATCGCCTAACATATTTTCTTTTTCAAATCTATCTTTTGTGAATTCTCAACTTTGTTTCATTAATTGACTTCTTAAATCTGTAACTTTTTCTAATAAATTTCTTTCGTGTTCTGCATATTTTTTTACTACTTCTACAAGATTTGGTATAAGATCATATCTATTTTGCAAATAAACATCAATTGTAGATTTAGTTTCTTCTACTTTGTTTTTTGAAGAAATAACACTATTATAAATAAAAATAAACAAAATAACCATCAATAAAACTAATCATAATAATACAAGCATTTTTTAGTATTAAATAATAAAAATACTAAATTAACATAAATAAAATAAAATAAAAAGCAATATAATTCTATTATTTTTTTGAAAAATTATTACCAAAATAATTAAAAATAATTAAAATATATTTATTAATTTTATTGTTTAGCTATAAATATGGAAAAAATTGATAAGAATCAAGAATTAAACAATTCAAAGTCAAAGATAGAAAAAATTATGAACTATTACATTAAGGAAAATTATTGAAATTTAGAAAATATAGATATTTCTTCTAGAATAGTAACAATAGATATTTATTTACAAATGATAGAATTGCCAGAAAAAAGGGAAGAATACAGAATTTTTATTAAACCAATAAGCTGATTACCAGATCTAAAAATAAAAAATCCAGCATCTTTTTTATCATTTTGTAATATACATAGTTTTTTTCCTGTAATTAATAATTTATATATAAAAAATGGACAAAATGAAATAAGTATAAATAAATACAAAGAATTTGCATTTGTAATTAGATTGTTTAATTTATTCTTTTTTAAATGATATGATTTTGTTTTATACGATGTTATAAGACATTATTTAAAAGATCAAGAAATTCAAAATATTTTTGAACAAAATAAAATAGAATTGCCTACTCAAGCAGAATTTCTTTATTTGTTAAAAACATTAGAAGATATTAAAAAATCAAGTTTTGATATTCCTAAATATAATTTGCATAAAAAACTGTGAAAATTAAATAATGTATGAACTTATCGTGAAAATATTTTTTTAGAAATTTGAATGAAATATGAAAATAAAATTAGAGAAAAATTATGATATGAAAATACATATATTAAAGCTTCCTCTTTTGAGAATGATACTAAAAGAAAAACAGATTTTGATTTAATTTACTTACTAGATAATTCATCACAAAGATATAAATATTCACATAAAAAAATACCAATACAATTTACAACGTCTCCTTCAGCAAAAAAAATAAATAGCATAGAAAAATTTTTTTCTTTATCATCTTATAATAACTTTTTATATATACAAGTAGGTTGAATGTTTAAAATGAAAATTTCTAAAATAGAAAAAATTTATGAAGATCGGATTAAAAATGATAAAAAAAGAGAAAATCAATCTCCTTGAAATTTTCCGTTTTTTATTAATTCTATTCCACAATCATGGCTTAAAGAAGCTATAATTTTGTATTTTTATATGCATAAAATGTTATCAAATGATAAATATAATATATGAAAAATTGACTGAATAAATTTTTCAAGTGTAAATATTAAATCTTTTGAAACATCTAAAATTGTAAATTGAAAAAAAATAAAATTAAAAAAGCAATCATTATTTTTAAATAGAAAAAACATATGAAATATGATTTTATATTACAAATAATTGTAAAGGATAATTTTTATAAATTTATTACTAAAAACTCCTA
>Ga0256842_1003120_pt1 | contig 11272 bp, 18 predicted proteins | sample 4559240metaG_FD_185973 | JGI IMG/M metagenome (GOLD analysis project Ga0256842, IMG submission 185973) | Hydrothermal vent microbial communities from Guaymas Basin, Mexico - 4559-240 | ecosystem: Environmental > Aquatic > Marine > Hydrothermal vents | place: Mexico: Guaymas Basin | collected...
GTTTTTGTAAATTTTTCTCCATTTTTCTAAATAAAAAATAAATCTACCTAAATAGTAAATTTAATATATGTAATTTCAATAGTATAAAACCTTTAAAATATTTTTCTTAACAACTCACTGCTGGCTCAAAAATATAGTATGGAGTTAATAATTCTTGTTTTTTAAGTTTATTCCATTCTAATTTTTCTACATTGTCTAATATATTTTTATATTTAATCGTCTCAAACTCCTCTAAGTTTAATTCAAATAATTCTTCTAAAAGATATTTTTTATTCATATCTTGTTTTGATACTATATCATAATTATTATCTGTCTTTAAATAAATAAACTTATTTTTATTTCCTGAAAATAAATAAATATTATTAAATCATAATTGTTGAAAAAATTCAAGTTTATTTAAATAAAAAACATTTTTTAAAACTCACAAATACATAAGAATATTTATAACTTCTACTCCAATTCTAGAAGAAGAAAAATTACCTGGTCAAATAATAACAAATAATTTATCAATATTATTATCTTTAAAAAATTTAGGTAATTGTATATCTAACTGTTTTCTCTCAAAAAAAGTAAATTCTCAATTATAAAAAATAAAAGTTTTATCGGATCATAAATTTAAAAACATAATATTTAAATAATATATAAAAAAAAGCATAAATAAATATGCTCTTTATAACTTGGAAAATAATTTTTTCAATACTATCTCTTACTCCATTGTGGAGATTTTCTAGCTTTTCTAAGACCTGGTTTCTTTCTTTCTTTCTCTCTTGGATCTCTTTTTAACAACCCATAAGGTTTAATTACTAATCTATATTCAGGATTAAATGAAACTAAAGCTCTTGAAAGACCTAATCTAATAGCTTCTGCTTGACCTCTTAATCCACCTCACTTAACATGAATAGTGATATCAAACATTTTTTTTACATTATTACCTAATACTAAGAATGGATATAATGCATCTTGTAATATATTTTTTGATCATTCTCATTTAAAAAATTCTTCAATTTTTACATACTCATCACCTTTTTTTACCAATATATTACCTTTACCTTTTGATAAATGAACTGTAGCAGATGAAGTTTTTCTTCTACCTACAGCATAAAAATATTTTTCTGTCATCTAATTATATTCTTTCAGGAGATAAATTATTGTACTTATCTGTAGTTCATACAAATAGTTTCAATCTTTTTAATCTTTCAGCTCTTAGCTTGTTCTTTGGCAACATACCTTTTACAGCAAATTGAATTACTCTCTCAGGATGTGTAGCCAACATTCTTGATAATGGAATTTCTTTTAAATGACCTTTATAACCTGAATGACTTCTATACATTTTATCAGCCATTTTATTTCAAGTTACTTTAATTTTTCATACATTTTCAACTATAACATTATCGCCACAATCCCAAAAATCACATAAATAAGCTTTTTTCTTACCAGTTAATAAATTAGCAATTTCTACTGCTAACTTACCTAAAGTCTTTCAACTAGCATCTATAATATACCATTTTCTATTATTTTTAAGATAATCTGGCCTTACCCAAACTGTCTTATTCAAATCTTGCTTAGTAATATTTTCTAACATTGTAGATATACTTACAATATAAATTAAATCAATTCTACCATTACTTTTTCAACTGCATCACCTGATCTTACTCAAACTCTATAAATTCTTGTAAATCAAGATACTCTATTTTCCTCTACATAAGTTAATATTTTATTATCAACTATATCATTTATAAGATTATCTTTATAAACAATTTTTGTTAATATTCTTTTTACTTCTCTTAAAGACTCCTCTTTATTATCATATCTATTGTAAGTTCTAACTAACTTAGATAATAATTTATCCATTTCAAACCTAAGTACTTTAGCTCTTTTAGGAGTTGTAGTAATTCTTTTATGTTCTAAAAAAGAAGTTATTAAATTTCTCAAAACATTAGATTTCTTTTGAATACCTGTATTCAATTCAAGTAATCTATTATATCTTTTTCTCATAATTTAAACTTAAACAATCTAAAACTATCACTTAGTTCACAATGACTTTCACTCTTTTTCCAAAGCTACTTGTATTTCATCAACAGCCTTTTTTCAAACTCATTTTAATGAATTTAATTCACTTCTTGTCTTTGTTTCCAAATATTCTATAAATTCTATACCATTTTTAATTAAAGCATTTCTTGTTCTCTCACTCAATCAAGACAATGAATCTATAGGTGTTTTTTTAACTTCTTCAACCTTTATCTCCGAATTATCTTCAGAATTATCTAAATCATTAACATCAACAATCAAATCTGTATCAACATAATAATCATCAAAAATAAACATCTTAGTATATGACGATACTACTTCTCATACAAATGTTAACAATTCTTTAGAATCTATCTTTTCAGAAATAGGTTCTATTTTTATTATAAGATTGTCATTATAATCTCCGTTAAAATCTGAAATTTGTTCTTCAACACTATATGTTACTGTTTTAACTACTTTAAAATCATTATCTATCAACAAATTTCAAATTTGTGCACCTTCCTTCTCTGCATCATTCTTTTCTCTTTTTTGTAATTCTTCTATAGATAAATATCTATATCATTTTTCCAATCTATATGAAATTTCTACAGTAGTTTTAGGATCTGTTAATTCAAACAAATAAGCTCAATCAGTTAATATTTCTACTCCAGCAGGCAAATCTAAGTCTTCAACATAATATTTTCAAATTTTTTTAAATTTCTTAGTTTTCCATTCTATAGAATCAGATATATCTCATTTAAATTTTAAATCTTTAAAATTTAACATAATTTGTAAAACAGTTTCTTTTACTCCATCTATTGTAGAATACTCATGAGAAACTCACTTAACATTTATACTTGTAATAGATACAGCAGGAGTATAAGCAAGCAATGTTCTTCTAATCATATTTCACACAGAATGACCTATTCCACTTGGTAAAGGTCAAAATTTGAAAGTAGATATATTATTTTCATCTTTTGAATATTCAATAGATGGTTTTCAAAGAAATTTTTGGATATCTAACATGTAAATATATAATATATAAATATAAAATATTAAGCTCTAGCATAAAATTCAATAACTTTCAATACATCAGCAGGAACTTCTATTTCTTCTACTCTTGGTAAATCTACAATTTCTATTTTTTTATCAGAAGTATTTACCTTCAAATAAGAAGGAACTTTTACAGTAGTATTTTCAACTGTATACAATGGAGAATTTTTTAATTTCTCTCTTAATTGTAATATATCTCATTGTTTTACAAGATAAGAAGGAATATTATGTTTTACTCCATTTAACTCAAAATGTCAATGAACTATCATTTGTCTTGCTTGAATTATTGTACTAGCCAATCAAGATTTGTATAAAATAGCATCTAATCTTCTTTCTAATGTAATTTTTACAGCATTATCATATTCAACTCATTTATTTTTTGAATATTTAGCTGCAATTTCAGTAACAAATCTCTTAAATTGTTTTTCAGACATTTGATATATTCTTTTAAGAGTTTGTTTATTTCTTAATAATTTACCATATTCAGATAACCTACTCATATTTCAACCATGTTGACCAGGTAAGTTTCTTCTTTTTCTAACATCGTATTTTGGAGCTCAAAATAAATTAACTCCCTCCCTTCTACAAAGTTTAAACTTTGGACCAGTATATCTCATATTATAATATTAAATCAATATAAATTAACTAAATTTAATTAACATAAAGTTAAAAAAACTATATTCTTCTTGCTCTTTTTCATTTACATCAACCAAATTGAATAGGAGTTGCTTCTTTAATATATGTAATATCAATACCTCCTAAATCATTTATTGCTTTAAAAACACCATCTCTAGATAATCAAATTCATTTAATTATAATACCTATTTGTGTTAATCATCAATTTTTAGCTTCCATTAAAATTTGTCTTGTTAACATTTCAGCAGCATAAGGTGTAGATTGTTTACTACCTTTATATCAAACCAAACCTGTTCATCAACCTAAAACTTTATTACCATTTTCATCAGTCAATGTAACAATAGTATTATTTGGCGAAGCTTGTACATATAATAATCAAGACGATAATTTAATATTTTTTTTCTTTTTTGAAGCAGTCTTCTTTATAGCCATCAATTTTTTTTTAAATCCTAAAATTATTTCTTAGATGTTGGTCTTATCTTTGCTCTACCTAACAACTTTTTAGCAGTTTTTGCATTTGTTCTTGTTTGTTGCCCTCTTACAGGCATTCATAAATTATGTTTCATTCATCTAATTGTTTTTAATTCCTTAAGTTTTTTTATATCTCAATTAACTTGTCTCCTTAAATCATTTTCAACAGTATATGTTCTTACAAGATCAGTTATTTTTTTTTGATCTTCATCTGTTAAATCTTTAACTTTACTATTAAAGTCTATTCATAATTTTTCACATATATCTTTTGAAGTACTAACTCAAATACCATATACATATGTAAGAGCTATACCTACAGATTTTTTATCTGGCAATACATTACCTAATAATCTAAACATATCTATTATTTCTAAATTAAAATAAATTTTTTTATTATTAACCTTGTCTTTGCTTATGTTTCGGATTAGAAGAACAAATAACTCTTACTATTCACTTTCTTCTAATTACTTTACAGTCCTTACACATTGCCTTAACTGATGATCTTACTTTCATAATAAATTCTTAATGTAATTAAATTATAATCTATAAATTATATATCATTTTGTAGGATCAATTTCATTCAATTCAACTTGAACTTTATCTCCCATTACAATTTTAATTCTACTTCTAATTAATTTTCATTTAGGTTTTGCATGAACTTGCATTCATCAATCTAAAATAACAGAATACATTCCTCATCATAATACTTTATCAACAATACCCTCAAGTACTATTCAATCATTTTCTTTCATAAAGAATATTTATATTATAAAGTTATTTTTTCAACTTTTAATAAAGTTTTATGTGCTCTAAATCATTGTCATTTAGAATTTCTATCGGCTCTTATCTTATTTTTAAACTTTCTTACATACATTTTTTTTCATTTAAAATTAGATTCAACTTTTAATGAAACTTTTCATTTAACATAAGGAGTTCATACTTTTATATTTTCTTGATTTTCATCAAATGACAACAATATTTTATCAACATCCAAAGTATCTCATTCTTCTAATCAAACATTATCCACTTCAATTACATCTCATTCTTTAATAATCCATTGATGTCATTGTAATTCAATAACTGTATACATATTATTAAGTATTCTTATTAATTTAAATTATATTCTTGCTCATAATTGAGTCTTTATATCATATTCTTTTCTATTTGTTCTATAAGTAGCAGAAACTAATGCTTTTAATCTTCTCTTAATTTTTCCTCAAGGATTTTTAAATTTAATTCTTCTATAATACTTTGTTCCATAATGATTTTGTAATTTCCTTGTTTCAATTATTCCAGAACTCCAAAGTTCTTTTTTATAGAAAGAAATAATTCTTTCATTTGTATTCAAATCTCAAGCTCTATGTATAACAAATCACATAAAATTTTGTAATAATAAATATAAAATACACTAAACTACTTAAATATATATTCCAGCCCAAATATATATTTAAGCAATTTATTATAATTAAGAAATTACCAGGAGAGGGAATCGAACCCTCACAACCAATCAGTTAAGGGATTTTAAGTCCCTCGTGTCTACCAATTCCACCATCCTGGCAAGAAAAACAAACTACATATTATTTAGTTTGCTCTAATACTTTATTAAATACAGTAGGAAATAATACTGCTATATTTGATAAGACTTTTCTATCTAACAATATTCTTGATTTATACATTCAATTAATAAATTCAGAATATTTTGTATTATTAACTCTACAAGCAGCAGAAATTCTTTCTATCCACAATCTTCTAAATTCTCTTTTCTTTTCTTTTCTATTTCTATATTCATGTTGACCTTGTTTAATTAAAGCAAGTCTAACCTGTTTATAAACATTTTTTCTACCTAGTCTAAATCATTTAGCTAACTTAAGAAATTTCTTATGTCTTCTATGTCTTGTAAATCAATTTGTAATTCTTACCATTTTTAATTACTACCATTAGGAAATAAATTATATACTCTATTGTTATCAGCTTTAGATAAAACTTTACCATATTTAAAAGTTTTATGAGATTCTCATTTATTCATTAATAAATGACTTGTAGCTTGTTTTTTATGTATAACTTTTCAGTTTTTAGTAATTTTAAATCTCTTTTTAGCTCATGAATGAGTTTTTATTCTAGACATCCTTACTTAAGTTTAGCAAATAAAATCAATGAGAATCATCTTCATTCTTCTCTTATTCCTCAATTTTTAGCATAATCACCTAATGATTCAGCTATTATAGACATTCTTTTTCTAGATTGTTCTTTAAATATATTTTCTCTTCATCTCAATTTTATAGTAAATTTTACATTGTATCATTTAGCTAGAAAATCCTTTGCCTTTTCAATCTTCATCTTTAAATCATTTTCATCTATTCAATATGATATTTTAATTTCTTTAATACCTTTAGATTTCTGTGTCTTTTTTTTATCCTTTTCTTTCTTTTTAAGAGAATATTGATATTTTCAATAATCAATTATTTTACACACAGATACTTTATCTTTTCAATTATAACCAACCTGTACCAAATCTAATCATTCTTCTCTTGCTTTTTCCAATGCTTCTTTTCTAGGAAAAGTTCACAATTGTTCTCAATTTTCTCATAAAATCAATATATTAAAAGCTTTTATTGCTCAATTAATATAAACCTTTTCTCTATCATTATTTCTATGATTAGATTTGTTCACAATTGTCATATAATATATTTTAATATAAATATACTCCTAACGGGAGTCGAACCCGTGATCTCTGCCGTGAGAGGGCAGCATCCTTAACCACTAGACGATAGGAGCAAAATACACCCAATAGGATTCGAACCTATGACCTTCGGCTTAGAAGGCCGCTGCTCTATCCAGCTGAGCTATGGGTGCACAAACAATAAATAGTTTATAACAAGAAAATGGAGTCGAGGAGATTCGAACTCCTGACCCCCTGCGTGCAAGGCAGGTGCTCTAGCCAGCTGAGCTACGACCCCAAATTTGGGCAGGGCTGGATTCGAACCAGCGTAGCCTTCCGGCGACGGATTTACAGTCCGTTGCATTTGACCGCTCTGCCACCTACCCATATAAATGAATTATCTAGATAAATTAACTACTCAAAATATAACTAACATTCATAAAACAAATAATAAAAATCAAATAATAACATATCATTGATCAGTTCATCATAAGTATTCTTCAGCAAATCACCACTTACCAAACAAATCTCATAATTTCTTATAAAATCATATTAATAATCATCAAGTAATCACGAACAAAACACCTATAAGTATATTCATTATATTAATTATATAATTCAAATAGCGGGTGACGGGACTTGAACCCGTGCAAGCAGAGCTGAATTCTGCTATGCTACACCAATTACATCACACCCGCAAACATGGGTCAAGTGGGATTCGAACCCACGACCACCGGCTTAAAAGGCCGTTGCTCTACCAACTGAGCTATTGACCCAAACTACTTACTAAATTTTCTTTATCTAATTCAGTGAGAAATAATATAACTATTTATTTTACTAAATCAATATATTTTTAACTTTTTTTATATTTTTAACTTTTTTTATACTTTTTAAAAAAATTATTCTTCTTCATAAATATTTTTCTTAATTAACGGATAAAATCTTATATATTCTAATAATTGCAATCAAGTAAATCTTCATATAAAAATAGTTATAGGAATAAATAACCATAACAAATCAGGATATGCAACTAATACATAACCCAATATAGATATTTTATATATAAACAATAAAATTAATAATATTAATATAAACTCTATAAATAAATACATAAATGATTTAGAAAATATATTTGTATCTTCTTTAATTAAATTTTTTGTAAGTAATGGTATGATAAAAAATAATACTATATAATTTACATCAATATATATATTATCTATATATCAAAATTTTATAAACAGTCATAAAAATATAATAGATAAAACAGTATATATTATATAATTAAGAACTATTTTAGAACTATACAATATATATATTCTTTTCGTAATAAAATAATTTATTAATGTGGAAAAAACAGATATAATAAACAACAAAATTACTGAATGATAGCCAAAAACTAAAATCAGTATAGATAATAATAAAGGTGTATATAATCAAAATATAGAAAATCATATTATTTGCCTTAAAAAAGAGACTATAATAATTCATACAATAGATGATAAAATAATTCATATAATTTTAATATTTATTCATGCAGAAATTAGTTTACTTACAAAAAAAGACAAAGGAAAATAAAAATTATTTCAAACATTTCTAGCATAAAGACTATTCCTTTTATCTAAATTTTTTCATTGATAAATAAAACTTACTACATTTAATAAATTATTTTTATCATATATATAAATATTTTTTGATAAAGTTTTTGTATATGGAATTAATAATTTAGCATAAAATCATTTTAAAGATCCTATAAACAAAACTATTTTTTTATTTTTATAATTAATATTAGACATAAATTGAGATAAAAAAGGAATTATAAATTGTTGACTCACAAAAACATAATCTGATTTGTTAAGAATATAATTATACTTTTTTATTTCTTTTAAAGAAATATTCTTTATATAAATATTTTTTTTTTGCAAATCTAATGTTCATATAAAATCTACGTTTTCATTATTTAAATATAATATAATAGTTTTATAAATATTAATGTTTTTTTTAACTACAATATTACATCAACTATATTCAAAATGTCATTCTAATAAAATATTTCAAGGATTTATAAAGCTATGTAAAAATTTATTATTATTTTCATTAATAATATTTTTTCATTGTTTAATAACATTCCAAGTAATATTATTAATTCACTTTATATAATATGATTCTGAAACTCAAATTTTTGTTATAGAATGTCAGCTTATAGTAAACATATTTTTATATACTTCACAATGTCAAGTATTTATATTTCAAGAAAACGAAAAACTAAATCATAAAGACAAAACTATAAATAAAAATAATAATATTTTTTTCATTATGTTTAATAAATTTAAATAAATTTCTTATTTATAATAATATAATTTATTAAATAGAAATATCAAATAATATTTAATAAATATATAAACAAAAAACCCAACGATTAGGTTGAGTTTATACCTTTATCTTGATTCTTTAGCTTTTGAAACTATAGGTCTTCTTGAATTTATCTTTTTAAAATGAGTTAATACAACATAAGCATCATTTTCTTCAAGAGATATAAATGAAAATTTATCTTTTATATCAATTCTACCTACATCTCACAATTTTTGTCATATCTCTCATTCTATAAATTTTATAAGTTGTCATGGATTATTTATATTATCCATTTTTCATCTTGCTATAAAAAGTCTTTGATTTCAATTTTCTGCTTGTTTTAAATTTTTTATAGCTTTATAATGTGTAATATCAAATTCATTTCAAAATCATTCTTCCAATATTATAGACAATACTTTATCAGCATCTCATAATTTTAACAAATCTTTTGCTAAATCTAAATATTTATATTGTTTCTTATTTTCTAATAATTTTCTATTGTTATCTATAAGCCTTTCTTTTTTTAATTTAACTATATCCTTACTGTCTGGTAATTGTTCTTGTTTAATCTTTGTTTTTATTGTTTTTTCTATCCAAGCTAATGCTCTACCATCTTTTCTACCTACAAAACTTATAGCTTCTCAAGTTTTTCATGCTCTACCTGTTCTTCAAATTCTATGTGTATAAGTTTCAGGATTTTCAGGTAAATTATAATTTATAACATGAGTTAAATCATTTATATCAATTCATCTTGCAGCAACATCTGTTGCAACTAATATTTTTATTGCCTTATTTTTAAACCTTGAAAGCGTTTTTTCTCTTAAATTTTGACTAATATCCCCATGAATTCATTCTGCTTTATATCATCTTTGTAATAACTTTGAAGCAACTTCATCCACATTTGCTTTTGTTCTACAAAAAATAAGACCATAAAAATCAAATTCAACTTCAATAAGTCTACATAAAGCATCAAATTTATCTCTATCATCAACTTTATAATATTTCTGTATAATATGTGGATTTGTAAGCTCTGTTTTTTCTATTTTCACTTCATCATGATCTTTAATATATTTATTTACAATATTTCTAATTCCTCTAGGCATAGTTGCAGAGAAAAGTAATGTTTTTTTATTATCAGGTGTATATTGTAAAATTTTCTCTATATCCTCTACAAATCACATATTTAGCATTTCATCAGCTTCGTCCAAAACTAAATATTTTAAATTTTCTACTTTTAAAGTTTTTTTTCTAGTAATATGATCTATTACTCTTCAAGTAGTACCAACTACAATTTGAGGTTTTCTTTTTAATCAATCAATTTCCTTTGAATAATTTTGACCACCATAAACAAGTTGAACTTTAACATTTTTATCTGCAAAAGATCTAATTTCTTCTGCAACTTGAATAGATAATTCTCTAGTAGGTGTTAAAATAAGAGCTTGAACATCTTTCGATTTTGAATCAAGTCTTTCCAATATAGGTAATGCAAAACTTGCTGTTTTACCAGTTCAAGTTTGAGCTTGTCATATAATATCTTTATCTCAATTTAAAAGCAAAGGAATTACTCATTCTTGAATTGGAGATGGATGAGTATATCATTTTTTTTCTATTTTTTCTAAAATTTTATCTGATAATCATAAATCAGCAAAAGTAATTTTTTTATTAATTTCTGTCATTAATATTTTTAATAATTTGATAAAAAAAATTGCTACAACTATATTTAATATAGCCTTAAGATAAAACTATCTTAATTATGATGTAGCTTAAATTTTAGATATTTATATATTCCTTAAAAATTAACTAACCTTCTACCACATCAATTTCACAATTAATTTCATTATAAAGAAAAACTTCATCAAAACAAGACAAGAAAAAACAAGTTCTAGCAATACGTTTCAAATGTGTCCAGCAAAAATCTGTGAAAAGACAATTAAATAAAAGGGAAAATAAAAGAATTAAGTATATAAAAATTTTACTCAAAAAATTTATTAAAAAATTTAATATTATTTTACCTTTTAAACTGTATTAATTATGAACGAAATGAAAATTACTAAGCTTGTTAAATACTTTGAAAGTATACAATTTAAACAACAAAAG